>VOFG01000861.1_pt1 | contig 16237 bp, 22 predicted proteins | sample 5384171 | NCBI WGS metagenome assembly VOFG01 (sample SAMN12384726, study PRJNA508395) | human gut metagenome | isolation source: healthy gut F | host: Homo sapiens
GCTCGGCCCGTGGGGCGAGGCGCTGGCGGCGGAGTATCTTCGGGCAAGGTTTTGCCGTCATTGTCGCGACCAACTACAGCTGCCGCTACGGCGAGATCGACATCATCGCGAAAACGATGAAAAATCTCATCTTTGCCGAGGTCAAGCTGCGCAAGGACGGCGCATTTCGGCGCGGCGCGCGAGTTTGTCGACCTTCGCAAGCAGGAACGCTGCGCGCCACACGGCTATGCTTGGCTCGAGGGCCATGAGACGCGCTTCAGCCGCGGTTTGATGTCATTGAGATTTACGCGCCGGACGGGATGCAGAGCAGGCAGCCGGTCACCTCCGGCAGATTGAGGATGCGTTTTATGAAATATAACATTGTGGATGGACATTGCGATACGCCGATGGAGCTGTATCTGCGGCAGGAGGACCTGCAGGATAACACCTGTCAGGTGTCGCTCAGCCGCGCGCAGACGCTTGCAGGGCTACGTGCAGTTCTATGCGTTCTGCACGGTGTGGCTCGACAAAGCGCACCAGCTTCGAGCAGCACTATGAAGCCGCTCTTTCCTATTTTGACCGCCAGCTGGACAAGCATGCCGGCAGCATCGTCCGCTGCAGAACCGAAGGCCGATGCGCGCGCGGCGATTGCGGGCGGCAAATGCGGCGCATTTTTGTCCATCGAGGGCGCGGAGGCAATCTCCTGCGACCCCGGAAAGCTGGAGCTTGCCTATGAACAGGGCGTGCGCATGATCGCCCCCCTGCTGGAACGCGCCGAATGCGCTCACGGAAGCATCGTCTCCGGCGGGGGTTGACGGCGCAGGGACGCGAATTTGTGCGCCGGGCGCAGAAGCTCGGCATCCTCCTCGACGTAAGCCACATCTCAGAGAAAGCGTTCTGGGACCTTTGCGACATCACAGAAAAGCCGTTTGTGGCGAGCCATTCCAATTCGCGCGCCATCTGCAAGCATGTCCGCAATCTCACCGACGAGCAGTTCAAAGCGTTGTGCCAGATCGGCGGCACGGCAGGGCTCAACCTCTACGGCGCATTTTTGAAGGACGATGGTCCCGTGACGTTCGAGGACGTCTGGCGTCATATCGAGCATTTTTTGGAGCTCGGGGGAGACGGACATATCGCGCTCGGCGGAGACCTGGACGGCTGCAGCGTGCTGCCCGAAAGTTTTACGGGCGTAGACAGCTATGGGCTGCTTGCGCAGTGGCTGGAAGAAAAAGCATCTTCCCGCCGCGACGATCGAACATATTTTCAGTGAGTCTTTATTAAAGGTTGTGAAACAATGCACTATGTAAGCACCAGAAATCCCGATCTGCGCCTTTCAGCGGCACAGGCAATCGTTCAGGGGCTCAGCCGCGACGGCGGCCTGTTTCTGCCGGAGGAAATTCCGCAGATCTCTCTGGAGGATATCAAAGCGCTTTCGCTTCTTCCCTACCCCGCGCGCGCAGCGAAGCTTATGAAACTGTATCTCGACGAATTTACGGAAGAAGAACTGCTCCGTTTTGCCGAAAAGGCATACGGCGCGGCAAAATTTGACGATCCCAAAGCCGCGCCCGTCAAGCCGCTCGGAGAAAACCGCTATATCATGGAGCTCTGGCACGGGCCAACGTGCGCGTTCAAGGACATGGCGCTGCAGATGCTGCCGTATCTTCTCACGGCAAGCCTGAAAAAGACCGGTGAACACAAAAGGTCTGCATTCTGGTCGCGACATCCGGCGACACCGGCAAGGCTGCGCTCGAAGGATTCCGTGATGTGGACCATACGAAAATTCTTGTATTCTACCCCGACGGCGGCGTGTCGGATATCCAGAAGCTGCAGATGGTCAGCCAGGAGGGCAAAAACGTCGGCGTGTGCGCGGTACGGGGAAACTTCGACGACGCGCAGAGCGGCGTCAAGCGCATTTTCTCCGACCCCATTTTGCGCGAGGAGCTGGCAGACAGGGGCTACTTCCTCTCGTCGGCAAACTCCATCAACTGGGGGCGCGTGCTGCCGCAGATCGTGTATTACATCTCCGCCTACTGTGACCTTCTGTCGGAAGGCGCCATCCACCTGGGCGACAAGGTGGACTTCTGCGTGCCGACTGGCAACTTCGGAAACATTCTGGCGGGTTATTATGCCCCAAGCACATGGGGCTTCCGGTCGGAACGCTCGTGTGCGCGTCGAACGCGAATAACGTGCTGACGGACTTTTTGTCCACCGGGACGTACGACCGCAACCGCCCGTTTTATCAGACGGCATCTCCGTCCATGGACATTCTCATCTCCTCGAACCTCGAGCGGCTGCTGGCTCTGATGGAGGGCGCGGGCGAGAATGTTGCAGACTATATGAACGCGCTTGCCGCGCACGGGAAATATACCGTAAAGCCGGAGACGGCGCAGAAAATCGCGTCCGAATTTGCCTGCGGCTTCTGCGGCGACGAGGACACCAAAAAGACCATCGCGCAGCTGTTTGCCGAGCAGGGCTATCTTCTCGACACCCACACGGAGGTTGCATGGAACGTCGCCGGGCAGTACCGCACAAAAGCGGAAGCGATCGCCCGCTCGTCGTCGTCTCCACTGCCAGCCCCTTCAAGTTCTGCAAAAGCGTTCTGGAAGCGCTGGGCGAAACAAGCTTTGCCGCCGGAACGGACATCATCGCGCAGCTCGCGGAGAAGACCGGAAAGACAGCACCCGCACCGCTGGCTGGTCTTGCCGGAAAGGCCGTTCGCTTTACCGATGTGACGGGCAAGGACGAGATGAAGCAGGTCGTGACGGAGTTTCTGCGCGCATGAGCTTATACGCCATCGGTGATCTGCACCTCTGCCTCGGCGCGTATAAGCCCATGGATGTGTTCGGCGGCCGCTGGGAGGGATACATGGACAAGCTCCGCGAGGGGCTTTCCGTGATTCCGCCCGGCGACACGACGGTTCTTCTCGGAGACCTCAGCTGGGCGCTCGGCATCGAGCAGGCGGAAAAGGACTTTGCCTTCCTCCACGAGATCCCCGGCCGGAAGATCATTCTCAAAGGGAACCACGACTACTGGTGGACGACGGCAACAAAATTCTATCACTTCTGCGCCGCGCGTGGCTGGGACGACATGTTCATCCTGAACAACAACTGCTATTATTACGGCGATACAGCGCTCTGCGGAACACGCGGCTGGTTCTACGAGCAGGAGCAGGAGGGGACGCACGACGAAAAGATCTTCCGGCGCGAGCTCGGGCGGCTGGAGGCAAGCCTCAAGGCGCGGGGGAGCACGAAAAGCTCTGCTTTCTGCACTATCCGCCGCGCTACCGCGGCTACGAGTGCCCGGAGATTCTCGGGTTGCTGGCGCGCTACGGGGTCCGGCAGTGCTTCTACGGGCATCTGCACGCCGAAGCATGCGGCTTGCCATGCAGGGAAGCTTCGACGGCTGTGAGTTCCGACTGTTGTCGGCGGATTATGTAAACTTCAAGCCGCAAAAACTGCTGGATTGAAAAGAAAATATAAAAAACAGTAGAAATATTGAAAAAACTCTGATAGAATAGAGCGGATTCAATAATAGTGGTGAATGACGGTCCTAGGACCGGCCGCACCGTATAGGAGGAAAACCAACATGAATGTAAAGAGCGTAGAAAAAGAAAACGGCAAGGCCAAGGTTGTCGTCGAGATTGACAAGGCCGAATTTGAGCAGGCGCTGAATAAGGCATATGCCAAGTGCAGAAAAGATATCATGCTGCCCGGCTTCCGCAAGGGCAAGGCGCCGCGGAAGATGGTCGAGAGCATGTATGGCGCAACCGTTTTCTATGAGGACGCCGTAAACGAAATTTTCCCGGAGATCTATACGACGGCAATCGTCGACCAGCAGCTCAAGGCTGTCGGTTCTCCCTCCGTTTCCAACATGGACACCCCCGACGAGGGCGGCGTGGTCCTGACGATCGAAACCGAGCTTTATCCTGAGGTCACCCTCGGCCAGTACAAGGGCATCGAAGTTCCCAAGCGCGAGGTGAAGGTCGAAGAGAGCGAAGTTGACGCAGAGCTCAATCGTATGGCAGAGCGCAACGCGAGAATCGAGACCGTTGACCGCGCCGCGCAGATGGGCGACACCGTCGTCATCGACTTCGAAGGCTTTGAGGGCGGCAAGCCCTTCCAGGGCGGCAAGGCAGAAGACTACAGCCTCACGCTCGGCTCCGGCTCGTTCATTCCCGGCTTTGAAGAGGCGCTGGTCGGCGCTGTCGCTGGTGAAGAGCGCGACGTGAACGTCACCTTCCCCGAAGAACTAAGCGCCAAGGAGCTTGCAGGCAAGCCCGCCGTCTTCAAGTGCAAGGTGCACGAGGTCAAGGAGTCCATCAAGCCTGAGCTCGACGACGAGTTCGCAAAGGACGTTTCCGAGTTTGATACGCTGGACGCGCTGAAAGATGACATCCGTAACCGCTTCACGAAGTCCCGTACGGAGCAGAACGAGCGCGCGTTTGAGTCTCCGCCGTGCAGCTTGCAGCAGCCAACATGACCTGCAATGTTCCCGCCTGCATGATCGACGAGCAGGTTGACCATCAGATCGAGCAGTTCGCCTACCAGCTTCAGTCCCAGGGCATGAAGATGGAAGACTACACCAAGATGATCGGCGGCGACCTGAGCAGCCTGCGTCAGTCCATGCGCCCGATGGCCGAGCAGACCGTCCGCTCCGATATCCTCCTGAGTGAAATCGCCCACGCCGAGAACCTGGAAGTCACCGACGAAGAGGTCGAAGAAGAGCTCAAGAAGCTCGCCGAGCAGTATCAGATGGAGCTTGACAAGGTCAAGGCAGCCGTCGATACCGCCGCTGTCAAGTCCGATCTCATGGGCAAAAAGGCTGCCAAGATCATCACCGACAACGCCGTCGCCGTCGCTCCCACTGAGGAGAAGAAGGACGACGCCGAAACTTCCGAGAAGGAATAATTGTTCCCAGCCAGCTTTCAGACTGTCGCCGCGCATCCGGACAGGCGACCGGTACGCGGCGGCTGAGAAGGAATAATTCCTGCCTCGGATGGTTAGAATGTTACATCCGAAGAAAGGAGCAATTCTTATGAGTCTCGTTCCCTATGTTGTTGAGCAGACGAGCCGCGGCGAGCGGTCCTACGACATTTTCTCGCGTCTTCTCAACGACCGTATCATTATCCTGTCCGAAGAGGTCAACAGCACGACCGCGTCTTTGATCGTCGCGCAGATGCTCTACCTCGAAGCGCAGGACCCTGACAAGGACATCCAGTTCTACATCAACAGCCCCGGCGGCAGCGTCACCGACGGCATGGCAATCTATGATACCATGCAGTACATCAAGTGCGACGTCTCCACCATCTGCATCGGCATGGCCGCGTCCATGGGTGCGTTCCTGCTTTCGTCCGGCGCAAAGGGCAAGCGTATTGCGCTTCCCAACGCGGAGATCATGATCCACCAGCCGCTCGGCGGCACGCAGGGTCAGACGACCGATATGCAGATTCATGTCGAGCGGATGCTGAAAATCAAGCAGCGCCTGAATGAAATTCTGGCGTCCAACACCGGAAAGCCGTATGAGACCATCTGCGCCGACACCGAGCGCGACAACTTCCTGACTGCCGAGCAGGCGCAGGAATACGGTCTGATCGACAAGGTCATCTATAAGAGATAACGAAGCTCTGGCAAGGGAGGCTCTGCCCTTCCTTGCCAGAAGATTTCAACGAATTTCGCTCTTTCGGGCGAAAAGACTGTGAGTTAAAGGAGAAGGCCCATGGCAAGAGATTCCATCCGCTGCTCGTTCTGCGGCAAGCGGCAGGAACAGGTCAACCGGATTATTGCCGGCCCGAATGTTTACATCTGCAACGAGTGCATCGATTTGTGTTCGAGCATCCTGCGCGACGAAATGAAAAACGGTGAAACGCAGGATCTGGAGCTTCCCGATACCCTCCCTACCCCGCAGGAAATCAAAACATATATGGACCGTTACATCATCGGACAGGACGAGGCAAAAATCGCACTGTCCGTGGCGGTTTATAATCATTATAAACGCATCTACTTCTCGCAGGAGACCGACGTCGAGCTGCAGAAGAGCAACATCCTCATGATCGGGCCCACCGGCTCCGGCAAGACGCTCTTTGCCCAGACGCTGGCAAAGATTCTGAATGTTCCGTTTGCCATCGCCGATGCAACCACGCTGACCGAAGCGGGCTACGTGGGCGAGGATGTGGAAAACATTCTTCTGCGGCTTTTGCAGGCAGCGGATTTTGATGTGGAGCTTGCCGAGCGCGGCATCATCTACATCGATGAAATGGATAAGATCGCCAGAAAGTCCGAAAACACGTCCATCACGCGCGATGTCTCGGGCGAGGGCGTGCAGCAGGCGCTGCTGAAAATCCTCGAAGGTACCGTGGCAAATGTTCCGCCCCAGGGCGGACGCAAGCATCCGCAGCAGGAGTTCATCCAGATCGACACAACGAACATCCTGTTCATTTGCGGCGGCGCGTTCGACGGGCTCGATAAAATCATCGAGCGCCGCACCGATAAATCGTCGCTCGGCTTCGGCAGCGAAATCCGAAGCAAGAACAAGCGCGACGTTGGTAAGCTCTTTGAGCTGGTGCAGCCGCACGATCTTCTGAAGTTCGGCATCATTCCCGAGCTGGTCGGCCGTCTGCCTGTCATTACCTCCCTGCAGAGTCTCAAGAAAGAGGACCTTGTGCGGATTCTGACGGAGCCCAAGAACGCGCTTTGCAAGCAGTATCACAAGCTGCTGGAATACGATCAGGTTTCCCTGAGCTTTGAGCAGGGCGCGCTGGAGGCAATTGCCGAAAAGGCAATCGAGCGCCAGATCGGCGCGCGCGGGCTTCGCGCCATCATGGAGTCCATCATGACGGGTATCATGTTCAAAATTCCGTCCGACCCCACCATCCAGAGCGTTCTCATTACAGAAGACTGCGTGAGAAACGGCACCGAGCCACAGGTGACGCGCGATGCCAGCCATCCGCGCCAGCCGATCAAAAACGCAGGCGTGACGCTGTAATTTTACATGCAAAAATCGTCCGTCTCCGGGCGGACAGGTGCGAGACGTGCAGCTCGCCGGAAGGGGGATGCGGTTCGCTTCCTCTGTGTCTTTTGCTTTCATCTGCACAAAACTCTCCCGGAAAGGAGCGTAACACATGAGTGAATATAGACCTTTGATCTGCCTGCCGGTGCTGCCGCTGCGGGGATTGTGGTATTCCCCGGGATCGTCACGCACTTTGACGTCGGGCGGCTCAAATCCGCCAAGGCGGTCGACGAGGCCATGCGCGCTGATCAGCGCATTTTCCTGACCGCGCAGAAGGACCTGAGCGTGGATGACCCCAAGAAAAGCGATCTCTACACCGTCGGTACCGTCGCAGTTATCAAGCAGATCCTTCGCCTGCCGGGCGATAATATGCGCATCCTCGTTGAAGGTCAGTCGCGCGCGGAGCTGGTCGACTGCATCCAGTCCGAGCCCTATCTTTTTGCGCGCGTGGAAGAAATCGAGGTGCCCGCGAGCCGGCAAAACGCCTCGCCCGCGCGTGCAGGCGCTGCTGCGGCAGGCGCACGGGGCGTATGAGCAGTTTGTCGATTTGGCGGCAAAAGAATTTGCAGGACGGGCTCCTGCAGGTCATTTCGTCCGACGACGCAGGCTTTGTCGCAGACTTCATCGGGCAGAACAGCTCGATCCCGTATCTATCAGGACAAGCAGAAGAATTCTCGAGCAGGCGCACCCCGTGAAGGCGGCTTGGAGCTGGCGGTGAAGCTGCTTGCGAAAGAACTGGAGATTCTCGAGCTGGAGAACGAAATTTCCGAGAAGGTCCAGCAGAACGTCAACAAGGGCCAGCGGGACTACTATCTGCGCGAGCAGATGCACGTGATCCGCGAAGAGCTCGGCGAAGAGGACGACGAAGCAGACAGCGAGGGCTATCAGGAAAAATCCGTGCGCTGATGCTTCCGGAGGAGACGGAGGCAAAGCTTTTAAAGGAGGCGCGGCGGCTTTGGCAAGCAGCAGCAGAATTCCGCCGAGGCCGCCGTCATCCGGAACTATCTGGACCTTGTGCTGGAGCTTCCGTGGAACAAGCGGACAAAAGAGCGGCTGGACGTGAAGGCAGCGGCAAAAATTCTCGATGACGATCACTTTGGCCTTGAGCAGGTCAAAAGCGGATTCTGGAGACGCTCGCCGTGCGGCAGCTGGCCCCGAGCTTCCGGGGCAGATTCTCTGCCTGGTCGGCCCTCCCGGCGTTGGCAAAACGTCGATTGCCATCTCGATCGCAAGAGCGCTCAACCGAAAGCTTGCGCGCATTTCGCTCGGCGGCGTGCACGATGAAGCGGAGATCCGCGGCCACCGCAAGACCTACATCGGAGCCATGCCCGGTCGAATCATGACCGGTCTTTTCGCAGGCGAAGAGTAAGAACGCGCTTTTGCTGCTCGACGAGATCGATAAGCTCGGCGGCGACTATCAAGGGCGACCCCTCGTCCGCGCTTCTGGAGGTTCTCGATTCCGCGCAGAATTCGAGCTTCCGCGACCACTATATCGAGGTTCCGTTTGACCTCAGCGAGTGCATGTTCATCACGACCGCAAACACGACGGACACGATTCCGCGGGCGCTTCTTGACCGCATGGAGGTCATTGAGCTTGGCTCCTACACGGACGAAGAAAAGCTGCAGATCGCGAAGCGGCATCTGCTTCCGAAGCAGCTCACAAAGCACGGCATCGCAAAATCCCGCGTCCGGCTCACGGACGACGCGATTCGCGAGATTATCGCCTGCTATACGAGAGAGTCCGGCGTGCGGACGCTTGAGCGGGAGCTTGCCGCCGTCTGCCGCAAGTGCGCGATGCGCTTTGTAGAAGATGACGCGCCCAAGAAGCTGGTCATTACGGCTGCGAACTTGGAGAAGTTCCTGGGGCCGCGCCGCTTCCTCCCGGACGAAATGCCGCAGAGCGACCAGGTCGGCCTTGTGACGGGTCTTGCCTGGACAAGCGTGGGCGGTACGACGCTGGAGGTCGAGGCGAATGTCGTAGAAGGCACGGGCAAGCTGGAGCTGACGGGCAACCTCGGAAACGTGATGAAGGAATCCGTCTTTGCCGCCATGAGCTATATCCGCTCGCGGGCGAACGAACTCGGCTTAGAGCCCGATTTTTACAAGACGAAGGACATCCATGTCCACTTCCCGGAGGGCGCGGTCCCCAAGGACGGGCCTTCGGCGGGCATTACGATCTGCACGGCGATCGTCTCGGCGCTGACCGGGCGCGCGGTAAGGCGCGATATCGCGATGACGGGTGAAATTTCGATTCGCGGGCGCGTGCTTCCCATCGGCGGGCTCAAGGAAAAGACGATGGCGGCGCTGCGCCATGGCGTGAAGACCGTCATCATCCCGGCGGCCAACGAAAAGGACCTCGCGGAAATCGACCAGACAGTTCGCAATAGCCTGCAATTTATCACCGCGCACCATGTAGACAGCGTGCTCGCCGCGGCGCTTGACCCGCTGGAAGCGCACAAAGGAAAGCGTAAGCGCGCAGCCGCAGCTTCCCGCTATGCCGGTGCCGCAGACGAAGCCGCGCCGCAAGACGGGCCTTCGGCAGTAAGGAGGGCGCATGAATCTTCATAATGCGGAGTTCATCCGCTCGGTCACATCGGTCGCCGACTGCCCGAAGGACGGGCTCGTCAGATCGCGTTCGCGGGAAAGTCGAACGTCGGAAAATCGTCTGTCATCAACAAGCTCCTTCTGCGCAAGAATTTTGCAAGAGTCGGGCAGGCGCCCGGCAAGACGACGCACATCAACTTTTTCTGCATTGACAAAAGCTCTGCCTCGTCGACCTCCCGGGCTACGGCTACGCGAAGGTCTCCGCGCAGGAAAAGAGCGATGGGGAAGCTGATGGAGGCGTATTTCCGCGCGGAGGGACGCTCGACTATGGCGTCATGCTCGTAGATGCCCGGCACAAGCCGACGGTAAACGACGTGACGATGGCAGACTTTTTCCTGCAGTCCGGAAAGCCTTTTATCGTCGTTGCCAACAAGCTCGACAAGCTCAAAAAGAGCGAAATCGGGCCGAACCTCGCCTGCATCCGAGAAACGCTCGGGCTTCCGGAGGAGGTCACGGTCATTCCGTTCTCCGCCGAAAAGGGCGACGGGCGCGAGGCACTTCTCGTTCGTTCTGAAAGCAGTCGGGGAATAAGGAACACCTCCGGAAAAACGCGGCTCTGCCGCGTTTTTCTTCGCGCGTCAAAACCTCGTAGAGAGTTCGCAGGCGAAATAAAGTGTAGATTCATTTTTTATCCGGCGGCTTTGCTGACCGGAAAAATACCGCTCGTCTCGCGTAGAATTTGTGCGCCTCTGGCGCACAAATTATGCGCGCAGTCGAGTGCAATCCCTTCTGTCAAAAGCGATAGCTTTTTGACAGGCGAACGCGGCTCTGCCGCGTTTTTCTTGCGCTATGGCGTGGGTTGTGATAGAATAAACTGTATTGTAAATCCGGGAGGAACTTCTATGGACGCATTTCGCGCCTGGCTGGCGCAGCTGCAATTTGACGGCGTGTGGCAGACGGCGGTGCTGGTTGCCGCATCGCTGCTTTGCATCACGTTTCATGAGACGTGCCACGGCTGGGTCGCATATAAGCTCGGGGACCCCACGGCAAAGCGGATGGGGCGGCTGACGCTGAACCCTCTCAAGCACGCCGATGTTGCGGGCCTTCTTATGATGGCGCTGTTCCGTTTCGGCTGGGCGAAGCCCGTGCCGGTCAATATGCGGAACTTCAAAAACCCCAAAGCGGGCATGGCGCTGACGGCGCTCGCGGGTCCGGTATCGAATGTGCTGCTGGCGTATATCGCGGTGGTGATTCTCAATTTCCTGTTTTTCTGGCTGGACAATTTCGGCGGCGGCTGGCTCCTGATGGGGCTCATGCAGTTTTTTATCTATGTCGAGATCATCAGCGCGGGGCTTGCCGTCTTTAACGTGTTTCCGATTCCGCCGCTCGACGGCTCGAAGGTTCTCTTTGCGCTTCTTGTCCGACCGGGCATATGACAAGCTCATGCGCTACGAACGATACGGCATGGGGCTTTTGATGCTGCTTCTTATCACGGGGCTCATCGACACGCCGCTCGGCGCAATGCGCGACGGACTTTTGCAGCTGGCTCAATTCCCTTGGCACGTGGGGCTATACGCTGCCGAGCATGCTATTTTTAAAACATACGGAGGTCTGCATGGAGCAGCCGCAATATCATCTGCAAAGCGTGGTGCACGCGAAGGAGAGCCTCGAGGATTTTGACGGTCCGCTGGATGTCATTCTGCTTCTGCTGAGCAAAAATAAAATAGAAATTCAGGACATCAGCATCTCGTCGATTCTGGAGCAGTATCTTGCCTGGCTCGACGAGCGCAAGCGCATGGACATGGAGGTTGCCAGCGAGTTTATCGCGATGGCGTCGCATTTGATGTACATCAAGACGCGCATGCTGCTGTCCGAGGCGGAAAAGGCTGAGGCGGAGAGCGAGATGCAGGAACTCATAGCCTCGCTCCAGCAGCGGCAGAGAAGAGACGCCTATGAGCAGATCAAGATCGCGGTCAATGCGCTCGCGCTCCGAAACGATATTGGTCTTGGCATGTTCCCCAAGCCGCCCGAGCCCTTGCGACGCGACCAGACCTACCGCTATCAGCACGACAGGGGGGACCTGCTGGACGCGCTCGCTGCGATGCAGGATAGGTCGGGCGGAAGCTTCCGCCGCCAGTCTCGAATTTTGTCGGCATTGTCGGCGCGGAGCCGTATCCGGTTGCAAAAAAAGCGGCGGAGGTTCTCAGACGGCTCATCGGGCACGGTGTGATGAAATTTTTGTCGCTTTTCAAGGGAAGCCGCAGCCGGTCGGAGATCGTGGCGACATTTTTGTCGGTTCTGGAGCTTTGCAGGCTCCACTCGGTGCGCATTGAAGACACGGACACGGAACAGGAAATCGCTTTCGTGCAAAAAAGCCGGATGAAAAAAGACCTCAGCTGGGAGGTAAACCTGACAAAAAGCAGGGGCTTTTTGTCAGCGATGCGCCTTGACTGCGCGCAAGCTTTTTCGCGCGTCGCGCGAAAAGCTCACACTTGCAAGGCGAGAAGCATTTTTCCGGCTGGCAGAGCCACCGGATAAAATGGATTTCCATTTTATTTCGCCCTTGCGGGGCGAAACTCTACGAGGTAACGGAGGTTAAGATGGAACAAAATGAGTTGCAGCGGACGCTGATGGCGATTTTATTCGCGGCGGAGAGCCCGTGGCGGCCTCGCGCTTATCGGAAACGCTGGCAGTCGATGTGGCGCAGATTCACGAGGAGCTGAAATATCTCATGGACCAGCTCTCGTTTCACCGCAGCGGTATCCGCATTGTGCGGCTGGAGGATGCCTATCAGATGTGCTCTGCCGCAGAGCAGGCGGAGTTTGTGACCCGGACGCTGGAGACCAGAAAGCCGCCGAAGCTGTCAAGTTCGCAGCTCGAGACGCTCAGCGTCATCGCCTATTATCAGCCGGCGACGAAGGCGTATGTCGAGCAGATTCGCGGCGTAGACAGCGGGTATTCGATCAGCGCGCTGCTGACGAAGAAGCTGATTCGCGAGGCGGGCAGGCTCAATGTCCCGGGAAGACCGTTTCAGTATGAGACGACGCCTGATTTTCTGCGGGTGTTCGGGCTGCAGTCCCTTGCTGATCTGCCGCCGATTGAAAAGGTGGAGTTGAGCACCAACCAGGCACAGCTGGAGATTTCTGGAGCCGCAGGGGCGGACGGGCAGAAGGAGACGGCGCAATGAGCGGCTGGGTTGTCCTCGGGATTGTTGTTTTCCTGGTCTTTGTGCTCATCGGCTGTATCCCGGTCGGTGGGATGCGCGGTATCACGAAAACGCGCTCGCCCTACAACTGAAAATCGGACTGTTTACCATGCAGGTTCTGCCCGCGAAGCCAAAAAAGAAGAAGGCTGCGTCCTCAAAAAGAAGTCCGCTGCAAAAAAGCCGGACGCAAAGCCCGCGAAGCCCAAAAAGCAGTTCCAGATGCCGAAGCTTACCTTTGCAGGGTATTCTGGCGCTTGTAGATTTGGCCTGTGATACGCTCGGAAATCTCCGGCGCAAGCTGCGCGTCGAGGTTCTGGTGCTGCACGTGACGCTGGGTGGCTCTGACCCCGCGAAGGCGGCGATTTTATATGGCCGGGCGTGGGCGCTCATTGGGATGCTGAACCCGAAGCTCGAGCAGCTTTTTGTGATAAAAAAGCGTGACATTCAGCCAATTCTCGATTATAATGAGAAGAAAATGAAGCTGGACGCGCAGCTGGTGCTGACGATAACCATCGGGCGGGCGGTTCGCTTTCGCGGCAGCGCGCAGGCGTGCGGTTCTGAAGCTCTGGCTCAATAAGAAAAAAGGCGGTGTCAAATACATGAATCATCCTCTTTCTGATATGATGATGTCCTCGATGGGCAAAATCCGCGATATGATCGATGTGAATACGGTCATCGGCGAGCCGATTGCAGCCGGCGATGGACGATCATTCCCGTCACGAAGGTCTCCATCGGCTACGGCGCGGGCGGCAGCGATTTCGCAACGAAGAATTATCCGGCAAACCGCGACAATGCCTTCGGCGGCGCGCAGGCGCGGGCGTCAACATTACGCCGGTTGCGTTTCTGGTGGTGCGGGGAGAATCCGTGCGGATGCTGCCGGTGGCAGAGCCTGCGTCCACGTCCATGGACCGGCTCATCGAGCAGCTGCCGGATCTTTGGATAAGGCAGAATCCGCAAAAACAGAAGCGGCTTGCAAAAGAGGAAGGCATCGAGTAATTTTACGCATACAGATCGCCTGGGCGGGAAAGCTAGCGCCGGGTGATAAATAATGAAACACGGCTTTATCCAAGCGGCGGCGGCTGTGGTCGCTGCCGCTTTCCTTTGCGCGGGAAGCGCAGGCGCGGCAGAATCCATAGGGCCGTATCAGCGCGAAAAGCGCCATTCTGGTCGATGCGGAATCCGGCAGAGTGCTGTTTGAGAAAAACGCGGACGAGCGGAGCCTCATTGCCAGCACGACGAAGATCATGACAGGACTTCTCGTCTGCGAGGCTGGGGGTTTGGAGCGGAGGTCCGTTCCGCCGGGAGGCTGCGGGCGTAGAGGGCTCGAGCCTGTATTTAAAAGCGGGCGAGCGCATCACGGTGCGAGAGCTCCTGTATGGCCTGATGCTTCGCTCGGGAAACGACGCGGCGGTGGCGCTCGCAATTGCGGCAGCCGGAAGCGTTGACGCGTTCGTCTCGCGGATGAACGAAAAGGCGCAGGCACTTGAATGGAACACACGCACTTTGAAAACCCGAACGGCTTGGACGGCGAGAACCACTACTGACTGCGCGGGATTTATCGAAGCTCTGCGTGCATGCTATGGAAAACGAAACCTTCCGCGCGGTCGTTTCACAAAAGCTTTACGGCAGCCGGAGCTTTACGAATCACAACAAGTTTCTCTGGCGTCGAGGGAGCCGACGGTGTGAAGACCGTATACGAAAAGCTGGGCGGATTCTTGCTGGAAGCGCAACGCGGACGGGCAGCGGCTCATCTGGGACTGACCCGACGACTGGCGCGACCAGCAGGCGCTGTGGACTTCGGTTTCTGAGTTTCCGGCGCGAACGATTGTAACGGCGGGAGAAACGGTCGGAAGCATTTGTGTCGTGGGAAGTAAAACGCAGCGCGTTTCCGCTTCAGACCGGGACGGATTTTTCATATCCGGTTGCGGAAGGCGAGACGGTTGAGACGTTTTTGCACGCGCCGGTTTTTTCCTACGCGCCGGTTCTGCCGGGTGCGCCGGATGGCTGGAAGTTCTGGTGGACGGCGCGCAGGTTTCGCAGGTGCCGGTATATTGTGCGCAGACGGCGGAGGAAACTGCGCCCGAGCGCGGATTTTGGAAACGATATTCCGGAGGGTAACATGGAGCAGCGGCTGCAAAAATTCTATCAAATTACGGCGTAGCCTCCCGGCGGAAGGCCGAGCAGATGATTTTGGACCGCCGCGTGCGCGTCAACGGCAATACGGCAAGCCTCGGCGATGTGGCGGACGACGAGGAAGACGTCATCGAGGTCGACGGCGTGCGCCTGAAACGGCAGCCTGCGCGTTGTTCTGATGCTCAATAAGCCAAGAGGCTACGTGTGCACGCTGCAAGATGAAAAAAGGGCGTAAAAAATGTTGCAGAGTCGTTCCGGCTGCGGCGCGCGGGTGTATCCGGTCGGGCGGCGGACCCATTCCTGAAGGGCTCTGCTGACAAACGACGGGAACTTTAAACACCAGGCTGACGCACCCTAAAGGGACAGGTCTACCTCGTTAGCTCGATCGCAAGTCCCACCTTTTCGATTGCAGTCCAACGAGCCCAGCAGGCAACGGAAAAGTGGGCTTTCCGACAGGGCGAGACAGCGCTTCTTCGCATCACCATTCACGAAGGGGCGCAACCCAGGAGTGTCCCAAAGAGCGGGCGAACGTCACGGTGACGTGAAAGGGCTTCGCCGCGTGGCCGAGGGCCCCTCTCCGGTTGGTTTATCTGAAACCTGGGCAATGGCGCGTGTGCTCGGTTTTCGTAAAGCCAGACGGAAACCATAGAAAAATTTTGCAATCGGACTTGCAAAAATCAGGAAAGACCTTGTTTATGGTACAAAGGTCTCTTTTTTTGCGCGCGGCGCAAAATTTTTCTCGAACGGAGAACTGGCATGAATGATATTTTAATGCAGATCCGCAGCGACCTGCCGTCGTTTTCGAGCAAGATGGTCGAGGTCTCAGCGCGGAGTCGACGGTGGTGCGCTTTGCAGTCGGAAGGCTCGGCTTCGACAGCTATCAGTATCACAGAAAACCCTGCAGGGAGCTGGTGCGAAATAAGCTGGTTAACCAGTGTGCGGCATCGGCGAGGGTCTGAACGACCGCCTCGGCAGTGGGGACGTATGGTGTCCAGCGGTTTTACGGGGCGACATCGACTTATCCGCATGACAAGCGAAGCGTTAAGCCATACCGAGATGGACGCGATGCGATGCAGGCAATTTTGAAGGCGAAGAGCAATTTATATGTTAACAATACCTTTTCGCCTGGCGTTTCTTTATAACATGTTTGAAAATGTGCGTCTCGTAGGGTCGACCTCTTGAGCGAGATGTTTGAGCTGCTGCGCGTGGGGCCAGAGGACGTCGTCATCATCCCAGCACCTGCCCGCGACGCTCGAGCGCGCACCAAATCAAAGGTCATGCAGTACGCCCACGACACGGGCGCGACGTGTATCGCTTCGTGACCGATAAGCCGGACGCACTGCGGCGAACAGGTCGCGGAGTGGCATGTAA
>VOFG01004464.1_pt1 | contig 16236 bp, 30 predicted proteins | sample 5384171 | NCBI WGS metagenome assembly VOFG01 (sample SAMN12384726, study PRJNA508395) | human gut metagenome | isolation source: healthy gut F | host: Homo sapiens
TGACGGTGGAAAGAGCAGGGAAGAGGGCAGATTATATGTGCTTCTTAAAGTAGACGGATTCAAGTTTGTAAAGCCTGTTATTCCAGGAGATACACTTGATATTACAGTTACAGCTACAAGAATCAACAAGGTTCTCGCATCATTTGACGCAGTAGTTAAGGTAGATGGCAATGTGTACGCAAAGGGAAGCATGACATTTACAACAGTAGACCGCAAGGATATATATGGAACGGAGGAATAAAGTAATGGGAAAAATAGCAGTATTATTATTTTCAGGTCAGGGTGCACAGTATGTAGGAATGGGCAAAGACCTATACGATTCAGATTCTGATGCAAAGAAATTATATGATTTGGGGGAGTCGCTCCGTCCGGGAACAGTTAAGGTGTGCTTTGAAGGAGAAGGCGAGGAGCTTACCAAGACAGAGAATACACAGCCGCACTTTTCCTTACAGACCTTGCATTTGCCAATGCGCTTAAGGATGCCGGATAAGGCTGACGCTGTAGCAGGATTTTCACTTGGAGAGATTCCTGCACTTGCATACGCTAGGAGTTTTATCAATAGAGGACGCATTTAAACTGGTAGTTATCAGAGGAACCAAGATGGGTGAGCTTTTCTACAAAGTATGCAGGCGGAATGGCAGCAACTTAAGCTTGCTCCAGAAGTTGTTGAAGAGACTTTGTAAGAATTCAAGGAAATCTGGCCGGTTAATTACAATTGTCGGGACAGATTTCATGTGCAGAAGTGCTGACGAGATAGACGCATTCTGCGCTGCAATCAAAGAAAAAAGGCGGCAGGGCAGTTAAACTTGCAGTAAGCGGTGCATTCCATACTCTTATATGAGGGATGCAAGTGAAGAGCTTGAGAAGGCACTCAAGGCAATGACAATTAATGCCCACAGACAGAGATATATGCCAACAGAACAGGAAAGCCTTATCCACAGGATACAGCACAGATTATAGAAACAATAGCACTTCAGGCTTCTTCAAGTGTAAGGTTTGAGGACACATTAAAAGAATATGTGGGCTGACGGAATAGACACATTTATCGAGGTAGGACAGGAAAGACACTTACAGGATTTGTTAAGAAGACACTTCCAGGAAGCAAAGATGTACACAGTTACAACAGTGGATGCGTTGAATGAAGCAATTGAGAACATCAAGGCAGGAGAATAATAATGACAGTCAAATGTAACAAATGTAAAGAAGAAATCAATAAAAGAGGATTTGGTCAAGAATTACTACATATGTCCATTATGCGGGAAGCTAAACCGTATGCCGGCAAAGAACAGACTTCAGATGCTTACAGAAAAGTTTGATGTAATGTTTAATGATCAGGAATTTACAGATCCTATTGATTTTCCATCATACAAGGAAAAGTATGAGTCTGCCAGAGAAAAGAGCGGTGAGACAGAGGGCGTTGTATGCGGGCAGAGGAACTATCGGTGGAATGATACATGTATATTCATTATGGAGCCTAACTTCATGATGGGTTCTATGGGAACAGTTGTTGGGGACAGAATTACAGCACTTTTGAATATGCTACAAAGAACAGACTTCCGGTTATCGGATATACAGATTCAGGTGGTGCAAGAATGCAGGAGGGCGCACTGTCACTTATGCAGATGGCAAAGGTTTCAGCAGCAGCCAAGAGACATAGTGACGCAGGACTCTTATATGTTGTATGTACAACAGACCCTACAATGGGCGGTGCTACAGCAAGCTTTGCAATGCTTGGAGATATAATCATATCTGAACCGGGTGCAATGATTGGATTTGCAGGAAAGCGAGTAGTAGAGCAGGTTACAGGTGAAGTGCTTCCGGATAATTTCCAGAGCGCAGAGTTCCAGTTAAAGAACGGATTTATAGATGATATCGTGCCAAGACAGGAACAGAGGGCATATCTTGCTAACATTCTTGCAATACATGCAGAAACAGTAAGTGCATAACAGTATTGCATTGCAATATAAGGAGAAAGATTAATCATGACAAACGAGAATTTAAGTGTTTATGACAGAATCTGCCGTACAAGAAAGAGCGGCAGAGCAACTGCATCGGATTATATAAATGCTACAATAACTGATTTTGTAGAACTTCACGGTGACAGATGCTTTGCAGACGACCATGCCATTGTTGGAGGTATCGGACGACTTAACGGAAAGCCTGTAACTGTAATCGGAATTGAAAAAGGAAGAGATTTAAACGAAAGACTTTTAAAGGAATTTTGGCTGCGTTCTTCCAGAAGGATACAGAAAAGCATTAAGACTTATAAAGCAGGCTGAAAAGTTCCACAGACCTGTTATCTGTTTTGTTGATACACAGGGTGCTAACTGCGGTAAGGGTGCAGAAGAAAGAGGACAGGGACAGGCAATTGCCAACAACCTGTATGAGCTTACAGATGTTAAGACACCTATTATATCAGTAATGATTGGTGAAGGCGGGAGCGGTGGCGCACTTGCACTTGCTGTTGCGGATGAAGTATGGATGCTTGAAAATGCATATTATTCAGTAATCACACCTGAGTCATGTGCAAGTATTCTATTCAAAGATCCTAAGAGAGCGCCAGAGGCAGCAGAACATCTCAAGCTTACAGCCGCTGACCTTAATAAAATGGGTATCGTAGAAAAGGTTGTTGAAGAACCGGAAGATTTTTCAGAAGAGAAAGAAACATCACATTTTATGAAAAAGCTTGCTGACGACCTTTCAAAAGAAATAAAGCAGTTAGAGAAGAAGCCGGTTGATAAGCTTCTTGATGACAGATATGAGAAATACAGAAAAATAGGCGTTACAGCGAATACAGTGAGGCAGTAGGAGAGGTTCCTGGAGCAAGCACAGTTACTTGGTGCATCACAGGCTCCTGCAAGAAAGAGAAGAGGATTATTTGGACGTGGCTAAGATATTAGTTTTAAATGGAAGTCCACATAAGAGTGCCAGCACTACAATGGCGGTAACCAACGCATTTGTAAAGGGAATGTGCGAAGGTGGTGAATACGAGTCGGAGATAATTAATATCTCCGACTTAAATGTTACTCCATGCATGGGCTGTCTTTCATGCTGGGCAAGGACTGAGGGCGAGTGTGTTATCAAAAATGATGACATGCCGGCAGTTAAGAAAAGAATAGAAGAAGCAGACATTATAATTGAAAGTTATCCGTTGTATTTTTTTGGCATGCCGGGACAGATGAAGCTTTTCACAGACAGACTTTTAAGCATGATGTGTACTTACAGGGGACAGAAGCCACCTGAAAATGGCGAGTCATTTCACGGCATAAGAAATCCAAAGACGGGACAGAAATTGGTTCTTATATCGGGATGTGCTTATTCGGAGTCAGAGTCAGTCTATGATTCGCTTCTTAAGGAATATGAGTGCATATGTGGTAAAAATGGATTTACAGCAATTCTATGTCCACAGTTAAAGACATTAATTGAACTGGGTGCAAGTTCAAGACTTGACAGATATTTGTCAAAGTATGAGGCGGCTGGAAAAGAGTTTGCTGCGACAAAGCATTTGTCAGAGGAGACAAAGCAGAAGCTGTCAAAAGCTCCATTTTCAGAGGCAGTGTATAAGAATCTGCTTGATAATTTCTGGAGGGAGCAGAAGGAGGGCTAAATCCTCTCCTCGTCAATGGACTCGGATTTTACTTCGTAAAACAAGGAGGATGAGATTTGATAAAGATAGTTGTAGATTTGCTTGGTGCTGACAAGCCGCAGACAGAGCTTGTTTTGGGTGCAATCAGGGCAATCAGTGAGAATAAAGATTTGTATGTATATCTGATGGGAAGGAAGAGCCGAGCTGGAGGATTTCCTTGCCAATGTAACTTATGATGAATCGCATGCTTGAGATAGTGGACTGCACACAGGAGATAACTAATTATGATGACCCGGTTGACGCTTACCACGATAAGACTGATTCGTCCTTAATCAAGGGACTTAAAATGTGCCGCATGAATGAGGATATCGGTGGATTCGTGACATGTGGTGCAACAGGAGTTGTGCTTATAAGTTCTATCCTTATACTTGGCAAGTTAAATGCGACAAGACCGGCACTTTCAGTAGTTCTTAATACCGTAATGACAAGCCATTCTGTATAGTTGACTGCGGTGCTAATATTGACTGCAAGGCAGACCGTTTTGTCGATTTTGCAAGACTCGGTGTAGCTTACATGAAGACACTCGGAATTGAGAATCCGACAGTTGCAACACTTTCTAATGGCATTGAAGCTGGAAAGGGAAGTGATGTTATTAAGGAAGCTCATGAGCTTTTAGAAAAATGTGGTTTTAATTTCACAGGTAATATTGAAGGCAAAGAAGTGTTAGACGGCAACGCAGATGTTGTTGTATGTGATGGATTTGCAGGAAATGTGCTTCTTAAATCAATCGCGGGAACAGCAAAGGTTGTGTTTGATGATATAAGAAGGGCAGCAGCAGGTGCATCTGATACCCAAAAGGCACAGCTAGAGGCATTTATTGGCAGACTTGAGCCAAAGTTTGATTACAACAATGAAGGCGGAGCAATTCTTCTAGGCGTTAAGAAGCCGGTTGTTAAGGGACATGGAGCAGCAACGGACAAAACAGTGTATAATACAGTTAAGATTGCTTATGGACTTGCAAAGAATAATCTTGTGGAGAAGATAAGCGAGGAATTTGAGAAAAAGTAACATCCATTGAGGTGATTGTATAATGCAAAGAGAGAAAAACAACAATTTTATTCTTGATTTCACAGGTGTATATGATGATGAATTTGCTAAGGAAAAAACATCACTTACATGGATAGACTGCACTGATATTACAGGATGTGATATGTATGTATCAGACGAAGCTGAAAAACAGATAGGTGAAAGAGTTGATTCTGTTGGAATTCATGGAATACATTTTCTTGATTCGGGTAACTACCATTATGTTACTAAGATAATGACTGACAGAATTAAGGAACCGTTTTCTTTAGTTGTATTTGATCACCATACCGATATGCAAAAACCTATGATTGAAGGATTAACAATTTTGCGGAGACTGGGCAGGAAAGGTGATTAAAGACAATCCGTATATTTGCCAGCTTATTCTAGTGGGACCAGAGAAGAAAGATATTAATGCGATTGGGTTAAGAAGTAATAAACTTATAACATATTCAGCACAGGAGATAAGAGCCGAAGCAATGGAATCTAAAACAAACCAGATTGATTTATCAGTTCCTGTATACATATCTATTGATAAGGATGTACTTGATGAAAGCATAAGTGAAACCAATTGGAGTCAGGGACATATGAAGCTTGGGACATTAGAGCATATGCTTGGGATAATTATAAGAAACCAGAAGGTTTTAGGTATTGATATATGTGGAGAATGTGATACAAATATGCCGCTTCCTGAATATATGGAAGATGAGGAAAAGAACGGAGAACTTAATAAAGAATTATATAATTTTCTTTTGAAACGACTGAAAAATATAGTTTATAAATATTTTATAATTCCGCAATCCCATGTAAATACTGGGGTTGCGGGATTTTATAATTGGAAAATAAAAAAATTAGCACTCACCACTTGACAGTGCTAATAAAAAGGTATATAACATAGCCAAGAACAAAGGAAGGGAACCAAAAGAGGTACGAAAGTAAAGGAAAGTACCTCAAGAGGTTACTGAAACATCCCGGTTCCAAAGAAACAAGGTAACAAGATAATGGTATATGTTAAAGGAGGAATGACTTATGTTGATGCCTAGTATTTTTGGAGAGAATTTATTTAATGATGATTGGATGGACTTCGGATTTCCTGAAGTTGACAAGGCTTTATATGGTAAGCATGCAAATAATGTAATGAAGACTGATGTTAAGGAAACTGATACAGGTTATGAAGTTGATATTGATCTTCCAGGATTTAAGAAGGATGAAATTAATGCACAGCTTGATAACGGTTACCTTACAATAAGTCTTTGCTAAGGGACTTGATAAGGATGAAAAGGATAAGAAAGGTAAATACATCCGTAAGGAAAGATATGCTGGTGCTATGAGCCGTAGCTTCTATGTAGGTGAAGGTGTCACACAGGAAGATATCAAGGCTAAGTATGAAGATGGTATCTTAAGACTTTCAGTTCCTAAGAAAGAAGCTAAAGCAGTTGAGAATAAGAAGTACATTGCTATTGAAGGCTAATGACTAATCATTTATTATTGAATTAGAAAGGGAGCGATTGTTATGGATAAGAATCCAAAGCATCCATTAAAGAAAAAGAAAGTACATCAGAAGATGAATGTTGCAGCCCACAGTGTCGAGGACCAGGAAGCTTTTGGTAAGCATAAGACACACACATATGAATAAATGATTTTAATCCCGTGACGGTTGTATGACTGTCGCGGGATTTTTATTTAATCAGCAATTGCTAAATATGAAATTTTAAGAATATATGCCATTGGAAGCCGCGTGTGTGGTATTATAGAAACTGTTTAAAAATATGTGGAAAGAAGGCAGGGTTTATATGTCATTAGAAAAAGCACTTGGATATCTGGAGAAAGCAGGATACAGAGAGCATGTAATACAGCTTGGTGAATCAACAGCCACGGTTGCAATGGCAGCGGAGGCACTTGGAGTCGAGCCAGGAAGGATAGCCAAGACAATGTCTTTTCTTCAGGGCGACAAGGCAGTATTGATAATCACAGAAGGAACTGCGAAGATAGATAACAGAAAATATAAAGACACATTTCATGTAAAAAAGCAAAGATGATACCATTTGAAGAGGTTGAGAATATAATCGGACACGCTCCCGGTGGAGTCTGTCCATTTGGCATTAATGAGGGCATTGATGTATATCTTGATGAAAGCCTTAAACAGTTCGATATTGTGTATCCGGCAAAGCAGGTGACGACCATTCTGCGGTGAAACTTACAATTGCTGAGTTAGAAGACGCTTCACAGGCTAAGGGCTGGGTTGATGTGTGCAAGGAGGCGGAAAATGTTTAACAGAGAAGATAACACATATAACGAAATCAGGGAAAAGTCATTATTCCAGTGGCTTGATGAGATGGAAAAGCATGAAGACATAGCGGTTCGTGGAGGTGTTAAACTGACACGGGAATATATACAGCATTTAAAAGATGAAAATAAGAGGCTTGAAGAGCAGAATAAGCTGAAAAATGAATATCTTAAGAAGGTTGTGGGAAGATAAAGCATTTACAAGGTAGAATCATGAACATACAGGTAATAAAATCCAGAAGAAGAACAATAGGAATAGAGGTTCACGCAGATGGGAAAGTGATAGTAAGAACTCCATTGCGAATGTCATCAGCGACGATTAACCGATTTATAGAAGAACATGATGAATGGATCAGGAAGAAACTGGATTTTGTCAGACAGAAATCAGATAACAGACACGGTACAGGTGCGCCGGGTATTGAATGTCTGTCGAATCAGGAACTTGATAATATAAAGGATACATTTGAAAAGAGAGTACAGTATTACTGTGATATAATGAATGTGAGCGTTGGAAGAATAACTATCCGTAACCAGAAAACAAGGTGGGGAAGCTGTAGTTCTAAAGGCAATGTGAATTTCAACTACCAGTTGTATTATATGCCGCAGGAGCTGATGGATTATGTAATCGTGCATGAGCTTTCGCACAGAAGGCATATGAATCATTCGGCAGAATTCTGGGCGGAGGTTGAAAAATACTGTCCGGAGTATAGAACATACAGAAAGCAGTTAAAGGAATATGAACTTACTTAGAGGGAGGCATTTTATGATAAGCAGATAATGATGTGTAGATTGAGCGGAAACATTAGTAACTATAATCATAGAAAAGAGGTATACATATGGAATTACAGGCAGTAATGGAGAAAAGAAGAAGCATAAGAAATTATAATCCAGAGAGAAAAGGTTACTAAGGAGCAGCTTGAGGAACTTATTAAAGGTGCGTCATATGCACCTTCATGGAAGAATCTGCAGACATCAAGATATTACTGTGTCTTATCTGAAAATGCGGTGAAAGAACTTAGAGAAAAATGTCTTCCGGAATTTAATCAGGCTAATTCGGATGGAGCAGGTGCGTATATAGTCACAACATTTGTAAAGGGAATGGTTGGTTTCGATAAGAATACAGGCAGCCCGGTTAATGAGGCTGGTGACGGCTGGGGCTATTATGACCTTGGTCTGCAGAATGAGAATCTGCTTCTTAAAGCGGCTGAACAGGGGCTTGATACTCTGGTAATGGGCATTAGAGATGGTGAGGCGTTAAGAGAATTGCTTAATATTCCAGACAGTGAAAATGTTGTGTCTGTTATTGCTGTCGGCTACAGGGGACAGGAGCCACCTGAAAGACCTAAGAGAAAAAGAGCTTGAGGTTGTTGCAAAATTTATATAATGATTATCAATGACTTAAACTGAATAAAATAAGAACTCGGGGAAGAAAAAACTTCTCTGGGCTTTTATTTTATATGGCTGTTTTTTCTTAAGCGAAAAAGCGCATAATATAGATAGGTTAAGGAAACAATAAAGGATGTATAATGTGTATGACGCAGGAGGATGAGCACATCACCAAATGTTTTGGTGTGGCTTGGAAACCTGCGTTTTTTAATTATGTGTAAAAAAATATTATATATCCCATAATAGGGACATATATTGTAATATTATTTACATTGATGTTTGTGTATACATAAAAATAGTGTATAATAAAAACAAATAAATGTTCGATAGCACGTTTGGGATAATAAAGAGCAGATATCAGTTTTAGAACAATTTGAATTGTGTTAGGGGGTAAAAGATGAAGCAGGAGACATTAAATAAATTGAACCTTTGCGAAGATTATGAACGAGTGTAAGCTGGCTAATGGTGGACTTCCTGAGAGTATATGGGAGACATATTCATCTTTTGCTAATACCAATGGAGGCACTATTCTGCTTGGAATTAGGGGCATAGGGATTCCTTTACGATTGAGGGATTGACAGATAAGCAGATTATTAAATATCAGAAGCATTTCTGGAGCACCTAAATGATAGAAATAAGATATCAAAAATATACTATTGAATCATCATGTGCAGGTTATAGATGTGGAAGATAAAAAGATACTTAAAATTGATATACCGGCAGCAGATAGGCATGATAAGCCGGTTTATATTGGAACTGATCCAATGAAAGGCACTTATAAAAGAGATTACGAAGGAGATTTTCTCTGTACTGAAGAGGCAGTCAGGGCTATGTTTGCAGATCAGAGAGATGTATCTGGAGATGTGGAAGTATTGGATGAGTTTGGATTGGATGTTTTGAATCAGGATACAATAAAGGGCTATCGAATTGTATTTGAGCAGACTTCATAGTGGACATCCATGGAATGCACTTGAAAATGATGAGTTCCTTATGAAATTAAGAGCAGCGGCGAAGAATAAGATGGGAACATTATCGCCAACGATAGCAGGATTATTATTTTTGGAGAAGCTTATCATATTACTGAAGTTTTTTCCTAATTATTTTCTGGATTATCGTGAGGAATGTGATGATAAAGCCGTGCGTTGGTTGTTCCGTACACATTCTAATGAGGGCGATTGAGCGGTAATATATACGACTTTTTCTGTAAAGTGCGTACAAGAATAGACGATGAAGTAGCTGTTCCATTTGCCAATAGAAGAGATGGATACCGGGTAGACAGAGTGGATGTGCATGATGCGTTGGAAGAGGCATTGGCAAATGCACTGGCACATGCAAATTATTATGGAAGACGGGGAATCATTGTTGTCAAAAATGGAAAGGAACTTAGCATTTCCAATCCCGGAACTATCAGGGTAACAAAAGAGGAGTTTTATGCGGGTGGTAATAGTGATCCACGAAACCCTAATATTTTAAAAATGTTTGGATTTGTTAATGTTGGTGAGCGTGCTGGAAGTGGTGTCGATAAGATTATGACAGCATGGGCAGAACAAAACTGGAAAAAGCCGGAATTTGATTTTTTTCAGAGCGTAATGACAGAGTAACATTAAAACTCGAAGTTGGACAGGTGGTATATATTCCGGGGCAGCAGATATAAGGAATTCAACGGATAATAGCGAAACAGATACTGCAAAAGCTATGCCAAAAGAAGATAAGATACTTGCTTACATTGGGGAGAATGCAAGTATTTCTATGCAGAAAGTAGTGGAAATCTGTAATTATAAATCCAGAACTGGAGCAAGAAAGCTAATAGATAAAATGATGAAAGCAGGTTTGATAGAAAAAGTAGGAGAAAGAAATAATACTCTTTATAAAACAAAAAATAGAAAAATTAGTAATTACTTTTAACATCAGAGTGACTAGTATGTGGTCACTTTTATGATTAAGTGTTCACTAGGTGGTCACAAGTGGTCACTTTTAACATCAGAGTGACCACCATATATACAAGCAGGCAGACTTTGGAGTTATAAATGATGAGCATATTTAAAAAGAAACACACACAATCCTATGATAAAATGAATAAGAAACCGGTACTGAAAACAAGCATATGCACAGGGGAGCAGGTTGCGGGATTTCAGGATATCCATACCGGTAAGATAGAGGAGATAATGCTGATTAAGCATACTGGAGATATAGATACATTTAAACAAATGTATGGAATTGATGGAGAGATACCAAAGGTATACTAAATATTTACAGGTAAAGAGGACTATGAACATACCAGAAAGAGCAACGAAGGAACAGACAGAGGCAATAACACAGACAGAAGGCAACATAAGGGTTGCGTCAGTTCCAGGTTCGGGAAAACATTTGTACTTACATATAGAATAGCATATCTTATAACAGAACTGTTCGTTGAGCCATCATCTATTGTGGCGCTTACATTTACAAACAAGGCAGACTTCGCAGATGAAGCATAGATTAAGGAATATTGTTGGTGATAACGCCAACTGTTTTACAGGAACATTTCACGGATATTGTAACATGTTTCTTAAAGAGGAGATTCACAGGCTGACATTTCCCAAGACATTCACGATTCTTGATAAGAAGGCAGAGCTGGAGATGATAAAGGACGTGGCAGAGGATATGGGAATATCGCTCAAGGACAATACTGCGAAGAAGATAATGAGTGATATAGACATAACCAAGCAGGATATGTCCTATGTTGAGCTTATGGCAGGCGTTGATAAGACAGAGCTTAAAAGAAGGGCTTCCAGCGAGAAAAATGTGGATAAAAAGGTTTTCTATAATTATCTTAAGAGACAGTGTGACAATTATGCTCTGGACTTTGAAGACCTTATTAATTTCACTTTATATATTTTAAACAGGAATGAAGATGTGCGGATTCGCTGGCAGGAAAAGTGCCAGTATGTACTGTGCGATGAGTATCAGGATGTCAATATGAAACAGGACATCTTTGCTTCACATTCTAAGTGGATTGTATCAGAATCTGTTTGTGGTAGGTGATGACGACCAGAATATATACATGGCGCGGTTCTGACCCTGAATACATGATTAATTTTGACAAAACACATGAAAATCTGCAGGATTATTCACTTACTGAGAATTTCAGGAGTACTCCTCAGATTGTAAATGTGGCTAAGTCACTTATATCTGCTAATCAGAACAGGCTTGAAAAGCAGATGATTTCTAACAGACCAGATAGTATAAGCCGGTATTTAATGCACCTGACACCGAGAAGAATGAGTCTTTGTGGATAGCTGATACTATTCTTGATAATGTCGCTAAGAATATGAAGTACAGCGACCATACTATATTGGTGCGGGGCGCTTCACAGACAAGGTCGTTAGAGGAAGCATTTATAAAAAGAAAAGTTCCTTACAAGATACTAAGCGGTGCAAAATTCTATGAAAGCGAAGAGATAAGAACGGTGCTTTCATACATGAGAATGGTGTACAGTCTTACGGACATGGATTTGATGTATACTATATCCAGACCGAGAAGGGGCTTTGGTAAGAAGTCTGTTGAGAAGCTTAAAAATGCAGCGGCACAGAACAACTGCAGTCTTTTCAAGGCACTTGGAAAGCAGATTGAAGATGGCGATATAACACAGAAAAATGTTATAGAATATTACAATGCAATCAGTGAATTGCATGATACATATGTTGCTTATACCTGTACTGATATAGTAAACAAATGTCTTGATATGGGATATCGTCAGGCATTGGAGCAGGATATCGACCAGACCAGACTTGATAATGTGTCAGAGCTTATCAGGACTATTACGGCATTGGAGGAAGATAATCAGGAGAAGGTTGAGCTGGCTGATCTGTTAAGCCATTTTGCATTATTTTCAGCGCAAGATGAGGACGGAGAGTATAATGTTGTAAAAGTAATGACAATTCATACAGCAAAAAGGACTTGAGTTTGATACAGTATTTGTACCAGGACTCGTTGAAGGACAGTTTCCAAGCAAAGAGGCTTCGTAATGAAGACGAATATGAAGAGGAAAGAAGATTGTTGTATGTTGCGATGACGAGGGCTAAGAATATGCTTTACCTCAGCACTTATAGAAAGAAAGATGGCGTTTCGCTGCAAGACCATCAGCATTTTTAAGTGACATTGATACTAATCTTCTTGACTGTATCAACAACAGCAGAGTATTAATCAGAGGTGTGACTGAGCAGATCTTTGCCAAAGGTTGTATTCGAGGTTGGAGATAAAGTCAGACATAAGGTATTTGGAACTGGCGAGATTGTTAAGGTAGATAAGGTTACACAGACATATGAAATCCAGTTTGAGAATATCAGGGGAACGAGAAGACTGATGTTTCGGGCAGAGTTGGGAAATGTTGAAAATTAAAGCAGGTTAGAGAATGGAAAATAGGGGAACCCCCTATTTTTTCATTCTTGACTGCAGAAAAGTAGGAATGACAAGTTCATTTTCTTTCTTTTCTGACTTAGCTAAAAGATTATTTATGTCAGAGGCTTTAACGGTATTATAAGTATTTTTTTCATAGGCAGGTTGCTAGCTTTGTATCGAATTCCAGAACAACTATGTGTAAATTCACAGATAGAAAAGTTACTATATTTTCCTGTTAATCCTACAAATATTATTTATATGGTTATAATTCGATTATTTAAAATACAAATATTGTCATTTATCTGCTGTTTTTTTATCAAGTATATTTTTTTAAGTGGAATATTTTACCGTTAATTTTAACTACCATATTATGTGCTTTGATATTGATAATAATTGATTTATTTATCTTTTCAATTTCTATTGTTATATCGACAGTTAGTGAAAAATATTGCGGATATATTTTACTTACTTTTCAATATGGTGGTTTTCTTTTTTATAATGTGGGGGATTGTACGTTTACTTATATTTGCATTTGAAAAACCGCTGATGATAAATGGAATATACCATCTTTTTGAAAATAATTATTTGATAAGTGTTCTTATTTTTATAATGATTATATTTCTGAGTTATATATATACTATCAAAATAAGTGCATCATATTTTCTTAGGTGTTACCATTATTTAAATTGTTTTACCAAACCTAGATTTCATGCAAATATATCTAAGTATTTTAACAAAAATCCATATATTTTGAATGAATGGTGTCGAGTTTCAAGAAATAAGGAATTACTTTTTTACTCTAATTTAAAAAGTGTGATAACTGTGTATCTTTTGGTAAATCTTTTTTCAAAAAGAATATCTGGAAGTTATATAGAAATTCAAAGTGTACTAAAATTCTTGTAATGGTATTATGCTGTGCTATGAATACAATTTCCAGCACATCATATACCAGTGATAAAAATATCTCATATTATAACCTATTTCCAGTCAAAAACAGTAGGATATTCTTTTCTAAGGTATTGATAAGCTCTGTTTTGAATGAAATTGTCATCATTTGTGCATGGATTGTTTGCAGTATTGGTAAAAATGGGCTATTTTTTTGATATATCTTTATTGCTGTATGGTACATTTACGAATATACTTTGCTCTTTTATGGGAGTGTACTTTGACTATAAAATGCCCAGAACTGAAATCACACCTAATACATTATTACATGGGAATATGAGCAAGATATTTGTTTTAGTCATGATTGTGGCTTTAACAATTTTAGAAATGTATTTTGGAAAAAATTTTCCTTTGTTAAATTTTCTATTGGATTATCAATGATGAATATCTTGATTTTATTATTGATAGGTGTGGTTATGTATATGAAAAGAGGTCTTTCAGATGATAGAAATAAATAATTTAAGTAAGTCTTATGGTATAAATAAAATTTTTGAAAATGAGAGCATTACTTTAACTAATTCCTGTATATATGCTTTAGTAGGGGTAAATGGTATTGGAAAATCGACTTTTTAAATTCGATTATCCAACGTAGCACATTGGATAAAGGAAGTGTAAAAATAGATGATATTCCTTCTACCGATTTTACAGCAAAATATCACTATGCTTTTGTTCCAGATACAAAGGATATGTTTTTTAAATTTGACTGGAAAAGAATATTTACAATTTGTTAGTGAACTTTATAATCAAAAAGAAAAGTTTGATGAACTGCTTGCTATCTATATACCAAAATTGAAGTTGGAAAATTCATTAGAACAAACTATTTCCAGTTATTCTCTTGGAATGAAACAAAAATATATCTTGCAGAAGCTTTCATGTCAAATGCTCAAAACATTATTTTGGACGAACCGTTTAATGCGATTGACCCAGAAAGTACTTCCGTTATCAAAAAAATATTATTTGATTTAAAAGATACTGGAAAAATGATTTTATTTTCTGTTCATAATTTAGATTTAGTATCAAATTTCTGTGATAAAATTATTTTTATAGATAACAGACATAGCATTTTTTGAGTGTAACAACCCACAAAACTTTGATGTATTAGAAAAAATATTTTTGACAAATGTGTAATAAAAAATAAATTTAATGACTTAGTGCTAGAATACTGGGAGAATTTTATGAAATGAATGAGAAAGAACTAACTTCTAGTTTTAAGGCTCTCTCTTGCGAAACTAGAAGAAAAAATTATTTACCTTTTAAAAAGAAAATGCTTATGTGCCGGAGATATAGCCAAACATTTTGAACTCACTGGAGCTACTATTTCACATCACTTAAAAGTATTAGCAGAGGGAAATTTGATAACATCTAAAAAAGTGGGTTTAGAGATATACTATTATCTCAACATTGAAAAATATAATGTATTGAGTAGGTGGTTTCAATTTCTGAATGATATAGAAAATTTCAAAAGAAAGGGATAAAATGAACACTCCAAAATATCTAGAAATTGCAGAATTGCTTAGAATAGATATATTTGTAAAACATGCAAAAAAGAAAATCAACTAATTCCCGGTATCAGAAGATACGCTCAGATTTACAATGTCAATCCAAAGATTGGATTATTCTGATGTGGAATTTGAAATATGATAACAGAAGAAGTTATAAAAAGGTAGGTGTTCTATTATGATTGGACTTAAAAAACGAGATATAAAAAGGCGTTAAAGTTTGAAATCAAATGAAGTAATCAACGGAATAAACAAAAGAAAATATAGGGAGATGCACAGTTATTTGTGCTATCTCCCTTAGTCGTTTTATCATCATATCAAGGCTCATTCAATCGTGGTAAATCTGTGGTAAAATGAGTATTTCCTATACCTCAAAATGTTTAAAAGTGTAGTGTTTATGCGGATAATCTAAAATTAAATATAAAATTTAAAATTACATAATATATACATTTATGAATATAATAAGCCCTATTTCATGCTTTCTCCCCAAAATTTGAATTTGAAAACCACAATTTTATAAGTGGTTATTAACCCCACAGGGTTTTAATAAAATCCTCCAAAGGCCTTGAAAATAAAAGATGTATCGCAAAATTCTCACCTTAACTTATTATACGATTTCACACTGTTTTATTCTTCCCTTGGAAGCTGATAAGGGTAAACACAAGGGCAAGAAAATCTGATAACAAGATATAACAGAATGTGGCAATCGGAGAACTGTGACGTATGTGCGAACATATTATACTGGAGGATTTATTATTTAGAGTATACAAAGCTTAAAAAGTTTTTACATAAAGATGGCTATTTGCGAATTGCACCGGAAGTGTATATGCGGATAGTGCAAAACCGGAAAGCATCCGAAAACATTTCAGACGAATAGAAGAATATGCACCTAAAACCGGAACGGTGAGACTTTACGCTTAACAGAGAAGCAATATAATAATATATATTTGGTGACGGGTGAACCGGATTATCAAGAAAATAGTTGGAACAAACAGTCATATTATGCAAAAATATGATTTGTAACAGAGCACTTATCTATGTTTAGAAAATAAATAAAACATTGCACTAAAT
>VOFG01002432.1_pt1 | contig 16233 bp, 42 predicted proteins | sample 5384171 | NCBI WGS metagenome assembly VOFG01 (sample SAMN12384726, study PRJNA508395) | human gut metagenome | isolation source: healthy gut F | host: Homo sapiens
ATGACGTGCTAACGGCAATATCATACTAAATCTCAAGGGAAAGGCTTACGCGTATCGAGGGCGGATGTATGTAATCTGACATTCTAATCGACGTCAACAAATTACCAGAATGGATTGCGGCCTGGGCAACATGTCTGGGCCGCGACCATGGGACAGTATTTATGGCAGAAAAGGGGCAATATCATAACATATTACTGCCGTGTCCCAGGATGAATATAATATCAATCGTCAATTTAAAGATCTTACATATGAAGGGTGGTTGCGTATGGAATTTATTAACATCAGAATAAAGAAGGTGTCACGATTATAAACGATACCTATGATAATCTAGTATATCTTTTAGTTTTCCTAAACAAAAAGATGCAGTTCTTTACACTGGGGCAATGAGGGGATAACGCCAACGAGGTTCAAATCCCGCCTCAGAAGCCTGTAGCTTACACACCCTATGCTGGTGCCTACAAATAAATACCAATATGGATATAATGCGGGGATGCTAATGTAATCCAGGTCTTTTTATGTCACCTAATTACGCATATCATGTGATGCACCTCTTATAGCAGTATCAGTTCCCAAGGATATGAATTTGCGGCTCAATGGGGTTCATAAACGTCGTGAGCGATTAATGGTGCTGGTAGTGGATGTAATAAACCAGGCGAAAAGGGTAACACAAGCAATAATTGACGAAGCGGAAAGCTGGCATCAAAGTTCTATTGTTTGGTTACTTTGAGGACGTTACTATAATGCAGACACGCCTCGTATTCGATTTTGTTGATAAGGTAGGAAGTAGTAAGCCTAATACGGCATTGCAAGTTTTCGTCGTCACAAATATTATACAAAGCGTCTTGGGCAACAGGTACAATCTGCAGAACGATGTGATATATGATAAGCCGCATCAGGTACCTACGTGTAATTGATCACTATGCGCATGATTGGTATAACCAGTTATCAAACTACGTTCCAGATACTTTTTACAGACATGGCCCGTGATCCAAAGTCATATGGCGTCAAGGTTGCAATTATACCTATGTCCGTAATCGATGCATCCGTTTGGGGGCCAAATATTAATAATGGAGATAAAAGTCACACACGGGGGCGAGTGTGGCAAACGTTCAGATTTCTACGATGAGAGTACTGTATCACTGAAATCGTATCAGTTCATTGATTGGAATACAGTCACCACGTATCCTGTAGGTTGCTCAGGTAAAACCACATCTCAGTATTTGGTGGTCGATGTGACCGGGTACGATAAACAAGGTACGATTCCATTCAATTAAGGGAGATGATAAGTAATGAATGTAAAGGATATAGACCTCAATATTGGCGAGGATTTCGGGATAGTTTACGCAGTCCAAGATGACAATGTGGATTTGACATGGATTCAAGTCGGTATTCGCCATACGAAAGCGAGCAAGTGGTCCGCTTGTTATTAAAGTGCAAGGGGTAGCATCTGGGAAGATTGCGACATTCAATATTTCCGGAAAGGATACCCTAGAAATTAAGTCCTTTGGTGAGCATGTGTATGATGCTTTTTTTGCATATAAGGAATCGGAACCTAGCCGATATTACAAACGGGTACGTGGGGGCAGTCAACATAATTCAGGATGTGGCCATGCATGATTAGAGGAGGAATGTATTATGCAAAACGAAGCGTTACCAGTAAGAATTGAAGGTCCGATTAAAGTAGAGGCGGAAGTAAAAGCAACCATGGTAGGCAATAACGGGAAAAGTGCTTATGAAATTGCTTTTAGCACATGGATTCGTAGGAACCGAGGCGGAGTGGTTGGAATCCTTAAAAGTGAAGATGCCTAACTTATCAGGCGTTGTTTCAGCACTTCAAGGTAAGAATATCCTTATTAATAGTGGTACCCTTGAAGCGATATTATCTGCTATTGTCCATGCATTGGCTGAGCAGCCTTATACTCCACTTACATTTAACGAACCAAGAAAAGGGGATACTGAAATTCGAGTATCCGGGCAAGATGGCTTTAAAAAAGTTCAGTGAGTGGCAGTGCAGAAGCTGTTGAAATTAAATCTGGAAGTGCAACTATTAGAATTCAACCTTATGGTGCAGATGATATTTATCTTGAATATCTTAACTTAATCGATCATGTCGTTGATACTGTTAAAATCAAAGGTCTTGTTGAATTCAATCCAGAGACGGCTACAGAAATTTTGCCTAAAGCAATTCTATGGCCGTAGCGATTTGGAGGGCGAACTTACATGCCCTAACGTTGTTAAAGTCGGTGCATTAGCATTCGTTGGAACTGATCACAACATTATCAATTTGCCTAAGGCCACTGATATTGATAGGGATGCTTTTCGCTAACAGTTCTCTTGCCGTAATCAATATCCCCGCATTTGTATGGGCAGATGATAACCTTGATTTAAAATCTTATGACCTCATTAGAGTTAATAAAATGACTGTTAGCGAGGAATCTCGCCCACCACGAGAAGTCATGATGCAGAAAATTTCATTAGAGGTCTACAATCCAGATCACACCAGAAATGGAACCTTTACGGTGAAAAATGGGAGAAAAGCGGAGGCCTAAATGGACGAAATTAGATTATTGCTAATGGACTTCGGAATTCCACCGTATTTCGCGGACATTGGCTTCTGGGCAACCCTATTAGGGGTTATCTGGGCCGCCCCTTCGGGGCTCGTTTCGTGCGATGGTGTGGTTTTTAGAACATACCTCGCTAGTTGCGGTTAAGCAAGAATTAGATGACCATTTGGCTCGACGAATGGATAAACAACGTAAAGATTATGACGATAAGTTATCTGATGCTATCAACAGTATCGCTGAATTAACAAAAGTAATCAGGAAATACTAAAGCAGTTGGTCAAGTTGGAAGAACGAGATGCTGCGAAGTTTCACAGGCTCAATAACCTCGGAAACCACAGTTCAGAGTCTGAGTACTGAACTGATGCATATCCAAGTTCTAAATAATATGCCCATAGGAAGAAGTATCACGCTTAACACGGACGATATAGGAGGTGACTGATAATGAAATATCAAATCATGAACCGACTAAAATTGCATATAGTGCTGTTCGTGTTGCTAACATTAACCTACTGGAGTACTAGCGACACGGATTCTAGTGCTTGTTATGCTAATTCCTATTTGGTTAGTCATAACAGAGTATGTTATGGCATTTGCTAGGGTTATGTATCAAGTGAAACTAATAAGTTGATTGATGTTGGGCTCAATATTATTGACCACATATTCATTCCTAGTGTATTGACAGCCGTAGTAGCTTTTCTAGGACTTTGGTTGGATAGAAATGATAATGGTGTCCCTGATAAATTAGAAGGAGGTAGTTGTAATGACGAAAATATTTATAAATCCAGGTCATGACATTGACCTGGACTCTGGAGCAGTAAATCCTAACACAGGACGTCGTGAATGCGACGTTGCTCGTGATGCTGGTAAGTTATTGGTTTGTTATTTACAAACAGCAGGATGCGAAGTGCGCACTCTGCAGAATGATGATTTAGGTCTTGTATGTGCTGAGTCCAATGAATGGGGAGCAGATATATTTGTGTCTCTGCACTGTAACGCATTCAATACACAGGCACGTGGAACAGAAACTCTTTATAAGTCTTTCAACGGCCAACGCTTGGCGAATGACATCCAATCGCAAAATTATCCGTAGTATTAATACGGTTGATCGTGGTGTGAAAGAACGGCAAGATTTATGGGTGTTAAACGGCACGGATGCAACAGCCGTTCTTGTTGAGATGGCATTCATCGATAATGATGAAGACCTAGCACTACTTAATAATGATTTAGACACCATAGTGCGTGCTATCGCAAGGGGGGCATTACGGATTATGCAACAGGAGAATAATGTATGACAAAATCAAAATTTTACTTAATCACCCTACTTACCGCTATATTATTATCGGTGGTATTGGGTTCATCTTCATCCTTTGCCTCGGATACATCTTCTACCAACCAAGCGGAACCGACTATCAGCGTGCCCGTGAGTCAGTGGAACGAATTGAAAAGCAACAACGCGAAAAGCGTTGAGCTTAATCGAAGCATCCAGCGTTCCATTGACAGAAGCACAGACTATAGCCGTGAAGCGGCGACAAGAATTGAACGAAGCTCACAATACAATCAACAAATTGGAGAACGAATTAATGCAAGCCAAACTTCAATCAATGAAGCAAAAAGAAATTGTCTTGTCGAAATGCAGAACTCTTTGACAGAGTTGAAAGGGCAAATCGACAACGACAAGAGAACAATCAAACGCTTACGAATGCAACGCAACCTATCCCAAATACTGGGGAGCGGGTGCGACAATCGGAGTAGTAATTCATCGATGACTGAGAGGTGATCCAAGCATCTCCCTACCATACGAGGCGGACGTAGTGGATTAATGGTAAAATACACAAAAAGACCTTTACTGGGCGTATGTCCTGGTAAGGTCTTTTATTTATAAATAGTAATCACAGATAAGATAAAATTATGGTGTAATTATGGTAATAATAGGAGGTGGGAGTAATGCTGAAAGTATTTAACAAGGACCCACATTTCATGAGGGATGCAATAATCGTAGATAACTACGCTGCTGCGTGGGATATAATATGCTCCATGCAGCAGAAGCTAGGAAAGGCATACTTCTTGTTGGTAGGGAAACATGGGAAGACCTCAGATTGGTTGAGCATTTTCCTGATTTTATTTGGAGAGACGATGTAAAGACGGTATATGTTAATAGCGATAAAACATTAATAATTCCTGCTCCGTCAAAGTATAATCGAGCCAACGTTTTAAAGCTCATTAAGTTCTTTGGACTTCACTATTCTATCCGAGAAATATAAATGTGAGCGTGTTAAATTCTGTTTTAAAAACTAAAACGGTTGCTTAACCGTTGTTCAACCTAAAATGCATAAAATCCAGTAATAATGCGGATAAACGACACTTTTAAATAATTTCCGCTGAGTAATCACAAATAAAACACGCCCCTCATTGAGGGGCTTTTTATTTTGCCTAAATTTGCGTAACTTAGTATAATAGGACTATTAAGACTTATATTATAGTAAGGGAGTTAATCTTGTTTTTATACAGTACTTATCATTTGGTTATTATTGGACCAATTAACTAAATATTATGTAATGAATCATTTTTTGTTAGGTGAATCTTTACCTGTTATTCCTAATGTATTTCATCTTACCTATATTATCAATCGCGGTGCAGCCTTTGGCATGTTAGCGAATCAACGATGGTTTTTTTACTAGTAGCTTTTGTTCTATTAGCTGTTTGTGCTTTTTATTGGAAGCGATTAGCGGCCATTGATTTGCAAAACGGGATCCGCCTTATTAGTCGCAGGTGCAATTGGTAATGGCATTGACCGGATACATGATTCATGGGGTAGTGGACTTTTTTTGATTTTCGTGTATGGCCTATTTTTAATGTAAGTAAGATATTGGTATTTGTATAGGTGTAGCTTTTGTTGTATTTTATTTGTTTTCATTGAAAGAGGACCATGAATAACTTTCATCATGAGGACCCTTTATAAATTATTGACTTAATTCGTCAATAAACATATATCTTATACTGACTCAAAAGAGGAATAGAGGATGAATGAATATATTGTAAGTGCTATAAGAAGGCATGAGACTAGATGTATTTTTAACTGAACAGATGGAAGGATCTCGTAGCTATATTCAAAGTTTAATTAAAGGTGGTCATGTTACAGTGAGGTGATAAAGTAGGGAAGGCTAATCTTCGGCTTACACCTGATACCGTAATTCATGAAATCCCAGAGCCTGAATCGATTGAGGTTAAAACCTGAGGATATCCCTTTAGATTATTTATACGAAGATCACAGATATTGTTATTGTTAATAAACCTCGTGGCATGGTGGTGCACCCTGCAGTAGGAAATTATTCTGGAACCCTTGTAAATGCTCTATTATTCCATTGTAAGGACCTATCAGGCATTAATGGTGAAATTAGGCCAGGTATTGTGCACGCTTAGATAAAGATACGTCTGGTGTTATGATGGTTGCAAAAATGATGCAGCGCACATTGGTCTAGCAGAACAAGTAAAGAGCACATTCTGCAAGACGTACGTACTGGGCGCTAGTACAGGGTAATATTGTAGAAGAAAAGGGGACTATAAAGGCGCCTATTGACGCCATCCTAAGGACCGTATGAAATGGCTGTTGTCTTTGAAAACAGTAAAGATGCAGTAACACATTTTAAAGTATTGGAGCGTTATGGTCATCAAACCTTGGTAGAGTGTAATTTAGAAACAGGTCGAACCCATCAAATTGTGTTCACTTTGCTCATATTGGACATCCTGTTGTTAATGACCCATTTTATGGATATAGACGTATGGATTTTCCTATAGAAGGGCAAGCATTACATTCTAAATCGTTAGATGTTAAACACCCTATTACAGGTGAAGAAATGCACTTTGAAGCACCGGTACCAGCTGATTTTGAGGCGTGCTTAGAATTTGCTAAGACCTACCGTGAAGATAAACGAAAATAGTCTAAATGTTTACATTGATTGTTTCATACTTATTTTTACTACTTATTTGGATATAGGGGCATAGAACAATCCTATGCTGTAAGGGCGTATATATGGAAAAGAAACGCTTATTAATGGATCAAGACGCTATAATGCGTGCGATTCGTCGTATTAGTCATGAAATTTTAGAACGCAATAAAGGTTTATCTAATGCGTTAATTGTAGGCATTGAACGGCGTGGTGTCATTTTGGCAAAAACGTTTACAAGCGGAAATCGAGCGTATAGAAGGTATTCATATTGATTGTGAGTCTTTGAATGTTGCAGTGTATCGTGATGATCGTGATGCTCGTCCTAAAGAGGGGGAAACCGTGTACGATTGATACAACGGAAAAGACAATTATCCTTGTAGATGATGTTTTGTATACGGGCCGTACCATTCGTGCTGCTTTTTTAAATGCATTAATGACGGCTGGTAGACCAAGATCTATTCAATTGGCCGTTCTCGTCGATCGTGGTCATCGTGAATTGCCTATACGAGCGGACTATGTAAAAAAAATATTCCTACATCACATCTTGAAAGTGTACGTTGCCGTCGCTGATCTGATGAAGAAGGGGTTACAATACAGGAATAATCTGTATTGTAACCCCTTCTTTTTTTTGAGTATTACTATATAATAAGATGATTAACTTAATAAAATTAAATTATTTGACTCTTATATTTATGTGCAGAATGTTTTCTACCAGATTGTAGTTCTGCTTATTTTATGTATTGTGGCGTATAGGTGTAGTCCATATGACCCATTCGTTTAACTTCATTATGTAAGCATAAGGCTTGTATATCTGTAGCTAATGTATCAATTTGATGCATCGTTTGTCCCAACGTATTTAATTCATTAGGTGCTTTGGCCCATTTTTGAATAAGTGGTATTTCAAAATCATTTCGAAGCCATTGACGACCTCTATCGTTGAAGGCCAGTAAACGAGCATATTGTGGCGATTCCTGTATAGCATTTGTAGTAAATTCCTAAGGTGAGATAGGCTCCCATTCGTTGTAAACGGGCATAGGTATAGCGCTTTGATTTTATTTGCTTCATAACCAGGTCCCACGTAGGTTGTTGGGCCGCTTTGGACCATAAGTGTTCAATGCCTTCACTGAACTCCTCCAAAGCTTTCTAGCTGCCTTAGTTGAAGTACGACGACTTAAGGTATGGACCATATCATAGTAGCGGTTATAGTTTACATAAGCACCATTAGAAATTATATTAGTCATATCGTCTGCAATAGTTTAGAATGATTGACTGAAGTTGTTTTTACTATTTAGTGTATTTAATTTTGTTAATGTAGTTGCAGTTGAATTTGAATTTGAAGTTGTATTTGTATTTGTATTTGTATTTGCACTGGTCGTTGTATCTATATCTGTAGAAGTGTAGATACTATTTTTATTACAATTGTTACTACCTGTAGCCATATTTGTTATAAGTTTACGCAATGCTGTACCAGAGGGAAAATCTTTTGTAATATTCGCGTCGTGATGATCTGATGTGCGTAAGATTGGTATATATTTTAAGGAAGGATAATAGGTAAGTCCTGCCCGAATATATTCAAGTCCTAACAGTGCATTAGGGGTGTTGAGCATCTCTGTATTAAGGGCTTTACGGAAGGCAGAGCCATAGGACATACCTTCGTTAATATAGGTCCGTAATACTGTTTGAGTACTTTCACAATCCATACGTTTAGTTATATCAACGAGTGTATCTAGATCAGCCGTTTCAGAACCAAAGGAGAGTGCATCGATATGTAAAAGCTTTTTTACCATACGAATAGCACCTGTTCCAAACAGTTGTGCACTACCCAAAGAATAGAGTGTAGGTAGCTCGATAACGATGTCTGCACCACCGAGAATAGCCCAACGAGCACGGTCAAATTTAGAAAAATAGCAGGTTCTCCTCGTTGTACAAAGGAACCACTCATGATACAAATGCGCAGCGCTTCAGGATGCTCTTGTGCTAAGGTATGTAATTGATGCGCATGTCCATTGTGAAATGGATTATATTCACAGATGATACCGATTGTTTTCATAGTGGCTCCTTTCATTATTGTTAGTGTAACAAAGCGAAGAAATGCTGTAAATAACATTTCATGATATCTATATAAAAGGCCTGGTTATAGAAATGATGTTATGTGCAAATATTAAGTTTAGTATAGATTTTCTTGACACTATAGGCTATAATTAACTGTAAATGCTGAATTGATGTGAGGTATATGATGAAACAAAATTGGAAACGTACATTACAAGGGGCTCTGCTCGGTGCTGTGCTGCTAGCAATGGCGGGATGTGGCTCTACAAATGTAATGGATACATATAGTTTTGGCCATCAAGTTATCCGTGCTGGTCAATCTGAAATTACCATTGCTTTGCCTTATGAAATGGGTAAAAGTACAAAAAAATATGTCTGATAAGGGGTATCCAATTGATATTTATGGATCTGTTACAGAACATATGGTAATTGAGGTTGAGGCTTTACGGCCTGGTGAAAATAAACCGTTACCTACGGTAGATGAGTATATTAATCACAGTAAGTCTGAATTTGCTAAAGTAGGCGCGACCATCAAAGAAGAGTCCGTAGCATTAGAAGGTGCATCTGCTAAAAAGCTTGATGTTACTGTTACATCACAAGGACAAATATTTAGAATTTCTCAATACGTATTCTTAGATCATGGCGTATTGTGGAATATAGTCTACCAATATCCTGAAAAGGATCAGGTAGGTGCTGATATCAGCAAAGAAATTCAAAACAAGATTCAAGTTACACAACAGAAAGAGGGTTAATCGATGAACGTATTAGTAGTTAACTGCGGTAGTTCTTCTTTGAAATATCAATTACTTGATATGACAACTGAAACAGAATTGGCAAAAGGTCTTTTTTGAAAGATTGGTGATCAAGATGCTATCTTCACTCACAAACGTCCTAATGCAGATAAATTAGAACGCGTTGAACCAATTTTGAACCATAAAGAAGCGCTTCGCATTTTGCTAGATATTTTAGTTGATGCTGAATTTCGGTGTTATTGAATCTATGGATGAAATCGATGTTGTAGGCCACCGTGTAGTACACGGCGGTGAAAAATTTGCTGATTCCGTATTGATTACTCCAGCAGTTATGGAAGCATTGGAAGAATGTGTGCTTCTTGCACCATTGCATAACCCACCAAACATTCAAGGTATTGAAGCTTGTGAAGCTATTATGCCAAATGTACCTCAAGTTGCTGTATTTGATACTGCATTCCATCAAACTATGCCAAAAGAAGCATATATGTATGCGCTTCCTTACCTTATTATGAAGATTATGGTATTCGTCGTTACGGCTTCCATGGTACATCCCATAAATATGTAGCGCAACGTTGTGCAGAATTAATGGGTAAACATATGACTGATCTTCGTATCATCACATGCCACTTGGGTAATGGTTCCTCTGTGGTCCGCTATTAAAGGTGGTCGTTCCATCGATACTACAATGGGCTTCACCCATTGTCCGGTTTGATCATGGGTACGCGTACAGGTGATATTGACCCTGCTATCGTTCCATTCTTGATGGAAAAACAGGCATGACCTATGAAGAAATCGATAGAGTTATGAATAAAGAATCCGGTGTATTGGGGATTTCTGGTGTATCCAATGACTTCCGTGTGATTGAAGAAGCTGCTGCTAATGGCAATAAACGCGCACAATTGGCATTGAATATGTTCCATTACAAAGTTCGCCGTGTAATCGGTGCCTTTGCTGCTGTTATGGGCGGTGTAGATGCTATTATCTTTACTGCTGGTATCGGTGAAAACGGTATCGGTAACCGCGATGCAATCTGTAATGGTTTGGAATACTTAGGTACTCGTATTGATTCTGAACGCAATAATGTTCGTGGTAAAGAACAAGAAATCAGTGTTGAAGGCTCTAAAGGTTAAAATCTTCGTAATTCCTACAAACGAAGAAATCATGATTGCTCGTGATACTCAACGTATTACAGCAGCGTTGAAAAAAATAATATAGTTCGTATCTGAACTGAGTGACTAATAGAGTCATAAAACCCCGTCTATATCTCGGATATGGACGGGGTTTTTGTAGTTTTTATGCATAGAATATCTTATAATAGGATGTATAGTTATTAATTAGTGATTTCTTTTAAAAGGGGTAAAGCATGACAGTATTATATGAAGAAAAATCTCAGCGCACCAAAAGTGCAGAGTTATTGGTAGTATTTTTTGTGATTTTATTGTTGTGTGCAGCAGTTATACAACGTATCGCAGTATTCAATTACATACGGTTTTATTAGCTGAGTATTTTATTGAAATCATGGCCATCATTGTTATGGTTAAACAGGCTGTTAGTCGATATACATATATTTTGACAGATACAAAGCTTGTGATTGAAGAGAACTCTATCTTTAGAAATCGTCATTTTGAAGTAGATTATAACATGATTGATGGGGTGTTCAAGTTTGAACGTGAGTTGTTGACAAATATTAAATACCGCTATAAATATAGAAAATGTTCCACCTCTGATCCACGTCCCTATTTGGTCTCTTGTGTATTCTATTGTAGATGGAAATAAAGTTAAAAATGGTCGTTTGTTGTTGAAAGCCGACGATAGATTCTTTGAAATATTAGAAGAGCATGTACCTGGTCGTATTCGTGTGCCTCAAGCGGATATTGTATTTTATGCAGCGGTGCGAGCTGATGCGGTAAAACATGGGGAAGATGTACAAGAATATTATGAAAGATTAATTTCTTCAGAAGAAGATAAAGGAACAACTGTTATTTAAGGGATGGTATAGTTTTTGGGGGATAGGCAGAGATAGTTTAGTTATACCAAGAATTTTATGTACAAGTTTTTAATACGAAGGAGCGTATATGGCTGGATTATATTTGGCGAGTCAATCACCACGTAGAACTGAATTATTAACACAGGTTGGGATTGATCATACTGTTGTATCCAGTACTTATGAGGAATCTAATGAGGGTTACGACAACCCTATTGAAATGGTGAAAGCCCAAGCATTAGGTAAGGCTCGTTGTGCTGTAGGTGTTCCAGACGGAAGTATTGTGTTAGGCGCAGATACTATTGTTGTCCTTGATAATAAAGTATTAGGAAAGCCACATGATGAATCCGATGCACGCCATATGTTGGAGCATTTATCGGGTAGAACGCATTCTGTAATTACTGGAGTCGCGTTACTAATCAAAGGAAAAGAGGTAGTTTTTTACAATGAAACAAAGGTATCTATTTTAAACAATTAGCACCCTTTGAAATCGAGTCTTATATTGCTAGTGGGGAACCGATGGATAAGGCTGGAGCTTATGGCATCCAAGGAAAAGGTGCATTATGGGTAGATAAAATAGAGGGCTCTTATACTAATGTGGTAGGGTTACCAGTTGAACATGTATACGATGAACTTTGCAAGGCGTTAGGGGCTAAATAACACTAGCGCATCAGATGAATCGTGTTATAATTGGCTGTGCTGTGCTGTGCTGTGCTGTGCTGTGCTGTGCTGTGCTGTGCTGTGCTGTGCTGTGCAAATAATTTTTAAGAGAGTAGATGTGTTTATTGTTTGATTTACAAATGGTGTTATCTATTTGAATGGAGAGATTCTATGGAAGTACCAACAGTAAGTGTAAAAGATATGCTACCATTCCAGCGCCCTCGAGAAAAATTTCTCGCCTTAGGCCCTTCACATATGGCAATGGAGGAGTTGTTGGCTATTTTATTGCGTACAGGGGTAAAGGGGCAATCTGCGATTTCTTTGGCAAGTGATATCGTACAATCCTTTGATGATGGCGTATATGGTCTTAACCGAATGACCGTAGATAATCTAATCAAAATCAAGGGTATTGGTAGAGATAAAAGCAGTGACGCTATGTGCAGCACTTGAAATGGGTAGGCGTCTAGGGGAGCTTAAGATTAAAGAGACTTATGAAGATTTTTCGCAACCTTTTGTAATAGCTCAATATGTGATGGAACGACTGCGGCACGAAGATGTGGAACATGTGTGGGCTGCCATGCTAACATCTCGAAATAAGCTTATTCAGTTGGAGCATATTCTAATGGTGGATTGGTATCAAGCCTTGTAGAGCAAAGAGCAGTATTTAAAAAGCTATAGCATGCAATGCAGCGGCTATTATCCTAATCCATAACCACCCGTCAGGTGATAGTAGACCAAGTGATGAAGATATACGACTAACCAAAATGTTTGTTAGTGCTGGTCAGTTTATGGGGATTCCTGTGTTTGATCATATTGTTATTGGGGATAATGAATTCACGAGCCTCAGCGAAATTGGTAAATTGAGCTGATCCTTATATAAGTTTTTGAACAAAGCTTTATAGTAAGATTATTAAAAAAGCACTCATTTTGAACTATACCTAATTTTGACTAGCATGGGTAAGTTCCTATAAATGAGTGCTTTTTCTTTTTATTGACCTATGAGCTTTGTAATGTATGACTTGTTATGTGTTTTTATGTATGACTTATGTACAGGGATTATGCGTTATCTGTGCTTTTAACAAATGGAAAGGTACTTGATATCAATGGAAAAAAGTCGCATTATATGTGGTAAAATGGAATGATGATGTAATGAAGGAGATATTACTATGAGTTCCATTTTACCTACTCTAGGAAAAGATGTAAGTATAGATATTGGTTCCATACAAACGCGCCTCATGGGGGGACGCGAGGAACTGTTATAAGCGAACCATCTATTATAGCCACTGATACAGAAACAAGAAAAAGTAGTAGCCGTTGGGGATGAAGCGGCACGTCTCGTATTGCGCATGCCCGATATATGGCGCCCTTTGACACCATTAAAAGATGGCTTTATTGTGGACTATCGAGTTATGCACACGATGCTTAACTATTTTCTGAATAAGGTATCTAATGCATTGCGTCGTGCTCGAGTTCTTGTTGGTGTTCCTTGTGGCATGACCGATGTTGAGCAACGAGCGATGATGGATGCTGTTATTCAGGCTGGTGCTCGAGAGGTATTTCTAATTGAACGACCTGTCGCTGCAGCTATTGGTTGCGGTGCACCTATCTTTGAAGCTCGTGGATCTATGGTCATTGATATTGGTGGTGGCACCGTAGATATGGGCATTGTTTCATTGGGCGGCATTGTAGATAGTAAAACCATACGCTTCGGTGGCTCAGATATCAATAATGCATTGCTACGCTATGTACGCGAGTGTTTTGGGGTAATCGTTTCTGAAGAAATTATATGAAGATATTAAACATACAGTAGGCACTGCTATGGCACCACTAGAAGATGCCGAATATGCCTTTCAAGGCCGTGATATGATGAATGGTTTAGGTAGACGTTGTGTCATTCATCAGTCTGAAGTATACCAAGTTGTTAATGACTGTATCGGAGGCCTTTTGGATGAATTAAAACAAATGATTCGTTCCGCTGAACCTGAAATTGTAGCCGATATTATGCAATATGGAATCTACCTCACTGGTGGTACAGCGCAACTGTCTGCTTGGCAGAGCGTATTGGTGGCGAATTAGGTGTGCCTGTACACGTTCCCGATGCACCTGAGACGAAAGTTGTTGTGTAGGCCTTAATGGGGCTTCATCGGACTTAGTGAGCTTATCGAGATTTATTGTAAATTCTAAAAATAGAAAGGGCCAAGACTAATATGATACAGTCAGATAAAAAGTTAATTATCGTCGTTGTCATTAGCTGTATCCTATTGGCTTTACTTGGATTTGCATGGAAACAACGAACTAGTATTCCTTTTGTTACTGTTACTCTTGAAGGCATTACAACACCGTTTGCTTATGGCTCTGCACGCTTACTTGACGGTGTGCAAACAGGCTTTACAGTGCTCAATAATGCTATTTCTGCAACTATTGAAAGTGATGAGGAAGCATCTCGTAAAGCTACATTGGAACAAAAGGTAGTTAACTACGATGAAGTAGTAGCAGAGAATATTCGCCTTCGTCAATTGCTCAACTATAAGAGCAATCATCCGGAATTCTCCATGACCCTAGCAGGTATCATTACAAAGGATTACGGTACTTGGACAAATACTTTCACCATTGATAAAGGGAGTGAAGAAGGTATGGCAGTTAATATGGCTGTTGTTGTACCTAGTGGGGTAGTTGGTTTTATTACCGATGTATATCCTCATTCTCTCGTGTTCAAACCATTCTTGACCCGCGTAGCGCAATTGGTGTTATTGTACAGCGTCCTGAATCCGTTTATCTGGTGTTGTAAAGGGTGATGGAGATTCACCTCGTACACCATCAATGGTAAATATTGCCCGTGATGGCGATGTATTAGTAGGGGATAAATTAATAACCTCTGGGTATGGTGGTATCTATCCAAAAGGTTACCTGTTGGCAATGTACAGTCTATCGAAAATGATACAGAAGGCTTTGTTAAGAATGCCCTTATCACACCTAGTGTAGACTTTTACCGTCTGGAAGAGGTGTTTGTTCTTACATCATCTTCTGTTAGTGCACCACAAAAACCAGGGCTTGAGCCTAAGCTTGTACCCCAAACACAACGAGATCAAGTAGAAGGGGCAAAGGGGGCCGTTAAACAATGATGCGTCTAGCTTTAGCTCTCTCTGGATTTTTAATATATTTTATACAAGCGCAATTATTGCCTACTATTTTCCATACAAATTGGTTACCAAACTTAATCTTGACGATCATTGTTATGATTACTCTATTTAAAGGACGTCGTATGGGGCTGATATCCGCTGTTGTTGGGGGTATCGTACATGATGTATTGATATCTAACTTTTTTGGGCTCCATTATTCCCTTACGTAATTGTGGTATACCTACTATCCGCCGTAAAGCATCGTATCTATGAAGAACGCTGGTATTGGTCTAGCGGTATTGTAGCTATATGTACCTTGCTAGATGGCGTTATTCGTAGCTTTATGATATTAGCTAGTGGTGGGGATTTGCATATTGGCTTATATATGTGGCATATGGTTATACCTGTACTGTTCTGGAACGGCGTATTGGCTGCTATCGTACATGGATTGTTGTGGCGTAAGGATGAACAACAAGGTTATATTTGGTAAGGATTTGGTAAGGGGTGAAAGAGTGCTTGAAGGCCTCTATAAACGAAGAAAAACGAATCGCTTTGATGTACTCTTTTACATTGTAGCGGGCATATTTATAGTATTGGCATTGCGTTTATTTATGCTACAAATCTTGGCTGGCGGTTATTATCAAGCTAAGGCGGAGGGTAACCGTCTACGCATGGTACCGATGACTGCAGCACGGGGCATTATGTATGATCGGAATGGTCAAATTCTTGTAGGCTCTAGACCTGCTTATACAATATCTATCATGCCTACAGGGAAGGCTTTGGATGATGGTGAAGTGGCTAAATTAGCAGCTTTATTGAAAATGAAGCCTGAAGATATTAAAAGAAGGTTAATGATCACAAGTATGGCTATGAGCCAATACGTATCGCTAATGATATTTCAATGGACGTAGTAACAACCATTGAAGAGCATCGACATGAATTGCCGGGGGTAACGATTGATGTTGAGCCACTTCGATACTATCCATACGAAACGATGGCTTCTCAACTATTTGGTTATGTTGGTGAAGTAAGCGAAGAGGAATTGGAAGAGCTAAAACAGCAAGATCCTAATACACTGGTAAGTGGTGGTACTATTTTAGGTCGTTCTGGTCTAGAGAAATTATATGACTCTATCTTGCGTGGCACCGATGGTGGCAA
>VOFG01004438.1_pt1 | contig 16204 bp, 31 predicted proteins | sample 5384171 | NCBI WGS metagenome assembly VOFG01 (sample SAMN12384726, study PRJNA508395) | human gut metagenome | isolation source: healthy gut F | host: Homo sapiens
AGCAGGCGGAGAAGCACGATAGTGCGGGTTTGCGAGTATGGAATCAGCAGGCGAAAAGAAACTGACGCGAAAAAGGAAGCGAACGATGATATATATTAAGATTGATAATGATGTATTTTTATGATGATGCGGTTGTGCTTGTCCGTTCATTTTATCCAAGAACTGAGGTTATGGCACTAAAGGCAGATTCCAAACCGGAAGAGAAAGATGAGATTCTTTCAATAGAAGTTCCTGATGTCACAGGGCTTGATAAGAAGAATGCCCACGAAGTGTTTAAGGACAGCTTATATAAGAAGCTTTCAGAAAAGACAGGCAAGAAGCTTCCGTGGGGATATCTTACAGGAGTAAGACCAAGTAAGATTGCGTATACAATGCTTGAAGAGGGTGCAACCAAGGAACAGATTAAGAAACATTTTATGGACAAGCATTATGCAAGTGAAGATAAAGCTGAACTTGCGCTCACAGTAGCAAGGAAAGAACTGGATATACTTACAGATATGATTATAAGACAGGCTACAGCCTGTATATTGGAATTCCGTTCTGCCCAAGTATCTGCCTGTACTGTTCCTTTTCATCATATGCACTTGGTGCATACAAAGATTATGTAGATAATTATGTGGATGCGCTTATTAAGGAGATAAGATTCGTCGCTGAATCAATGAAAGGCAGAAGACTTGATACAGTGTATATGGGTGGCGGAACACCTACAACTTTAAGTGCAAAGCACAGTTAGATAAAGTACTGACAGTGGTTGAAGAAGCATTTGACTTGAGCAGATGCCGTGAACTTACTGTAGAAGCCGGCAGACCGGACAGCGTGACACCAGATAAATTTAAGGTTCTTAAAGCTCATAATGTGGGAAGAATATCTATTAATCCGCAGACAATGAATCAGAAAACACTTGATTTAATCGGAAGAAAGCATACGGTTGAAGATATTAAGAATGCTTATGCAATGGCAAGAGAAGCAGGACTTGATAATATCAACATGGATATGATTCTTGGACTTCCGGGAGAGGGTGTAGACGAGGTTTACCATACACTTAATGAAATTAAGGAGATGCTACTGGAGAGTCTTACCGTTCATTCACTTGCAATCAAGAGAGCTTCAAGACTTAACATATTGCGTCAACAGTACACAGAGCTTTCAATTAAGAACACAGACAGCATTATCGCAATGACTGAGCAGACAGCAAGAGATCTTAACATGCGGCTTTATTATATGTACCGCCAGAAGAATATGGCTGGTAATTTTGAGAATGTAGGTTATGCAGTTGCTGGACTTGAATGCATATATAATATTCTTATTATGGAAGAAAAGCAGACGATAATTGCGTGCGGCGCAGGTGCTTCAACTAAGGTTGTGTTCCATAATGAAGGAGATGAAAACCATTCTGTGCGTATTGAGCGAATCGAGAATGTCAAAGATGTCAGAAGCTATGTCGAGAGAATTGATGAGATGATTGAGAGAAAGCGGAAGTTCTTTGGGGAGAATGAGTTTGATAATAAAAGGGGCAAGGTTGTCAGGAAATATTAAAAAGTAGTGAATAAACCAGAAGATAAGAGGAATATATATGAAGGAGTATGACAAATATCTGAAGCTTTTAAAGGAAAAATATCCCACAAAACAGTCAGTTTACCGCGAACTTATTAACCTGAATGCAATTATGAATCTGCCAAAGGGAACAGAACATTTTATGAGTGACCTTCATGGGGAATATGATGCATTTTACCATATAATTAATAATTGTTCGGGAGTAATTAGGGAGAAGGTAGCGATGCTGTATGGAGATGAACTTACTGTATATGAGCAAAGCAGGAGCTGTGCACTCTGATATATTATCCGAGAGAGAAGCTTTCTATTCTTATGGATGAGAATAAGGTGAATGATGAATGGTACAGAAATGTACTTTAACCAGCTGATTCAGATTGCAAAGCTTCTGTCTTCTAAGTACACAAGATCTAAGGTGCGAAAAGCAATGCCTGTGGATTTTGCATATATCATTGATGAACTTATTCATGCGCAGAAGGATGAAGATGACAATAGGAGTGTGTACCACAGACAGATTATGGAAACAATTCTGAGCCTTCATAATGGTGATGAATTTCTTGTTGCTCTTACTGATTTGATTAAAAGACTGGCTGTAGACCATCTTCATATACTGGGGACATATATGACAGAGGATCACATGCAGATAAGATATTAGACCTCCTGATGGAACATCACAGTGTTGATATCCAGTGGGGGAATCATGACATATTGTGGATGGGAGGGCTTTTTGCGGCAATCCGGTGTGTATGGCACTTGTGGTCAGGAATAATATTAAGTACAAAACTATGTCAATTCTTGAGAATGGTTATGGAATAAGCCTAAGATTTCTTCTACAGTTCGCAGTTAATACATATTCAGATAAAAATGTTGATGACGCAGTCTATAAAGCTATTTCTGTGATTCTATTCAAGCTTGAAGGGCAGCTTATTAAGAGACACCCGGAATACAGAATGGAAGGAAGACTTCTGCTGGATAAGATGAATCTGGATAAAGGAACAGTAAGAATAGGGGATAAGGATTATTTTCTTAATACTAATGAATTTCCAACTGTTGACATGAATAATCCTTATGAGCTTACTATGGAAGAAATGTTTCTGATGGGAAGATTCAGGGCAGATTTCATTAACAGTATGGCGCTTGAGAGACATATCAATTTTCTATATGACAAAGGCAAAGCATTTATAAGATTCATAATGGAAATCTTCTGTTTCATGGTTGTGTGCCACTTGATGAACAAGGGGTGTTTGATGGAATTGTTGTGGATTGCAAATCGTATTCAGGTCGTGAGTATCTTGATTATTGCGAGTCAATGGTAAGGCAGGCAAGAACCGGTGATTCAGATGCAGTTGATTTTATGTGGTTTGTGTGGAGTAATATATTATCACCAGTGACTGGAAGGTGTATCAAAACATTTGAACGAACTTTTTCTTGACAAGGATAGAAATGCTGACTATAAGAAGGCAATTGAAGAGGATAAGAATCCATACTATGTCCAGTACGAAAATGAAAGAATCTGTAAAATGATTTTAAGGGAGTTTAATCTTTATAATGAGAATGCACACATTATTAATGGACATACTCCTGTCAGGACAAAAGAGGGCAGCACCCTGTAAGGGCTGGTGGAAAACTGATTGTTATAGATGGCGGTTTCTGCGAAGGATATCATCTTTGCCACAGGAATAGCCGGTTACACACTTATTTATAATTCGCATGGAATGAAGATTAAAGAACATCATCCGTTTATGAGTATTAATATGGCAATTAATAGTAACAGGGACATTGAGTCTGAATCACAGGTTGTTTATGTGGAAAAGCGCTGGGTGTTTGTAAAGGATACTGATAACGGAAAGCAGATTGCGGAGGAGATTAATGATTTAATGAATCTGCTGAAGGTGTATAATTCATAAAATATGTGTAAATATGTAAGATATATAATGATTTCCACTTGATTTCTATCCCTAATAGAATGTAAAATTAAATGATAATCAGATTATTATTACAAGGAGTTGCAAAGATGGAAATTTATGAAATGATTGATCTGCAGGATTGTCCAAGATGTTTTGGACCTTCTATATTAGAAGAGGAAAATCACTCTTATTATGTGATGTGTATGGATTGCGGTTGCCAGTCAGCATCATTTAGTTTTGAAAATGATGAAGACAGGCTTGATGCAACTAAAAAGAACAGCAGAATTGTGGAATAGCGGCAAGGTAATATTCACAGGTAGTTCGGAATAGATATTGGAGGGAGATTTTAATTTATGAAGAGCAAAGAAGAACTTTTAATATGCCGATAGTTGAACTGAGAGAATATATGAATTCTCTTTCCAATCCGGAAATACAGGAAGTGGCAAAGATATTTGAGGAAGATGATATAGAAAGAGATCCGCTTGAACTTCTTACGGCGTCTAAGCTTTTTGATTATATGAAATATGCAAATGGTTCGGTGAATATTGAGTTTTAGTTGTTTAAGATTTTGAAATGATTTTTTCATACGTTGTATGAGAATAAATATTAATCAGGAGGATTATTAATGAAAATAGCAGTAACATACGAGAATGGTCAGATTTTTTCAGCATTTCGGACATTCTGAGAGCTTTAAGATTTATGAGGCAGAAGGAAAGAATATTGTCCGTGCAGAGGTAATTGGCACTGATGGAGCTGGTCATAGCGCATTGGCAGCTGTTCTTAAGGATAAAGGTGTAGATGTTCTTATATGTGGCGGAATCGGTAACGGTGCAGTCACAGCACTTGCAGAAGCTGGAATTGATGTATTTTCAGGAGCAGATGGAGAAGCAGATGCAATGCAGTTGAGGCATATCTTAATGGCGATTTAACATCAGCAGGAGTTAATTGCGACCATCATCACGATCATGAAGAAGGTCATGGTCGCGGACACTGTGGAAGCCATGAAGATGAAGAGTCAGGTTGCGGACATTGTGGAAGTGATGAAGGTGAATCAGACTGTGGTAGTGGTTGTGGCGGCTGCGGCGGTGGCTGTGGTACATTTACACCATCATTTGAAGGACCTAATGTGGGAAAGAAGGTAAAGGTTCATTATAAAGGAACTCTTAATGATGGAACACAGTTTGATTCTTCTTACGACAGAGGTGAACCGCTTGAATTTACTTGTGGAGCAGGAATGATGATTCAGGGCTTTGACAAGGCTGTTGCAACAATGAATGTCGGAGACGTTATTGATGTTCATCTTATGCCAGAGGAGGCGTATGGAGAAGCCGATCCAAGAGCGTTCATAACACTGCCTATAAGCGAGCTTCCGGGTGCAGAAGAACTTAAAATTGATGATAAGGTATATCTTCAGAATATGTATGGACAGCCATTCCCAGCAAGGGTTGCTGCTTTAACTGATACTGAGATTACATTTGACGCTAATCATGAGATGGCAGGAAAAGAACTGAATTTCAGGATTGAGCTTGTGGAAGTATTATAATTGAATATTAAGATACCGGCTGATACAGCTAAATGCAGTATCAGCCGGTTATTTTATTGTCTGAAACAAGCTCTTTAGTAAGTCGTATCCATTCTTTCAGTTCTTTCCGGTTTTCATCTTCCTTGCGGAAGGCGGCGGAGAATGGTATACGCATGTCTGGGTCGCCAACCTGTAATACAATTGAATCAGGTGAAAGCTTCATTGAATTAAGATAACTGTTTAGTGTAAATGCAATTCCATATCCCTGTTCAGCAAGTCGGATTCCTGCGTCAATACTGCTTATCTTATAGGTAAGCTCTGGCAGGACATCAGCATAGAAAAGGGCATCCTCTTCAAGCTGTCTTATACTCTGGTTGCTGTGCCGCAGGATGAATCTTTCTTTTCTTACATGCGCAAGATCAAGCCATGGATAGATGCATGATTCTTTAGACTCTGCGAAAGATACAGCAGGGTGGCTTTTCGGAAGAATGGCAACAAGACAGTCTTCATATATGGTTTCATAGGAAAGTCTGGTGTTGCTCACACTGTTATATCCAAAGAACATATCAAGGTCACCGGCAAGAAGCTGCTTCTTCATGGTCTGAGAGATGTCCGTCAATGGCATATACAACTGACTGTGGATACAGTCTGTTAAATGCAGTCATAACAGAAGGAAAGAGAGACTCAACCTGACGTACCATATAACCAATGCGGAGTTTAACAGCTACATTTTTGCCAATATCAATCATGCGGTCTTCAAGCTCAAAGCATTTCATAGTAATATCTCTGGCAGATTTCACGAATTCCTCGCCTGCATATGTAAGAATCATGCGGCGGCCTTTTTCTTTCAAAAAAAAGCTGTATGCCAAGTGAAGTTTCAAGTTGCTTAAGATGTATGCTCAAAGCCGGCTGCGACAAGAACAGAGCATTGGCGGCTTTGGTAAGATTTCCGTAATTAGCAATTGTAAGAACATATTGCATGTCTTTTTCAGTAATCATATGAATTCCCTTTCTAAAATAGTGCATGTTTCAATAATAATGTAATAATTATACATAATTAAAATGTATCAATCAATTGAAACTATAAATTAGATTTATACTTTCGATAAAAACATACAATTTTATTTTTAGTATGATTTATATTAAAATGTATAAAAATATAAATTTGTTATGGGAGAAAAATTTCATGGAAACAAAAAGCAAAGAAAAATGGAAAACGCCACATACATTTGTAATACTTGTGGTAATTATTCTTATTGTCGCAGCTGGCAACATATATTGTGCCGGCAGGCGAGTTTACAAGATTTAAAGATGCAAAGAACAGGCAAGACTTTAGTTGAAGCTGGAAGTTATCACAGAATAGCATCAAGTCCGCTTAATCCGTTAAAGATTCCTTCAGCAATCTATACCGGAATTGTGAAATCAGCATCAACAATCACATTTATGCTGATAATCGGCGGAGCTTTTCAGGTAATTACATCAACAGGTGCACTTACAGCGTTATGCAAGAAGTTATCTAAGACATTTTCTAAGCACAAATATGTTGTAATTCCTGTATTTTTTTAACATTGTTTTCTATATTCGGATTCACAATGGGAATGTCATCAGAGGTTATGATATTCGTTCCTATCGGAATAACACTTGCGTTATTCTTATACTCTTTGATAAGGTTACAGGAACAGCGATGATTGCACTCGGTGCAGCGGTTGGATTCACAGCCGGATTACTTAATCCGTTCAATGTAGGAGTTGCGCAGGATATAGCAGAATTGCAGTTGTTCTCCGGGATGGCTTACAGAGTATTTATTCTTGTTGTGCTTCTTGTCGCTACAAGTGCATACATAATCTGCTATGCAAGAAAGGTTGCAGCACATCCTGAAAAAAGCGTAATATATGGAATTCCTGAAGACCAGGAGTACACATTTGACAATGCAACAGACACAATTACGATAAGACAGATTGCAGTTCTTATTGTTATGACACTTGGCTTTGGAATACTTATATATGCCTTTCAAAGAAGGGCTGGTACTTTGAAGAAATGTCAGGCCTCTTCATATTTATGGGTGTAATATGCGGATTTATCAGCGGTTACGGTCCCTAGCAGAATTGCAAAGGGAATTCGGAGAAGGTGCAAAGGGCATTATCGTAGGATGTCTTATAATCGGAATTGCCCGTACAGTTGAGGTAATATTAAGTGATGCCAATATTCTTGATACTATCGTGTACGGAATTGTTAATATTGTAAATGTTATGCCAGATTCAATTAAGGCTGTCGGCATGTTCTTATGTCAGTCACTTATTAACTGCGTAATCGTGTCAGGAACAGGTCAGGCAGCAGTTACAATGCCACTTATGGTGCCGGTTTCAGACCTTGTAGGAATATCAAGACAGACATCAGTACTTGCGTTCCAGTTAGGAGACGGATTCTCCAACTCAGTACTTCCAATGTCATCATCACTTATGGGATATCTTGCTGTATCAAAGATTCCATACAGTAAATGGTTTAAGTTCATGATGCCACTGTTCCTTATATGGACAGCACTTGGATGCCTGTTTATGCTTGGTGCATTAATGATTGGATATTAGAATTGATTAGGAGCAGATATTATGTCAGACGATATTAAGAAGCAGACTTGGAGCGGTTATTGACAGCTATAAAGAAGATTTATGCCAGATGTCAGATGAGATATTCGACCTTGCGGAGATAAGCGGGGAAGAGTACAAGACATCTGATATATTGTGCAGTTATCTTGAAAAAGAAGGATTTGTGGTAGAGCGTGGAACAGGACTTGAAACAGCATTCAGGGCAACATGGGATAATGGAAGTGACACCGGTGATTGGAATTCTTGTTGAATATGACGCTCTTGAAAAATCGGACATGCGTGTGGACATCATCTTCAGGGACCTGCCGGAATAGGGGCAGCAATTGCAGTAAAGAACTGCCTTCAGGATTATCCATGCAGGCTTGTTGTGTATGGAACCCCGGCAGAGGAAACTCTTGGCGGCAAGATAATTATGCTAGATAAAGGTTATATGAAAGAGCTTGACCTTGCATTTATGTCGCATGGTTCGCCTAATACATCAGTAGATGAAAATGTATGGCACTCGAGAATTTCGTGGTAACATTCCACGGAGTAAAAAGCCATGCCGCAATAAGTCCAGAAGAAGGACGAAGCGCACTTGATGCAGCGTTATTATCATTCCATGCAATTGAGATGTTAAGAGAGCATGTTAAAGATGACACAAGAATGCATTACACAATCCGTAATGCAGGTGGTCCTCCAAATGTAGTTCCGGACCTTACTGTTGCAGAATATACACTCCGTTCATACAGCACGAAATACCTTGATGAAGTTGTAGAGAGATTCTACAACATTTTAAAAGGTCTGCGCTTATGACTGGAACAACATATGAGGTTCAGAGAGACCTTCCATTCAAGAGTCAAGGTTGTGTGCCATAAGGTCAATGACCTGCTTATGGCAAATGCAAAGATATGAGAATGCCCCATCGATTGCACCACCACGCGAAAAGACTGGCTCAACAGATTTTGGCAATGTGTTATATGAAGTTCCAGGCTCATGTATAAGAATTGCATTCACAGACAAGGATGCACAGCCACATTCAGAAGCCTACCTTAAAGCTGGAAAGAGTGATGCCGCGCATAATGCTATAGTATACGCAAAGAAAGATAATGGCTGATTCAATATGCGATGTTCTTGTTAATCCTGAGCTTCTTGCACAGATAAAGCAGGAGTTTGAGGTGGCAAGAGAAAAAGGCTGATTAGTAAGCGTAAGAATTGATTGTATAGAGCTGGCTGTGTTAAAAACTGTTTTGAGTTAGAAATGCTGCGACCGGAAAGCATTAGCAGGAAAAGCTGGTTGGGAAAAGAATGATAAGTGAGATATGATTGCAAGATAAGTAATCAGGAATGCATGATAAATTTGTCAAGACCTACGAAATAGTTAGATATGGGTAGAATAGTAGGTGAATTGCAGTCGCCTTAAAGATGAAAATTCATAATAAACCCACTAATTTTGCTATAATACTAAGAATAGTAGGTGAATTAGCAGCAAAATAGATGCAAAACATAATACTTATCAATTTAAGAGCTGAAAAAGACCTACTCAAGCAATACGGATTAGTCAAGTCCAAATTTGTGTGTAAATTCATCTTTCAGTTATGTGGTTTTATCTACGCTACTTTTTATCTTCAAGAGATTTGACTGAATGGAGCTTAGTTTATCATAGTACTCTTTCATATCAAAGATTTTATGACCTACACTCCATTCATTATGATCATCTTGAAGGACTGCACCAATTAATCTAATAATAGATTCTGTATTAGGAAAAATCTGAATAACTTTTTTCGCGTCTTCTGATTTCTCTGTTCTCGCGTTCTATTATGTTGCTGGTTCTTAATGCTATACGATATTTTGAGGGAAGTGCCATGATGGTAATACTATCTTCAAATCCTTCATCAAGGACAGTCATTGCTTCATTTGCAACATCCTGATATTCATCGTATATAGATTCTTTTAAACGACGTACTCTTCTTCAATAGTAGTGCGTTAAACATGTCTCGTAACTCAGAAGCTAAACCAGTGCTGTATTTTTTAGGACACTTATCTATGATGTTTCTTGTAAAGTGAGCCTGACATCGGCGCCATGAAGAGCCAGAGAAACTCTCCTTTATTGCTTCAACAAGCCCCGCGTGTGCGTCAGATATTACAATATCTACACCGCGCAAACCGCGACTTTTAAGATTTTCAAAAAGTCTCTCCAGGTGTTCACTTTCTCTGAATCATAAACTTCAAATCCCAGGACTTCTTTGTGCCCGGTATTGTTTATTCCAATTGCAACAAACAACGCTTTTGATTTAACACGATGATCTTCACGAGCTTTTAAATATATCGCATCAACAATAATAAACGGATAGTGTTCCGGCAATAAGCGCTCCTTGAAATGCTTAACAGGGACATCTAGTTCCTTGCAGATTTCAGAAACAGCAGATTTTGAAAAAGATTCTCCACAAAGCTCTTCAGTTACTTTTTTATATTTCTGGTTGATACGCCTTGCACAACCATTTCCATCATTGTTGTAATTAAAGCCTGTTCATTACGCTGATAATTTTCGAACAAGGAAGTTTTAAATGGAACATTACGATGTCTTGGAACCTGTAATTCAATCTTTCCAATACGGGTGGTTAATGTTCTTGTCCTAACTCCATTTCTATAATCAGAACGTTCTTGAGATCGTTCGTAATTACTTGCTCCAAGCTGTTCAGTAGATTCAGCCTGAAGAACCTGATTAAGTAAAGCTTCCATAAGTTTGCCAAAAGCTTCATCCTTAGTTTCTGAAAAAGTCCTACAAAAAAAATCACTATCTAATGTAAAATGTAATTGAGCCATGAGTTTCATCCTTTCAATTATGTTTTTTGTGTGGTAACTTAATTATAACTGAAAGATGAGCTCTCGGCTCTTTTTTTTTATATAAATTTGTAATTTACACCATTATATGGACTTTATCTACGGATTTGCTGATTAGTGGGGCACAATTAAATGTGATTTGGGAAATAAAATAAACCTACGAAATCAGATAATAAGGCTGATTAGTGGGTCTAGCGATAATATTGAATTGAATTAATAGAATCGAAATAGCAAAGCCTGATTTTTTATAAATAAAATAATATGAAAGACATAACTGGTATTTTTGGGATAAATTATGTGACAATAAGGCAGGCTGGGAGTAATTATTGAACACCATAAATTATATACAGGATGGAATAATTATGCAGAATGAATTAGAAGGATTATATAACATGCTTGTAAGTCAGACAGATATAATGAAAAATGTGGATGAATTAGTAGAAAAACAGATTGAACATGAGCTGATGCAGTTCAAAAAAAAAGAACTGGCAACATGGATCGATTATGAATGTGAGCGTGATAAATATATGGCAGTTGCTGAAGTTGCGAAAAAAAGAAAGCTTCATGGCAGGATTTAACTATGCTGTGAGATTACTTGAGGGCACGCACAACCCTTAAAACACGTTCCTTTTCTTCATCAGAAAGAGATTGAATCTCTTTCATGATTTCCCTGTCGATTGAAGAATAATCGCCAGTATATTCACCAGATAACACATAATCTACAGTTACACCTAGTGCATTACATATATAGATAAGTGTAGGCAGGAGACTTTCACGCGGTTATTTTCAATATTGCTTATATGAGAAGTGTTGACCTCAGCGGCACTGGCAACAGCGTCTTGTGGCAACCCTTTAGATAAGCGTATTTCTTTTAACTTCTTTCCAATACTTTCAAAATCAATATCCTTCATGAAATCCCTCACTATAAAGATGATAAATACAATACATATAATTGTAATATTGATTGGCTGATGATATAATTATCTACAACTAAAATAAAATTAGCCACAGACAATTAAAAGTTTTTAAAAATAAAAAGACAAAATATGACACTAAGACATATAATGTCCAACCTGTTTGTTATCATTAATACATAAAAGAGAAGCAAAATGAGGAGGCATAAGATGAGCGACAATAATAATGTTGAAAATGATAACGAGAGTGATTATGTATATCTGAAAAGACCATATTTATTTAATATCAGGTACAATTCAAGACAGGTGTGGAACAAGCTGCCAGATGAGGAAAAAAGCTCCGTATGTTAATTATGAAGAATATTATGAGGAATGCCGGCTTATAAAGTTGAGAAGCATAGGATATCCGATACTGGCAGGTATATATATGTTTTGCATGCTTGTAATGGTGCTTTATATTATTTATGTGTTTTCGGGATTTAATATATTTTCATTATTTGTATAATGCACAATAATTAAAATATTAATTCGTAAAAATATTGCATAAAAATACACAAAAATTTTATTTTGTATTAGCATTTATTACAATAAAGTGCTAAAATGTTAATAGATTAAATCGTGAAATATTGCAATGTATTATCTTATTAGAAGAAACGAGGAGAACTACATATGGAAAATGACTACAATGATAAAGTAAGCCGAGTACTAAGCCTTTATCAGCGTCTTATGGAGGGGGGGAAGTAATAGATAAAGAAGCTGAGGCTGCAAAAAATATAGCGTGTCTGCGGGGTCAATCCAGAGAGATATAAGTGCAATTAATAATTTCTTTGAAAAAGAAGCGGAGAAAAGCGGAGTAATCAACACAATTGAATACGATAAGAAGAAAGGCGGACATTATCTAAGTCAGATACATAAAACGAAGCTGACAAACAGCGAGATACTTGCTATATGCAAGATATTACTGGACAGCAGGGCGTTTACCAAGAAAGAGATGACAAGCATACTTGACCGGATGATTGATTGTTGTGTACCAAAGGACAGTCAGGAACTTGTAGAAGACCTGATAAGTAATGAAGAATTCCATTATGTTGAACTTACGCATAAGTCAGAATTTCTTGATAAAATGTGGGACATCGGACAGGCAATACATGAGAGCCGTTATCTTGAGATGGATTACAAACGTACCAAAGACGGTGAGATTGTAAAAAGAAAAGTAAAAACCAGTCGCAATAATGTTTTCAGAGTATTGTTGATTTTAATGAGGCGGTTGGCAATAATAAACCAGATAACAGTTATGTTAATGCAGGTGGACAGAAATATAATTATGAATACGTTATGCCAGCAGCAGCCGGTTCAGGCAGCAGACCGGACAGCCTGTAGAAGAAGATGTATCAATTAATATTGCAGGACATAAGATTAAGGGCAGACTTATAATGAAGATTGCTGCAATAGTGGCTGCAAAGATGCTTCTTTTTCCTATGTTTACAGTGTCATGTGCAGGGGTTAATGTTGGAAGTGTAAGTATGGCTGATTTAACATTTGAAACGGAAGATACAACTCAGGACAGCTATTATGATTATTATGACTCAGATGAAGAAGAAAATGGCACTGTAGGAATGATTGTATTCCTGCTTGCGCCTATTTCAGCATTTTGCATATGTATGGTCAAGAATGAAGGAAAAGGCTGGGGTAAGGAGGCAGTTGCTGCATTTGGCTCATCTGCACTTGCGTTGATAAGTCTATATTTTGTTATTACTAATACAATGAACGACGAATATGGTGGCTATGTTCAGGCAAAACCGATGTTTTCATATTATTATTTGTACATAATTGCTTGCGTTATAGGTGCGGTTATGGGAATCATGATTATTAAGGAATATCAGAAAAAGATTACTGCAAATGCTGGAACTGTACAGCATGTGGAGAAGCCTAATGTATGGGTAAAGACCGCATTATATACAGTTGGAGAAACATTTGCAATATATGTATTGTTCTTCCTGCTTAGTGCGGTTTTTTAAAATGTGATATTATACCCTATGGAATTTTCCATCACATAGTAATATAATATGTAAGCCACCAGTCCTGGGAGGGGGCTTTGCGAAAGCGGTACTATCGGAGTCTAGGTCCAATCACTTTATTTTTCCCGTAGAACTCGCGATAGCTGGTGGCTTTTTTTATTATGATGGAGTACGGATTTGACATGGAATTGACTTGATATCGTTGATGAGAATGGAAAACCAACAGGCGAGACTGTTGAGCGTAAGACTGCACATAGTGAGGGAATCAGGCATAGAACGGCGCATGTGTGGATTGTAAGAAAGTCTGATGAGGGAGCAGAGGTACTGCTGCAGAAAAGGGCTATGAATAAGGACTCATTTCCTGGAAGATATGATACTTCTTCGGCGGGACATATTCAGGCCGGTGACGAACCGGAGGAATCTGCTATAAAGAGAACTGCATGAGGAACTTGGAATTAAGGCTTCTGTTGATGATTTACAGTTTGTTGATACATTTGTAATCCAATATGAAAAAAGAATTTTATGGCAAGATGTTTAAGGACAGTGAGATTGCATTTGTCTATGTATACACAAAGCCAGTCAATATAGATGAACTTACATTGCAGCAGGAAGAATTGGACGGCGTTGAGTGGTTCAACCTAGAATATGTCTATGAAGAGTGCAGAAAGCATAATCAGAAATTCTGTGCACCGGTTGGTGGATTAGAGATTGTAAGAAGGTTTGTAAGAGGTACCGGATTATGATTTCAAGAAATATATACAAGGCGGTTTCTGTGTTAATGGCACTGGTAGCAGCATTTACAGTGACAGGATTGTCGGGCTGTAAGAGCAGAACGGTGCCTAATGAAGTGACGGCAGATTATGACACACCAGATGATTATAATGATGAACGACCAGGGGTAACATATGGAAATGTTGATGAGATAAGCTATTATTCACCGACAACCGGAAGTGAACGCAAGGCTTGTGTATATCTTCCGAGAGATTATGATGAGTCACAGCGTTATCCGGTTGTGTATCTTTTGCATGGAATGAGCGGAAGTTATTCTGAATATAACAGAATTGGGGCTTTGTATGTTGCACAGAATGCAGTTGATGATTATAACAGGAATCCTGTGATTATGGTGAGCTTTTACTGTATTCACAGATGCTGATGGTGGTCAGGAGTCAGACTATGATTTCTCTGAACTTACAGCAAAATATGATGCGTGTGAGTATGATGTTATTAATGCATTGATTCCATATATTAACGAGCATTATTCTACCAGAACGGGAAGAGAGAATACTGCAATAGCAGGATATTCACTCTTTGGCGGAAGAGAATCGCTTTTCCTGTGTTTTGCACATCCTGATGTGTTTGGATATGTAGGTGCATTTGCCCCGGTAGGAGGAGTGGTTGATACAGGAAGTGGAGAAAGAGTTTATGGAAACAGAGGATTTCTTCTGCCTGAACTTGTTAAGGATGGAGGGCAGCAGCCTTTGGTTACTCTTATTGTAACTGGCGACAGTGATCCTTACTGCAAGGAATCTGCTATTAACTATTCAGATTATATGTCAAGTCATGGAATTAACCACATTTTCTATATAAGACCGGGAGCGCATGAGGTCAGTGTATGGAATAATGGATTATACAATTTTATCAGAAGAATATTCTGATACTTGAAGTTATTGCTGATATGTGAGATAATGTGCCGGGTTAGTCAGGTGAAACAAATTGGCTGCCACACATAAAGACAGATTATGGAGGAATGTTTTATGTCAGATATACATAGTGTAGATGTTGAAGATGATCAGTTTGCATATCGTTATGATACACAGCTTCTTATTGACAGAAGAGATGAAGATTTAGATGAGGACGTTATTGCAGATTATATTACAGAGCATTTTTGAAGGAAACTGCCTGATTGAACAGAGGTGATGAGGATCTTATCAAGATTCATTTCCATACTAATGAGCCTTGGAAGGTACTTGAGTATTGCAGTACTATCGGGGAGATATACGATATTGTTGTTGAGGATATGATTCGTCAGTCAGCTGGACTTCATGGCTGATAAGCCGCCTGTCATCGATAAACTGCCTGCCGGAGATAAACCGATGGTCATCAATAAACTGTTTGTATAAGGCAGGATTTGACGTGATACCTATAGGTAGTCGAATTGATGATAGATTTATAGGTTGAATTTCAGCGATTTTTGATATTATAAGTGGATTTTATTATGAAATACCCATAAGATAGCATGTAAATGTTGTTTTATGGGTATTTTGAGTTGCTTTTTATTAGTTTAGGTGATTTTTTTTTAGGAAATATGCCTATAAAAGAAGCAAAAAATAAAATTTATAGGAACGACAAGGCCATTGAGCCAGCCGACCCCAGACATTCAATACATTTGTGAAAAATCTGTTAAATAATTGACACAGATATGCCGATGAATTAAAATGTACATAAGAAGATTTAATATACTAATGATATGGATAATTTTGAATACATTTGAACGATAATGATTAAATGGATGCGGCTATTTATTATAATTGCTAAAGACGGAGGAAGTTGCCATGAAACACAATTATAAGAGAATTACTGCATTAGCTGGTATGACAGCGTTGCTTGTTTCAATGCCGGTATCAGTATATGCAGGACAGATAAGGAACACATATACTGCTAATCTATCAAATGTTTTGGGAGTGTTGATGTATCTGCTTTGAAGGGAAATCCAGTTGTTAAGGGAAGTAATATTGTGGTCGATTCTGATACAGATGACTGGGATGATATTACATCAAGAACAGCAGATGCTGCTGGTGTTAAGCTGTGGAAAGCGCGGTTTCATCAGATTATTCAAAGCTTTATTTTATGTATGAAGGAACTGTTC
>VOFG01000771.1_pt1 | contig 16188 bp, 25 predicted proteins | sample 5384171 | NCBI WGS metagenome assembly VOFG01 (sample SAMN12384726, study PRJNA508395) | human gut metagenome | isolation source: healthy gut F | host: Homo sapiens
CGAAAGAAAAGTTTAATCTATCAGAAATTTGTGTTACCCTTTCTGAACTCATCTTTGGGTTATTACATTTTTTTCTTCTTCACAGGAATGGCAGAAAGAAATTTTGTCTGAAATGCAAAAAGCTTATACAGTTTAGCAGAGGTGAAATAAATGAACTACAAATATCTGTTCAATTACAAAAGATATGGGCACTCATAACTTCAAATGTTATTTGTTACCCAGAAACTCAAAATGTGAATGCTTCCTCACTTGCACGGTTACAAATGATGATGCAGTTTATACATTCGAATTACCCTGAAAGCATTTCTCTTTTGGATATTGCCAAAGTTGGGGAAGTGAGTATCAGTACTGCCTTGAATTTGTTTCGTAATGTACTGAATACATCTCCTGTCAACTATCTGATATGCTACAGGTTAGGAAGGCAGCATTACTTCTTACCAATACAGAAAAAAAAGTAAGTGCCATTTCAATAGAAACTGGATTCAGTAATACAGATATTTCTGTAAAACATTTAAGAGAATGTATTCTTAACTCCTACAGAGTATAGAAACGTAAAAGAAATGAATTATCCGACGAAAAAAGGGCGACTTATCGCCCCTTTATCTCTGCCAGTTCACGATTCGAGGCTCTGAAAGCCTTGAAAAAATAAGGAAAGTTAGTTGGATTGATAAACAACTTCCGATTTTTAATTCAACTGGCTTTGCATTGCTTGCCGTGAAATGTTTGAAAAAACTCTTCTAGTAAACTATTGATCATCTCCGGTTTATCTGTATTAGAATTATGTCCAGCTCCTTCAATCCACTTCAAAGGAATTTTGCTCTTTTGGTGCCATGCTTTGTTATACCTTATACATGAACCGGCATGATCCTTTGTACCGCATATCAACAGGGAAGGACATTTGATTTCATATGGCAGATCCTTTTCCATTGCCTCTGCCAGAATACGAAATCCATGCCCGGCAATTTGAGCATAACGCTTTTGGTCACCATCATAGACCAGCATCATTTCCTTCATCAGGTTTCTGCCATAATTAGAAGTTGCAACTCCCTCAGTTCCGGATTTCAAAAGCAATTTCCATGGATAATGTGCATATACTGGTTCCATTCTTTTCAGAAGCCAGATCTCCACTGCTGTCACATAGTTTCTCTGAAGCGGTGCTGAATCAATGGAAATAAAACCTGCTATCCGGTCGGGATACAATTGTGTATAAGCCTGGCCTACATATCCTCCCATAGATTGACCGATTATAATCGGTTTTATGATTTCTTCTTTTCAAAAATCCCATTCAGCCATTTTGCCTTATCAAACAGGTCAAAATCAAGCCGGAACGGCCAGGAAGATGCATGAGCCGGTGCATCCCATACAATAATGTTATATTTTCCACGAAATACTCAACCTGTTTATCAAACAGTCTATGGTCAGCAGTCAACCCCGGAAGAAATACAAGCGTCGTTGTATCCAAACTCAGAATACTTAACCAATAATGAATCGTTCCACAAGGAGTTTGATATATACTTTCTATTTTCAACAAATTCAAATCTGACAGATAGCTATTTTCATATTGGGATGTGTTTTTTATTAAAATCTTTTACAGTCTGTTCTGCCGGTCCTCGCCACCCGCAAATCACCGATTGACAATATCAAAAAACATAGGTATCCGTCATGGAATATTTCTTTTGCCGTCCTGCTCTCCTGCTGTCGGTAATGGAAAAGTTATCTGCGTTTTTAGGATGTTTTGAAGCTGTTTTTACCATCTTTAAAAAATCGAATTTTTCAGATTTGTCTATTTTGTATAATATTAGTAATACGTCAATTATTATTTCTGCGGCCCTTTTCTCTTTTAAAATCTGCCAGACAGGTATATACTAAAGCCATCAGCAGAGGTGCTGAATTTCAACGCGTTACACATATGTCAAAATTGACAATATCAAAAAGTAATAGGTATCCGTCATATGGAATATTTCTTTTGAAAGCCCGGAACTGCAGGAGGCGATACATCCGCAACGTACAGCAGAGACTGTAAGGTTCGAATTCTGACCCAGGGGCGCTGCAGCCTACAGGCATGAAAGCATACTAAAAGTCTCGAAAAAGAAAACCTCTCCCGTCGTTTTCCCGACTACGGAGACTCTAATAGAATGTTCGCTCTGGGAATGTTCTGTTGTCAGGAACAATCCGTCCTGACATCCAAATTTGCCCACCTCCTCCGTTGGCCAGATTTTCAGTGGGACAGCTCCACCTTCTCCGTTGGCGGGATTTTCTGAGTGCCCGGAGATCCGCGAAGAACTCCATCGGTCGCCATTTTGATTCCCATAAAGAGAAAGAAGTAACCAAGCCATCTCATATAATCCCCGGACACCTGATAGGCCAGGGCTGTTCCGTCATCTCATATTTCCAAGGAATAGCGAGGAAATCTGTGTGTGCAGCGTTTCAATAACAAGGAAAGCAAGCGCCGCGAAGCACACATCCAATACCAATGCTGCATGGTAGCCTTTTTTGATGCGCTGGGTTTTGTTTGCGCCAACGTTCTGGGAAACATACGGCGAAACCGCATTCCCGATGGACACGAAAATCAGGGAAAAGACATTCTCCACCCGCATTGTTGCCGCATATCCTGCCAGTGCCTGCGTGCCGAAGGGATTTACCACCGCCTGTACAATCATCATACCGATAGACACGGTAGACTGCTGGAGAACCGATGGAACAGCAATTTGAAGCATGGAACACAGCTCCCGCCCGTCAAACCAGGAAAAGGTACTCTTATACCGCCGCATCCGATGAAAAAAATCAAAAAGGAAAGCACAGCCGAAATGCCCTGTGCGATCAAAGTTGCAAGGGCGGCACCGAACACGCCGAGCCCCAGACCGGCTACCATCCAAAGATCCATCCCAATATTCAGGATGGAGGAAAAGATCAGCAGCCCCAGCGGAATCTTTGATTCACCGATGGAAGTGAACATAGTGGAGAGAATATTGTACATAAACAAAAACGGAAAGCCCACAAAATAGACACGCAGATACAGCACTGCTTCATTCAGTATATCGGCAGGAGTCTGTAAGCCGCTCATCATCCCATGGGAAAACCAAAAGCCAAAAGACACCCAGGAGGATACTCAGAACCAAAAAGCTGATCAGAGATGTAGACACAATGGTTTTCATTTTGCCATACTCCCTTGGCATAAAATAGCGGCTCACAAGCACACCTGCACCAACACCAGGCCCCAGTGCCACGCAAATGAAAACATTGGTCAGAGCTGCACAGAGCACCAACCGCCGCCAGCGCAGAAGAACCCACAAACTGACCGACGATAATGGAGTCAGCCATATTGTATACCTGCTGAAAAAGCTTCCCAGAATCATCGGCATTGCAAAAACCGTCAGCGCTTTCAACGGCGTATCGGTAATCAAATACTCCTCTTTTGACATGATCCTATATCCTCCACAACTTCCTGATTTTTATCTGACTGGATACTCTGTGTCAGAAACTGACCGTCCCGAACCAAAGCGTAGGTCGTGTCCGGTTTTGACCAGGGCCTGACCCAACCGGCTCACAGGATATATTCCATCTGCCGTTCCTTTGTTTTCATGCCCATTTTTTCGTAGAAGTGCTCTGCCGATGTGTTTCCTGTCCAGACGTTCAGGGTTACTTCTGTAGCAGCCCAGTTCCTTTGCCTGTTGCTTCACATATTCAAACAGACTTTCCCCAATGTGCTGCCCTCGTGCCTGCTTGTCAACGCACAGGTCATCAATAAACAATGATTTAAAGGACACCATGTTGGTGGAAAAGGGCTGTTCCCTGAGCTGACAGAAGGCATAGCCCATGCACAAATCGTCCCATCTACGGTAACATAGACCGGTTTATCCTCCTGCTTCAAAATTCCGTCAACTCGCCGACAAAGGGTATATTTGGTGGTACCTGGTATAAAAATATCCGGGCGGATCTCTGCATGGATCTGCAATACCTGTCCCAACAGTTCAAGAATTCTTGGGATATCCTTTTTCTCCGCCTTGCGAATCTTCATTTCAAACTTATCTCCTTTACAATTTCAATTTTTCAGGTAAAAATCTCCGGTTTTGATCGGGGTCTGACCCCTGATTTCTACGGTCCTCGCCACCGGGATTTTCCCATCGTTTTGAAGCTATTTTACCATCTTATAAAATGAAATCCAACAAATTTCTGTTAGATTTGTCTATTTCGCACGATATCAGAAATAATTATCATTATTATTTCTATAGGGAATCTGCGCCTTTTCTCTTTTAAAATTTGCCCGACAGGTATATACGGAAGCCATCAGCAGAGACTGTAAGGTTCGGATTCTGACGCGGGACGCTGCATGCGCCTGCAATGTGTGAAAACATACCATAAATTTCGAAAAAGAAAACCTCTCCCGCCGGTTTCCCGACTGCGGAGAGGTTTTTCTGGTATCCAATAGAATGCGCGCTCTGCCATCTTTATCCAACCTTAATGCGACGTCCCCGTCCCCTTATCCGATCTTAAAATCTCTGGCCGTATAAAAATATAATTATCACAGAAATAAGGAGCTGCCTTTATGCCAAAGAAAATCATCCGTCGAAAGCACCGTCTTTCGTCTTTTCAAACTATCACATTAGGGTTTGCCGGGGTCATTTTGCTCGGAGCGCTGCTGCTGATGCTTCCGATCTCCACAATAGCCGGATGTGTAACGCCATTCAATGAAACGCTGTTTACCGCGACCTCTGCCGTCTGCGTCACAGGACTTGTTGTTCAAGATACCGGAAGCTATTGGTCCGGCTTCGGACAGACGATCATTCTGGTACTGATCCAGATCGGAGGACTTGGCGTCATAACCGTAGCAGCATCGTTTGCGCTGTTGTCCGGGCGAAAAATCTCCCTGATGCAGCGCAGCACCATGCAAGACGCAATTTCTGCGCCAAAGGTCGGCGGAATCGTCCGTCTGACACGGTTCATCTTGCGAGGAACGTTTTTGATCGAACTGCTGGGCGCACTGGCCATGCTGCCGGTGTTTTGCCATGACTATGGATGGCGCGGCATCTGGATGGCAGTGTTTCATTCCATATCCGCATTCTGCAACGCCGGATTTGACATTCTTGGAACAGAAAGTAATCTCTATCCATCCCTTACCGGCTATGCCGGCAGTCCGACAATCAATATCACGATCATGCTGCTGATCGTAGTTGGCGGCATTGGTTTTTTGACATGGGACGATGTCTGTGAAAACAAGTGGCGGCTTCATCGCTACCGGATGCAGAGTAAAGGTGATCCTTGTCACGACAGGTCTTTTAATTCTTTTGCCCGCCGTATTTTTCTTTTTTCACCGACTTTTCCGCGCTTTCTACCGGAAAGCGGCTGCTGGCATCTTTTTTCAGTCCGTTACGCCGAGGACCGCGGGCTATAACACAGTAACGCTATCTGCAATGTCCGGTGCGTCGCAGGGCATAATGATCCTTCTGATGCTCATTGGCGGTTCTCCGGGTTCTACGGCAGGCGGAATAAAAACAACGACACTGGCGGTCTTGCTTGCCAATACTGCCGCAACCTTTCGTCAGCGGGAGAATGCTCAGTTTTTCGGACGCAGGATTGATTTCAGCGCTGTCAAGACCGCCGCAACCATTCTGACAATGTACCTTACACTGTTCTTTGGCGGCGCTGTTTTTATCAGCGTGTATGAAGATTTGACGCTTTCCGCATGCCTGTATGAAACGGCTTCGGCAGTCGGAACAGTGGGATTGACGCTGGGTATCACGCCTCAGCTGCATATCCCTTCCCAAATAGTGCTGATCGTGCTCATGTATCTGGGCAGAGTCGGCGGTCTTACGCTCATTTATGCAGCGTTTTCCGGCAAAAATAAACGGCGCAAAGCTGCCGCAGGAAAAAATAATGATTGGATAAGGAGTCTTTACATGAAAACATTTTATTGATTGGCGCAGGCCGCTTCGGACGGCATATCGCTATGCAGTTATCTCAGCTGGAGCATCAGATCATGGCAGTCGATATAGACGAAGAACGGATCAATGATATACTTCCCTTCGTCACCAACGCGCAAATTGGAGACAGTACAAACGCGGAGTTTCTTCGCTCCCTTGGCATCGGAAATTTCGATGTCTGCATCGTGACCATTGGCGGCAGCTTTCAGAATTCGCTGGAAACGACGTCGCTTCTGAAGGAGCTTGGCGCGAAGTGTGTAGTGTCGCGTGCCGAGCGGGATGTACATGCAAAGTTTCTGCTTCGCAACGGGCCGACCATGTGATCTACCCGGAAAAGCAGGTAGCAGAATGGGCAGCAATTCGATATACTGCCGATCATATTTTCGACTACATGGAGATCGACGGGCAGCACGCCATTTTTGAAGTAGAAGTTCCACACGAGTGGATTGGCAAAAGTGTTGGCGAACTGGATATTCGCAGAAAGTATGGCATTAACATTCTCGGCATCAAACATTCCGGAAAAATCGACGCTTCCATTACGCCGGATACGGTGCTGTCCAGGAGAAATAACGATTTTAGCGCTGGGTGAATATAAGGCGCTGCAAAAGTGTTTCCGGATATGAACGGACGGTGAAACAATGTGAAAGATGTCATTTTGATCGTTGGGATGGCTCTAACGTTCCTGTTCGGATGGTTTCTGATGAAGCAGCTGGATCGCTTTCTGTACGAAAATCAGAAACGAACGCAGCGGCTTGGTGCAGAGATCATCACAACACATGGAGAAGATGTACCAACGCAGATTGCAGAATATGCGCGGCTCTCCGATGTGACCAAAATCGTAATTGGGCGCAGCGGCGTGCAGCGACGGCATTTCTGGAGCGAACCGACGCTGACAGAACAGCTCATTACGCTTGCGCCGGAGGTGGACATTCACATCATTCCGGACGCAGAGGTCTACAAAAGCCATCGCAAGAAACGGCTTTCCGCCGTTCGCCCGGCGCTTCCAACCGCCGGGAACTGCTTCTGACTGTCGGGATTCTGACAGCCGCGACGATCATCGGATGGTTGTTTCTGCGGCTTGGCTTTGCGGATGCCAATATCATCATGGTTTATCTGCTGGGTGTGCTTCTGACCTCCGCTTTTACCAGCGGATATATCTGCGGCGTGTTGTCCGCTTTTTTAAGCGTCATTCTGTTCAATTATTTTCTGACAGAACCCAGGCTGTCTTTGGTCGCCTATGGGAGCAAATATCCCATAACCTTTGCCGTCATGTTCATGGCTGCGCTTTTGACCGGTACGCTTGCAGCCAAGCTCAAAGCCCACGCACAGCTGTCCGCGCGGGATGCTTATCGTACAAAGCTGCTTTTGATATGAACAGGCAGCTTCAAAAGGCGGAAACGTCTGAGGAAGTTTACCGGATGACCGCAACGCAGATACAAAAGCTCATGCAGCGGAACATCCTGATTTATCCGGCACAGGAAGGCGCGCTGTCCAAAGGGATCCTTTACCCGGCTGACGCAAGCTGCCCCTATAGTGCCCCGGACACAGACCAGGAACAGGATGTGATCGACTGGGTCTGGCAAAACCGGAAACGTGCCGGAGCAACGACACAAAACTTTCCCAAAGCCAAACGACTGTATCTTGCCATTCGTACTGGGCAGCAAATTTACGGCGTTGTCGGGATTCCGATGGAAAAGCAAACGCAGCCTGACGCATTTACATTCAGCGTTCTGTTCTCCCTTCTCGGTGAGTGCGCTCTGGCGCTGGACAACCTGCGAAATGCCAGAGAAAAAGGAAGAAGCTGCCGTTCTTGCAAAGAACGAACAGCTTCGCGCTAACCTCCTGCGCTCCATTTCCCACGATTTACGAACGCCGCTGACCTCTATTTCCGGTAACGCAGATACGCTGCTGCACAGCTATAACATGCTGGATGAGCAAACACGGAAACAGATTTTTACGGACATTCATGACGATGCACAGTGGCTGACCGAGCTGGTTGAGAATTTGCTCTCCATTACGAAAATCGCTGACGGCAGCGTCAAGCTGCGTCTTTCCGATCAGGTTGTGGACGATATTGTGTCGGAAGCGCTACGGCATATCGACCGAAGATCGACAGAACATCACATCACGGTGAATTGCGGAGACGTGCCGCTGCTGATACGGGTGGATGCAGGACTCATCGTGCAGGTGCTTATCAATCTGGTGAACAATGCAGTCAAATATACTACGGCTGGCTCTGACATCTGCATCACGGCAATCCAGCAAAAAAAAGCGGTTGAGATCTGTGTCAGCGATAACGGCCCTGGTATCCCGGACGAACTAAAGGAGCGTGTTTTTGAAATGTTCTTTGCCGGGGAAATCCGATTGGCGACAGCCGCCGAAGCCTCGGACTTGGGCTCACGCTCTGTCAAGCCATCATTCATGCACATCATGGCGAAATAACGCTGAAAAACAATTCGCCGCATGGCTGCATCTTTTCCTTTACATTACCGCTTAGTGAGGTGAACTTAAATGAATAAGCCACTTGTCCTTGTTGTAGAAGATGATACCCCTGTGCGCAATCTGATCACTACGACGCTGAAAACTCACGAATACAGGTATCTTTCGGCGCAAAACGGCGCAAGCGCCGTGATGGAGGCGCTGTCTCACAATCCAGATATTGTGCTGCTTGATCTGGGACTTCCAGATATGGATGGCGTGGAGATCATCCAAAAGATCCGTTCGTGGTCGAATATGCCGATCATTGTAATCAGCGCCAGGACAGAGGATTCCGATAAAATCGGGGCGCTGGATGCCGGGGCGGACGATTACCTGACGAAGCCTTTTTCCGTGGATGAACTGTTGGCACGACTGCGGGTGACGCAGCGAAGGTTAGCGTTGATAAAAGCAGATACGGCACAGGAAACCCCAATTTTTACGAACGGTGCGCTGAAAATCGACTATGCGGCAGGCTGCGCATATCTTGATGGTGCAGAACTGCACCTAACGCCCATCGAATACAAACTGTTGTGCCTGCTCTCCAAAAATGTTGGTAAGGTTCTGACACACACCTACATTACGCAGCAGATTTGGGGCAGCAGTTGGGAAAACGATATTGCTTCTCTGCGGGTATTCATGGCAACTCTACGAAAAAACTAGAAAAAGGGAAAGATGGACAGCAATACATACAAACGCATATCGGCATCGGCTACCGGATGCTGCGGGTCGAGTGAGCAATCCCTGTGTCCGCCCCTTGCGGACTGCCTTTGCCACCAGCATGGGATATATTTTTGCAAATGGCATATACTTTTCAGTTTCCATTTTCGGCTGTCCTCCTTCCCGTGGTGTATAAAGGCAAGGGCCATGCTCTGCCCATCAAGTTCGCCGTCCTATCAAAGCGGCATTCGTTGCATACATACAATGACGATCGTGTAATCGGCTGCGTAGGTAAATTCACCTATTTTTTTCCTATGTATTTCGCCATATCATTGTATTTTCTGATATTTATTCTGTTTTACAAAAATTCACTTAGACTATGATAGATTTCACCATCGCGTCCTGGCATCGCTTTTGCACATGTCAATGAATTTAAAATAGATTCTTCCACAGCCTCTGCCACCAGCCGGAATACCTTATCAAGTTGATTTTCCGGGAAGTACTTCATCATATGAAACTGCTCTTCTTTCGTATCCGGTATCCCATTCGCATTGGTAAACCCAATAAATACATCCCCACTGCCATGTCCCATAAAAAGAACCAGTTCGTATCAACCCAACTGCTGCTCTTTTAAAACTCTCTTTAACTGTCTCTCTCTCAAGCGGCAGATCAGTCCCCACAATGACCATGATGGAACCCTTATCCTCTTTTTGCACTGTTTTGCATTTTCGTGCATATCTGTCTGCCAACCGGCACGCCGGCAACGGTAAGATCTTGCGTTTTTCCAAAATTAGACTGCACCAAAACACCGATTGTATACTCTGTACCGCCAAACATTAAAATTCTTGATGCGGAACCAATCCCACCCTTTAATCCAAAACAGACTGTTCCTCTTCCGGCACCGACTGCCCCCTGCTTAAAGTTTTTTTCTGCGTGTTCGATTGCAAAAAGTACATCTTCTGCCTCTATTACCCGTTCTGTGATCTGATTAATTCTAGAGTCATTCGTCTCTCCTACTACTGGATTAACGCTTACTAACTCTTTACCGTTCTTCCTGCATTCCTTTTCCGTAAATGTGACAAGCCCATCTGCTGCCTTTCCTACATTTAGTGTATTCGTCAGTGCGATCGGCGTCTCTAATACACCGAGTTCTTCAATCTGAACCGTTCCCTGCGTCTTCCCAAAACCATTTAATGCATAAACCGCTGCAAGTGGCTTCCTTTCATAGACAAAACCATCACATGGTATGATCACTGTAACACCAGTCTGGTTTTTCCCTTCCTCACCGTATAATGCCCAACCTTTACTCCCGGCACATCCGTGATCGTATTGCGAATGCCACACTTGCCATTTCCTATCGTATATCCATATGCACGGATTCCCTTTCCCGTAATTTCTTTCACAAAATATAAGGTATCAATTCCCTCACCTCTGTCATTTTTCAGACGTGTTTCACAGTGAAAATCCATTTTTTCCATCAGGTGCAGCTGTGTTTTGTTCGTACTCAGGTTCTAAGTGCCATTACCGTATATCTGCTGCTTTCTTCCACATATTCTTTCGCTTTCTGATATAATACCAGTGCTAGCCCCTGGCCTCTGTACTCTTTTCTGATGCAGAGTGTGGTAAAATAACAGATATCCCTGTAATCTTTTAAAGCCTCACATTCTTCCATCGAACGAAATGACAGAAAAGCAATGATTTTCTTCTCTCTTTTTAATAAAAGTGTATGCTGTTTTGCCACCTCATTAAAGTAATTTCTGACACCGTCACCAGATTTTTTCTCCCATGTCTTTTGAACAGTGCTTCCCCGCTCCGATAACGGCGGTTCAAAATCCTTATCACACTCTGATAAAATAGCATACACCTCGTTTGCTTCCCATTCATCCTCTAACTTATCTCTGAAAAAAAATTTCATCCTTCATTTGTTCTGCTCCTATCTGCACCGTCAATGCTCTTCTGTAACTGTTTCAAACACGCCTACTGCAATTTGAAATCCTTTTGTTAAAGATTCCGGGTTAATCCATTCTTCTAATGTATGCGCACCCGCTCCTTCTATGAGTCCAATACACAGAGACGGAATTCCCATAGCTAGCGGTATATTACAATCCGTGGACGCCTGCCCAAATGCAGGTCGTTTTCCGGTAACTTTTTCTATCAGATCGCTGCACTTTTGTGCTATCCGCATAATTTTTCTGTATCGACCCCTCCCATGCAGGGACGTTCTCCTATCTTTTTACATTCAATCTGAACATCATCTGTCTTACGTTTTTTAATGTTTCATACAAATAGTTCTCGCATTCCACCAGGGCTTCTGCCTCATCCGAACGTGCTTCATACAGCATACTGCACTCCTGCGCAATCGTATTTACCGATGTCCCTCCCGAAATGACTCCGGCATTATATGTAGTATGCCCGGCGCCAACAGGCTGATAACCGTACAGTTCATGAATCAGTGCTGCCATTTCCGCAACTGCACTTTATTGCCAAAATCAAGATAAGAATGTCCTCCTTTCGTCTTTACTACAATTCTATAACGATAAGAACCGACACTCGATGTATAGATATGATGCGTGTACAGATCAAAGCTGGTTACCCACCTTAAACGATTTCCATAGGACTCCATCAGTTTACGGCTTCCTGCAAGATTTCCAAGTCCTTCTTCCCCAACATCAAATACAAACCAGACACCACAGGACCTTTTTTTCACTTTTTCATGGACATATTTGATCAGCAGCAATAATATTGCGGCATTTGCAGTATCATCTCCAATTCCCGGACAACACCACTTCCCCTTTTTTTTTCCTTTATCATCAATTCTGTTTCTTCCGAAAATACGGTATCTAAATGAGCCATAAACATACAGTTATTCTTTCCAGATTGGATATTCCATGGCACGATCACATTTGTGCATTCGTCTGACAGTACTTCTTCTATTCCCTGCGCCTGAAGCCATTCCACGCAATATTCTGCTCTCTCTTTTCTCATGTCCCGTCGGTGCTTTTATCAGTGCCATTTCCCTTAATGTCTGTTCTAATAAAGTTTTCTGTTCTTTTGATATACTGCTGTATACTCTCCAATACATCTACCTTCTTTCTCTATTTACTCCGTATCATTATACCACCACTATAACACCATTCCACCCCATATGGTCTGCATGCCCGGTTTAAATATTCTAATATTGCAAGTGCTTCTATCTCATCTGCCACATACGGCAAATTCTTTTTGTATCTTTCCTTATAAAATCCAAGGCTTACCGGCAAAAGTTCTGTTTTTACACATTTTCCGTCTATAATCTCAAAATACGGAATAACCTTCTGATAAACTTCCGGTATCGTATACAGAGTTTTCTTTGCCTTAGCACTTCTTTTTGCAATTCCTTCTGCCCCGGATGCAGATTCCGGCAACCCGTATTTTTCCATATAATCAGCAGGAAGATCCCGCACAAACTCATTTTCAAATATAAAATTACCAAGACAGTAAAAAATAGGACAGTCCTTATAAAACTCAATTCCTTTCATCTGATGTGTTCCACTTCCGACCACGGCACATGGCACCGGCATCAATACAGACATGCGCAAATTCCTCCATAAAATAATCTGCTTCATATTCCTGATCGGCTTTTTATCTCATGCGAATGTATCATGATAACCACCGCCTCACAGGTATACAATGCCTTTTTATTCCATTTAATGTTTTTTTCCACATCCCGTTTATCAGAATAACTCCATCGTCCTTCCTGCTCATTGCTATCCACAATAGTAAATTCCATCGTTCCAAATTCCATCCGGTTCTCTGCAAGCGACGGTATAAACCCCTGCGCACGATGTTTTTCTCTCAAACTGTTAAGTCCTGTATTTTTATTGATTTCTTCCAGATATGCCGCATGTTTTTTTGTGATCTTGTAAAGATTATGAGTCCGCAACGCATTTAATCCCGGTCGTCCCGGGATTCTTGGGGTCTGGCTCCCTGCTCTCGCAGCATTTTCAAATGTTGAACAGATATCGATTACCCCAACTCTTCCATTTTTGTCTCTATCATTGCAGGTCTTGCTGCCTCATATAATTTTTTTCCACTCCCCGCATAAAAAATCCTGCTTTATTTACATTGTCAATGGTCATATTCAGACCTTCATAAGAATAATCCATACTGTGATTGTTTGCTAATCCCAGCATATTAAATCCATATCTTTTGATATCCAAAAGACAGGATTTATCCACAGTCAGCCACGTTCCTCCTGAAAATGCAGAAGCAAAAGTATATCTCCATCTGTGACTGTGGTCTCTAAATTTGCCATTCTGATATCACCACGTTTGATATACCGGCTGATTTCTGCTATTCCGTCATTTTCCCCTTGGGATTTTTTTGTGATCAGAATATCTCCGGCTGCCGTAAATCTGATAGGTTCTTTTTTTCATCTGGATCTTTCCTTCCCCATATCTATACAATCACCAATTCTTTGTTTTGCATTTCCTCTATCAGATATAATACCATATCGTGCTGTCTTGTCTCATTTTTTTCTTCTAAAACCATGACACCACACGATCTAACCCTCCTTCTCCGGCTAACAGCCACATTCCGTCCAGTTTCATTCGTAAGATATCCCCTGCATTTTACCATACAAACACCTTCTTTTCTATTGAATCAAAAAGCGCCAGAACCCCCTTAGTTCCAACGCCTTTGTCAATAATTTTTATCATTTGCATGTAATATAGTCGATAGCTATAGTTTTGTCAATATCCCGCTGTTTCTATATTTCAATAAATGTTTCTGCCGGGACTTTACGTTTTGTCGTCTGTTTCGTTCCGTTCGAGATTCATCAGGTCAAAATCGACATATTCTCCATTGATTTTGAAAAATGGGGAAACGAATATTTCCCTCTTCTATTAACTTATGTCTGTTGCATTTTCGTTTAATCCATAATACATACGTTTGATATATTACTAGACAATGTATTGCTATCTCAAGTACAAGTCTAACTGTGCTATTCATAGACAGATACTGGTTTGCATGAACTATAAGATTATAATTGGAATAAATGATGCGGAACATTCCCCCAAATCGCAACCAAATAAATTATTATAGAATATATCTTACTTTTCTTACCCAAGTCAAGACTCATCCAGAATCCGATAATTTTTGTCTGTTCAAATATCTATATCAAAGTGTCTCATCATACAGTATCACAAACTTTTAATGCGTCATTTATCCCATTCCAGAATCTTCTCTTTTAATTCTTCCAGAATCTTTTCCTTGTTCTGCCAACCAGCCCCAACTGTTTAATATCCACGTTTTCATTTTTTCATACGCTGGACAAACTCTTGAATATCGGCATAAACTCCTTGGGAGCCACTACCTTGGCGGTGGGGTCAATCAACTCCGTCAGGCGGAAAACATCATTCTTATGTTTCTTGATATTTTTGCTATCAACGTGTTCTCCTGCGGTCTTACGATCTGTCAAATCCATCCACGCTTTTGCCTTAAACGGAATCAAATATGCCGCATCCAAGACAGTCACTCCATCAACGGTGACTTTCCCCTGCTTCAAAAATTCATAGTAATCATCATCCAAAAGAATAGCAGACAGACTCGAAATATCTTCGTCCATCGGTAACGGTGTTAGCACTGCATCTTCTGGAAGTTGGATGGCATCCAGCTTTCGCGTGAAAAGTTCAATCATCGCAGGATATTGATTTGTAATTGGGTGACTAAAACGATAAAACTGCGGCACACCCGAACTCTTATTACAATGTTCATATCCAGCCTGTTTTACATATTCCCAGAATTTCTTTCCAAAATTCACGTCAACTGCTTCTATAATCAGAACAAGATCAATGTCCTTTGTCGCTCGGAAATCCAGTCCAACCTTCTTCCGTCATCAGAATATCACACGCTGTTCCTCCAATGATGGCATATTGTTCTTCACTGCCCTTGAACCATTCCTTAAAACTGTCAATTCCTGTAACCATCTATCTTCCTCCACAGCTCGTTCAGCATTTCTTCTACTGCTTCTTCAACCCGTTCATCTGCATCTTCTCTCAATGCCAATGCCAGCGAAAGTTCATCTACAGTATTTCGCGTGGACAATTTTCGTGGATTGTATCTCCACATTTCTACGGCCACTTGCGCCTGCGAGTTCTGCAAGCTATTTGTCATAACATCTTTCCATTGAGAGATTTTTCTGTTGCATAGCATCTGACATTCGGTGTGTTCAGCATGGAATACTCTGCCAACGCCGAATATCCACTTTCCAACAGCTCTGTTCCCACCAATTCTTTTTCGGAATATAAACCGTTCGTTTTATTGGATTCAGCAACTTATCTCCTGCTTTTTGGAACAGTGTTTTCGGAGAATCCTCAGATTGCAAAATCCTCTGCACACCGACGCTTTCCTGATATGCAGCAATCCCATTTCTTCAAGCTGTTTGATGCCCTTGATATAGAAGTAGGTGTCAGTTCCAAGTCCTTCGCAGCTTGACTTGTAGATAGTTCCTGTGCGCCTCCATAAATGAAATGCAGTAGAAGCATCTGCGCCGATGGAAGTATTTCTTCTCGTGGTATTTTTTCCACACTGCACCGTTCCTGCAAATACACCGCCATAAAGGGCAAATAAATTTGCTTTCCATCTACAATAAATGGAATCTTCTCACGAATCAAATATTCTTTCTGGCGAAAGCTAAGTTCTTTTAACACCAGCACAATGGGCAAGTTCTCATTTTTCTGTATCCGGGCAATATGCTTTTTCAGCACTTCAATCTGCTCCAGTTCTGTCTTAGGATAAAGAAAAATCATCTTCTGTTCATTCATAGACACCATCCTTAAACGGTACCTTGTGGCTATAAAATTGGGCAAATGCTTAAACTCTACATCATCATAGGTAACCTTGACTCCCAGAACTTTATCGAGATATTCCATGTCATCACCTGCAATCTTAACTCTTTTTCTGTATTATAACTCTTTTTAAGTTAAGATGCAATATTTGAGTTAAGAGCAGTTAAAAATCAACATTATTAAAAATTATTTTTACAAAAAAACCGATGCAACATGAGCATTACACCCACACTGCACCGGACATTCCATCATCAACTGCTCTGTCTATTTTCTTCTTCCTTCTGCACTTCCTGCTCATGCAGCTG
>VOFG01004280.1_pt1 | contig 16177 bp, 22 predicted proteins | sample 5384171 | NCBI WGS metagenome assembly VOFG01 (sample SAMN12384726, study PRJNA508395) | human gut metagenome | isolation source: healthy gut F | host: Homo sapiens
GCTGAAATATTTCGCGCTATGAATGTGGAAATTTGATGCTACGCATCAATTGAAATGAAATAAATCCCTACGCGCTGCAGCGCGGTTCACACACCACAGGTATTTCACGTTGCGCAGCAACATTTCACTGCCCGAAGGGCAATTTCACAAATCCCGAAGGATTTATTTCGTTGAAAAGAGCCTGTCTTTTTGACAAGGCCTCTTTTTTCTGGTGCCCCGACGAGAATCGAACTCGTGTTACTCGCAAGCGTGAAAAGGGCGGTGTCTTAACCGCTTGACCACCGGGGCCAGATGGTAGCGGCAAATGGATCTCGAACCATCGACACTTCGGGTATGAACCGAATGCTCTAGCCAACTGGAGCTATGCCGCCATATCTGCTCTATAATGTAGCGTAGTTTATTATAATACACATTTTTTCTTTTGTCATGCTTTTTCACTGGAAAATTCTATATTTCTGTGTTAATTGTTCTCAAATTGCGCGATAAGACGTAAGGAAAGCGTGAGAAGGAGAAAGCGCCGTGAAAATTTTGCTGAAAAGCACTTCGGCTGGTTTTATGAAAACTGAATAACGACGCCATCGACTCCTACGCGGCGCAGGTTTCGCCTTATCCCTCATTTCGTTCATTCCGTTCTCGCCGGATTTTAATACCCTTTGCAGGTCATTCGGTTTGAAGACACCTCGCTTCTCGTGGCATTCGTTCAAAAAATCTCCCGCCGCCGGTGGAAGAAGTTGTCAGTTACTTATTTCAAGAGGTGCACGGCGCCGCAGACGTGCTCATTTTCCATGACGGCTATCCACCTGCGTTTGGTCCGCTTCCACGGCTATGGTGGCGCTGATCAGGGGCTTTACTCCGTTTTTGACGTTTCCAAAACCACAACTATATTTTTATGCGTATTTTTGGCCATTTTATACACGGTCGTGTTCGTCATGACGCTGCTTGTCAGCATGGGCCTGATGGTCTTCGGCGACATGCTGTATGAATGGCTCATCACGGTGATGCCGCCGGCGTTCGTGGACGCTCATCAACCGCTTTAAGCCCATCATGTCCCATGTCCTCCTGCTGAGGTTCTTCTTCTGGTTGATGTTCATTGCCATTCCGCGCAACAGGTATCCCTGCGCAACGCGTTTTTCGGCGCAGCGCTGGCTTCTGCCGGTGGGTCTTATTCTCGTTTTTCTTCTCCGTTTTCGTGGAGAACTTCGCAAATCCGCCACCATCTACGGCAACCTTGCCGCTTTGGTCATTTTAATGGTATGGCTGTATGCCTCGCATGTTTATTTTGCTCATCGGCGGCGAGATCGCCATGTGGCTGCAGCACAGCGGCATCAACCGCGATGTTTCCGACCTGAAAACAGAACGTCGCCGCCGCAAACTCATCTCAGAGAAAGGAAACGATGCAAATGGCAAAACCACAGACAAGAAGTGAAACCGCCCTGCAAAGCGCCGTGATGCGCTTTGGCGACGACGCGTTCCGCATCTGTTATATGCACACAAAAAGCGGCAAAGAGACGCTTACGCTGCTTTCCGATGTATTTATGCAGTACTTTTTAGACACGCAAACCTTTAAAAGTGAAAGCGAGGAGCGCCTTTGGGTGCTGCGCACAACGCACAAGACCTGCATGGACTATTATGCACAGAAAATTCGAAAAAGCTGACGAACGAGCAGATTGCACAGCGCGCTCAAAAGACATGCCGTTTGAAACGCCGAAAGAGCTCTGCGACATTTTACGCCTGCATTACACGCTGCTGACGGCGGTGGCGCTGCACTACGGCGCAGGTGACAACACGCGCTTTATCGGCCGCGTGACCGGAAAATCCGCTTCTGCCGTGCAAAATCAGCTGGAAAGCCAAAAAGCCGCGAACATGAGCGAGGACGACCTGCGCGAATGGGTAGAAACCCTGGAAACGCCGGACGATCTTCTGCACCGCGTGTATTATTCTGTTTTGAATGAATCGAAAGACCCGCATTTTTACCGCGAACAGCCGCGCAAAGCGTCTGAAGCGCAATGTAGACCGCGCCATGCCGTTTGCGGCCGTAGGCGTCATCGTAATCTGTTTATTGTGCGTTGTCGCCGTACGCGCGGGGTGGTTCGGCACGAAATACGTGCGCACGCCGGACGTGATTTTAGAGAGCGACACGCCGGTCTCGTCCGCCGTGGAAAGCGAAGTGAGCCACGTGACGCTGACTCCGGAGCCGACCGCTTCCGAAGACACGCGCGAAGCCGTGAACATGTCGCTTTCGATTTTTGTGCCGAGCGACAGCGGCCTTGACCAGTACAGTTACAAAAGTCTGCCCGCAGACGGTGCGGTGCTCGTGCAGAAAATGGCAGAAAAGGGCGCATTTCCGGAGGATGTGACGCTGGACGCGCTCGACTACGTTAAAGACGGCGAGGTTGTTCCACGATGAAGAGCGGCGAAATGCTGGAGGTGCGTTTGCAGTTTTCCGGCGCTTTGCAGGAATATTTAGACTCCGCCAGCTCCACGTCTTCTCTGGAAGCCATCGCAAAGACGTTCCGTGCATTTTATGAAGCTGCGGGCATGACGCTTTCTAAGCTTGAGGTGTATTCGACGGCAAGCCTGTCACCGTGGGCGATATGCAGATCAACTGCACATCGCTGATGTACGGCGAACTTCCTGTTTCCGCCGTTTTGGACGGCGACACAAACGAACCTACGGAGGGTTGATTTTGATGAAAAATATTTCGTGATTGACGGTCAGGGCGGTAAAATGGGTGCGGCACTGACCGACCAAATCAAAAGAACATGCCGGACGCGGAAGTCGTTGCCGTGGGCACGAACAGCCTTTGCCACAAAAGCGCCATGCTGCGCGCCGGTGCGGGACGCTGCTGCCACGGGCGAAAACCCCGTTGTGGTAAACTGCACGTGGGCAGACGTCATCGTGGGGCCCATCGGCATTATCTTAGCAAACGCGCTTTGGGGCGAGATCACGCCGAAAATGGCGGCGGCCGTTTCCGAATGCGTTGCTAAGAAAATCCTGATTCCGTCAACCGCTGCTCCGTAAGCGTAGTGGGCGTACAGGACAAGACGCTCCGGAATACGTGCGGGATGCGGTCGCCATGCTGAAAAACATGCAGTGAGGGAATATTGCGGCGACCGTGATGTTCTATGATGAAGTTGTGCGGCAAAGAAACGCTTTCCGCACATAACCTCGCCCGATTAGAACGCAAAGGTGCGTTCTTTAAAATATACAGGGAAAAAATTTTGGGAGGAAAAACGTATGAAAGAAAAGAGAAAAATTCGGTTCTCGGTTGGGATTTATTTTAGTTTCGGCCGGGTGCGCCATCGGTATCGGCAATGTGGAAATTCCCATATATTACCGGCATATACGGCGGTGCGGCATTCATCCTGATGTATCTTGTGTTCCTTGTGGCGTTGGGTCTGCCCATTATGGTGTGCGAATTCACCGTAGGCCGCGGCAGCCGCATGGGCATGGGCAAAGCGCTTGATACACTGGAACCGAAGGGCACGAAATGGCATCGCATGAAGTGGATCAGCATTTTCGGCAGCTTTTTGCTGATGATGTTCTACACCATGGTGGGCGGCTGGATGCTGAAATACGCATTTATGGAGGCAACCGGTACGTTTGTCGGCTTGACGGCAAGGCGGTAGAGGGCGTGTTCGGCGATATGCTGACAAAATCCGGGCACGCTGACGTTCTGGGGCGATTGTCGCCATTGTTATTTTGTTCGGTGCATGCGGCTTTGGCCTGAAAAGGGCATTGAAAGTGACGAAAGTCGCGATGATTGCCCTGCTGCTTTTGATGATTGCACTGGCTGTGAACTCCGCATTTTTGCCGAATGCCGCGGCAGGCATCAAGTTCTACCTTGTGCCGGACTTCGGTGAAGTGGCAAAGAAAGGCTTCGGCAACGCGGTGTTTGCGGCGATGTCGCAGGCGTTCTTCACGCTTTCCATCGGCATCGGCTCCATGGAGATCTTCGGCAGCTATCTGGACCATGCAAAAAGCGCATTACGGGCGAAGCGGTGAACATTGTGCTGCTGGACACGTTTGTTGCGCTGATGGCGGGTTTCATCATTATCCCGGGTGCTTTGCCTACGGGGTGGAGCTGGGCTCGGTCCGTCGCTGTTGTTCATCACGCCGACACTCTTCAATAACATGGCGGGCGGCAGAATTTGGGGCACGCTGTTCTTCATCTTCATGTCGTTTGCGGCGCTTTCGACCATCATTGCGGTGTTTGAGGAGATTCTTTCCGGGATTCGGCGGTTGGAGCCGCAAAAGGCTGTGGGCGTGAACTTTATGCTGATCACGGTGCTTTCCCTGCCGGCGATTCTCGGCTTTACTGCAAGCTTTCCGGCATTCAGCCGCTGGGCACATTATGGATAGCCTTGTGTTCTGCTGCCGCTAAGTAGCCTTGTGTTCGTGTACTGTTCTGCGTGCGCAAAAAACGGTTGGGGCTTTGAGAATTTCCTCAAGGAAGCGAACAAAGGCGAGGGCATCAAGTTTCCGCACTGGATCCGCCTTTACATGCAGTACATTCTGCCTCTGATTTGGTGGTCATCATTTACCTGAAAGGCTACTTACGATATGTTCAGCGGCAGAGCACGGCGGTGTTTGTGAGCTGGATGTGCTTTTGCTGGTGCTGCTGCTTTTCGTCATCTTCGGCGTTTCGATTTTTACGGGACGGAAGAAGACGGAAAGAACAAAGTGACCGTCAACGGGTTAAAGTTTGCTCAAACTTTTTCAAAAGCTTGTCCGTTTCCAAAAGTGAAACCTTTGGTCGTCGTCCGCAGACGATGAAACTCTTTGCCTACTAAAAATCAGGAGAGGCGTTTCAAATGTCCGGTGGACATTTGAAATCGGGGGGACCTTTATTAAGGAGGGGCCCCTGAAAAGCGATAGCTTTTTAGAAAATTAAAAAGACCGCTGTATGATTTGCATTACGCACATACAGCGGTCTATTTTCATTTTCCCTCCAGCACAGTGCATTTCCGCACCTTGCGCAGCCGTTGCAGATCATGCGTGGCTGCCGCATTTTTCGCACTGGGGGCCGAAGTATTTTTCGTATTTTCGCCCGGCGTCGAACAGGCCGTAATCGTCTCCGAGCTTGAATTTCATCGGCTTGCCCTGATATGATATGCCGGATTTATACGCCATTTCGCTTTGCACGCGCTTATTCGGCAGGAAATACCGCCGACCGTCCTTGATGAAATTTGTGCCCGTCTCGATAAAGCAGAACGTGACGTTTTGGTTTTGCGCATTGCCTGTGCAGCGAGCGCACCCAGTCGTAATCGCACGGGCGCGCGCCGTCGTAGTTTTTCGCCGCCGCAGATAACCTGCTCAATCTGCCCCATCGCGAGGTATTTTTTCAATCTCTATGGGTCCGAGCAAGGGCGCTGTCATGATGCCTTTGTGCTTAAACGGCAGGCTGTGCAGAATGGGGATGCGCTCGTCCGCGCGGCGCTGGTTTTCGCATGTGACGTTGAAAAGATGTGCTCCCAACCGTCACCCCAGTTATACGGCAAACATTTTCTACGCGCTCCGGGCGCTTTGTGAGCTGGGAAAAACGAGATGTCCCGCCGCTGATCCATGATCTCCACGCTTCACGCCCGCCACGGATCGGCCTGCTCCAAAGAAATCGGACGTCATGCACAACGCGCAGCTGCTCGCCGCTTTTTACTTTGGAAGGTGCCTGCGCGGTCGCGGCTCAAGGATAGTGAAAGCCCATTTTTGCAGTGGTAAATTTCCCGCGCCGTTATGCCCGCGCTGACTGTCGAGAAAATACATATAGCAGTGTGCGCAGCCCTCGCTGCACTTCACACACCCGTGCCACGGGTTCCAAATATCGTGCATACCGTACCTCCTTATCGCAGGTAAGAAGCCGAAAGACCTGCTCTGCGCTTTCGGCGAGGTTTTTTCCGCCGCGGTTTCGGGGGGCGCATGGCTTCGTCTAATGTCGTCACGCCGCGCACGGTGGGGAAAACGCCGTGATGCCGGCTTTGTTGCACGCTTCCGCGCCCTTTTCAATACCGCCCGCAAACGCGATGACGGGCTTTGGATACTTCTTAGCAAGCGCCACGCCGACGGGCGCTTTGCCCATGGCGGTTTGAGCGTCCAATCTGCCCTCACCCGTCACGACGAAATCGGCATTTTGATTTTTTCCTCTAAGCGCGTTTCCTCCATGACGATCTCAATGCCGGGCATGAGCTCTGCGTGCAGGAACACGCCGAGCGCGAAGCCGAGGCCGCCCGCCGCGCCTGCGCCGTGGGGGTATCAAGATTCTTTTGGGGATACAGTTCTTTCGTCAATGCGGCGTAATTTCGCATATAGCCGTCCTTTTCGCGAATCATTTCGGGCGTAGCACCCTTTGCGGACCAAAGACGGCACTGCACCCGTTTTCGCCGCACAGCGGGTTTGTGACGTCGCACGCCACGCGGATGACGCAGTTTTTGAGCGCAGGCAGGGCATTTTTGTTCTCGATTTTCGCGAGCACGCGCAGCCCTCTGCGCCGAACGGAACGGGGTTGCCGTCTTTATCCAAAAGATCGAACCCGAGGGCCTGCAGCATGCCTGCGCCGCCGTCATTTGTTGCGCTGCCGCCGATGCCGAGGACAAACCGCTTGCAGCCGCGATTTATTGCATCGCGCAGCATTTCGCCCACGCCGTAGGTGGTGGTTTCATGGGGTTCCGCTTATCTTGGGGTACGAGCGGCAGGCCCGCTGCCTGTGCCATTTCCAATATGGCGAGGTCGCCTTTGACGCCGTATTCCGCCGTGACCTTTCACCGAGCGGGCCCGTGACCCGCACGCGCACCGTTTCGCCGTGCAGGCCCTCTGTGAGCGCTGCAGACGTGCCTTCGCCGCCGTCCGCCACAGGGCACACCACGCACTCGATTTCGCCGTCTGCGCGGCGTACGCCCTTTGCCACGGCCTTGCCTGCCTCTGTGGAAGACAAACTGCCTTTAAACGAATCCATCGCAATCACAACGCGCACTCAAAACGCCCCTAAGAATTTCTTTTCACCATAATAGCACATTTGTTCCCTGTTTTCAAGATGAAATCGGGCATGAAAAAAACGCAGGAAAGCACTTTGCCTTCCTGCGTTTTGTATGCTATGAAATTACTTGAGGGTAATGGGCTTTACAGGTTTGTTCTCCTCGCGGGCGCTGGTCTTACCCTCGGGCTTGATTTCGCCTGCGGCAAGCAGGGAACGCTTTGTGAGAGACGGGCCGATGAGCTCATACACCAGCACGGAGAACAGCACGACGTTGCGCACGATGCTGCCGTCTGCAAGGGACGTAGCGGTGAGCGCCATGCCGAGCGCCACACCGGCCTGCGGCAGAAGCGTGATGCCGAGATGCTTTTTGATGTGGTCACTGCACTTTGTCATAGCGCAGCTGATGTAAGAGCCGGAGATCTTACCGAGCGAACGGAAGACGATGTAAATGATGCCGATGAGCAGCACGAGCGGGTTGCTTAAAATATTTAAATCGAGCTCCGCGCCGGAAAGCACGAAGAACAAAATGTTGATGGGGCCTGTCCAGCGATCCAGACGGCTCATCAGCTCTTCGGAAGCGCTGCATACATTGCAGAAGACCGTACCGGTCATCATGCAGACGAGCAGCAGAGAGAAACCGATCTTCACGCCGCCGAGCTCAAATTCCATGGAGGAGATACCAACCATGAGAAGCGTACGAAGGCGACCGTGAGAGACAAACGCTTACTGCGGGGGAATGGAAATAGGTCTCTAACCAGTTGAGCGCAAGGCCGGAAAGTGCGCCGAGCACGAGGGAAATCACGATCTCGATGATGGGCTCTAAAATGACGCTGACAACGCTGATGCTGCCCATTTCGAGCGCGCCGGCGATGCCGAAGGACACGGAGAACAGCACGAGGCCCACGGCGTCATCGATGGCGACGACCATAAGCAGGAGCTTTGTGAGCGGGCCGTCTGCCTTATACTGGCGCACGACCATGAGCGTAGCTGCCGGAGCCGTAGCCGCGGCGATGGCACCGAGGGTGATGGCAGAGGGCAGCGAAAGGAGGGCGGGATTGATGAGATGCAGAACAATGAGGGCGATATCGACCACAATAGTCGTGATGACCGCCTGCAGAATGCCGACGGTGATGGCCTGCTTACCCATCGTTTTGAGCTGCGAGACGCGGAACTCGTTGCCGATGGCGAACGCGATGAAGCCGAGCGCCGTCTGCGTGATGACGCTGAGGCCCTCCACCTGCTCCAGAGAATTGAAGCCGATGTACGGAATGTTCAGCGCGCCGAGACAGAACGGACCGATGAGCAGACCGCCGACGAGGTACGCCGTGACCGCAGGCAGATGTACGAGCTTTGCCAAGCGGGACATCAGCAGACCGACGACCAGAGCGATGCCCAGACAAATCAGGGTTTTTTTCCACTTTTTGAACACTTACCTTTCTTCGAGGTACGCGTGCGGCCACACAGGAAAGTGCCGGTCTCCGCCCCTCCATTTATCTATCGTTTTTCCGTGATTGAGAAAAGCAGAACTCCAAAAAATCCAAATAAATTCACGAATATGTCAATATTCCTTGGCACTATGTTTTCGCGGAAAACGTTTTTTCCCGTTGTTTCGCTGAATATGGTAAGTCGTGAAGTAAAACCTGTTGAAGGAATAAAGTTTTGCTCAAGCTTTCTGCGCGGACAGCTAAAAAGCAAGCGTAAATGAAAAAGCTCCCTCTGACAGAGGGAGTTTATAGTTTTTGAAAAAAAAAAAAAGAACCACATTTTGTGATTCTTCTAAGTGTTGGCGCCAACCTATCGTCCCGGGCCGTTGCCAGCCGAGTATTTTCAGCACAAACGAGCTTAACTTCTGTGTTCGGTATGGGAACAGGTGGACCCTCGTTGTAATCAACACCAACTATTCTGTTTGCCGTCTCATCTGACGGCTTTGTTATAATACACATCTCTTTCTAAATTGTAAGCCTTTTTTAAAAAAAACTTCAATAAGTTTTGAAAAAAGCAAAATATGGTATACCAAACATTTTGCATACCCATATTTTGTAGGTTATTCTTCTGTGTAATCACCGGTGTCATCCGTATAGTCGCCCGTATCATCGGTGTAATCCCCTGTGTTGTCCGTATAATCGCCGGAATCGTCCGTGTAGGTGTCGCCGGCGGTGTCCGTTGTATCGGTGTTATCGGTGCTGTCGCCGTTCGGATCGGGGGTCGGCGTGGGGGGGTCGGTGACGGCTCCGGCGTTTTGTTGCCGAGGAGATAATCTGCCCAAATGGCGCAGCCCTCGTCGTTTAAGTGGATGCACAAGCCCTCCCGGGGTCAGCGCAATACCCGCGGGAAGGTAGCCCTCTGTACAGAATGCGGCGATGTTTAAAAACTTCAGGTTCTTTTTGCCCGTGCAATAGGTCTGCATCGCTTCGTTATACTGCGCGATGGTGCCGCTGCTGAGCCCTGATAGTCAATCCACTCCAGCATGGGCGTAACGGCCTGCACGGTAATTTCAAGGTTCGGGTACTTCGTTTGCAGCGCTTGGAAATAACTGCCTGCGCAGTGGACGTGACGTCGGAAACATCGTTATACGAGGTCTTCCTTGCCGAGTTGAATGTAAAGCTTCGTCGCGGAGAAACGGTCGATGGCTTCCGTGACGGTGAGAGCGGTGTCATCGTCGAGCCACAGGCCGCCCTCACCGCCGTTTAGTTCGTCCTGCGCTTCGCCCCACGAATAATCGCTGCGGGTCACGAATTCCGCATCGCTCAAAGCGGTGGTGCTGCCTGCGCCGTCCGTGACGTAGTTTTTCAGGCACGTCGTCATGCTGTCGCCGATGAAAAGTGCGCCGTCGAAAGCGGAAGACGGCGTAGGCGCGGCGGAAGCAGTGTTTTCTGCCGGTGCAGCGCTGGCCTGCGGTTTTTACGGTGGAGAAGAACTCCGGTTCGCCGTCTGCGGCGATACTGCTGATGGGCGTGCGCACACCGGCAGCGCTGGCCACGCCGAGGGCAACGAGCGCCACGGAGCACGGCGGCGGTGCAGACAACCGCCACGCGGAACTTGTTGATCTTCTTTTTTTATGAGGCACGCCTGCTTTTCGCGGCGCTTTCCGGGGCTTCCGTCTTCTGCGGGACATTCTGTGCGGCCTGCTCTGCGGCTCGCCTTGTGCGTCGCTCCGCACGGGCGGCTGCGCCGCTGTGCCGCTCTTCCTCGCGCATAGCAGCGGGGCGTTTTCTTTATTCGCTGAAAATGGGGCCATCCTTCGGGAATATTTCTTTTGTTCTCTTAGGGTTTTATTATTTTTGGCGCGGGAAAGATTCTGTCAAGTAAAGAGGACACCGCGCAGCGCTGCGGGTGCCCCTCTTTTACGGTTTATTTAAATTTATACGCTTTATGAATGTTTACACGCGTGGGAAAATGGCCATGTACTCGTGGCCCGCAGCGCAATGCGTGGAACTCCGCCGCTGTGCACGCCGGCATCGGTGATGGTCATGTTCCACGTATCGATGACCTCCACGCGCCAGTTTCCGCCCCGCGGGCTTTACGAAATCGCGGAAGCTCCAGGCGCCGAAGCCGTAGTGGTAGATCTCGTAGCCGGTGACGGGGATCATCTCGTCCGGCACGGCGACAGTCTCATCGAACGCGCCGGGGCCTTGCTTTAAGCCGAGACCGGGCGTCTGCGTGAGAATTTCATGCAGGAAGCGGATGCGCGCGGGGCTTTCGCCGTGCAGCTTGCCGCCGTGGCTCCACCACAAGATGTCTTCGGGGTTCATGAAGGTCTCGCCGTGGCCTGCGTAGCCGCCGCGCATGGAAGCTTCCCAGAAGCGGCGGGTGAGCTCCTGCCCGGAGATATTGCCCCAGCCCATATCGATATTGCCTTCGTAGGCAATCTCATCCCATAACGATAGGCTTTGGTAGCGCGTGCGGTAATCGGTGGTGTATTCCACGTGACGGTAGAGATCCTGGCGCTGCAAGCTGCAATGCGTAATCCACGGACGGGTGTGGTCGTAGAACGGTATGCAGTTGTGGATGGAACGCATGTGGTTGTACGGATCTTTTGCAGAGCAGGTCTGCGTAGTGCTCCCAGTCCTCAAGCTTCTTGGCGCGCATGAGGTCGTATTCGTTTGCAAGGCTCCACCACACGTTGCGGTAGGCGGAGAAGCGCGCGATGACGTAGTTCCAGTAAAGGTCGTCCTGCTCGCGGTTCATGACGGAGAAGCCCCAGCGGTCGTAGGGGTGCATAACGATGATGTCGGCCTCGATGCCGCGCTCCTGCAATTCTACGATGCAGCGCTCCATGCGGCGAAAATGCTCGGGATTAAAACGCGTAAAATCCCAGTTGTTGCCGGAAAAATCGACAAAATACGAGAAGTTTTCTTCGGTGAGGTTTGAATTATCGACCGGGATGCCCTCATACGGAAAGGTCTCCGGGTCGCGGAAATTGTGGATGTAGTGCTTCGGAAAGACGCAGAAACGCATTTTGTTGAAGTAGCCCTTATCGAGTTCCTCGAGCGTTTGCTCGTGCACTTCTTCCGGCTGGTGCGCCCACGCGTAGCACGTGGTGCCGACGGAATAGTATGGCGTGGTGTCTTCATAGGCGAAATGGTACGTGTTCGCAATACGCACCGGGCCGTGGTTATTGCCGGTCGGCTCCGTTACGGTGAAATCGCCGGCAGACTCCGCTTTCCGGGAAGCTGCCGACCGTTTCATAGACGTAATCGCCCGTAAACGAGGGCATGAAGCGCACTTTATAAACGCCGTCGCCGTCATAGAAGCCGTCTACCGTGACGATCTCGTTTTTGCTGCGGAACGTGGCGGAAACGGACTGCTCCGTAAAGCGGGTTGCCCGCAGACGGACCTTTGAGGAAACTTAAAAAGCCCCCATTTTTCTACTGTATTCATTAGATGTCACTCCTTATTTCTCGATGACGCCTTCATAATTCATGCCGAAGCCGTAGTCGTAGGCGTGACCGAATTCATCCACGTGCACTTCAGGTCAAACGGAACGTCTTCAATGTCTTTCCACGGTGTCCATGTCCTTCGGCATCTGCACGGGCAGACGGCCGGTGGGATCGTAATCGCCGAAGACGACGTCGAGCACCGCGGCGCGGGAAACACCGAACTCGACGACGATGCCGTCCGCTTCACGCTCAAACTCATGCATGACCATTGGGTTGTTGATCGCTGCGCAGACAATGACAGGCTTGTCTCCCATCGCCTCGCGACAGTTTAGAATGTTATCCAGGTCGCATTCATTATAGGCAATGTTCGTTTTGCCGCGGTAGCTGCGTTTTGTGAAATCCTCGCGGAAATCGCCGCCCGCAATACTCACTTCGCGCGTTCACCGCCGTATAGGGGCGGTACTGAGTGTGATGGGCAGGTAGCCGTTGCCGCCGTTTGCAACGTCTTCCGTAGAATACGCGTTGCACGCAGGGCTTTCCACAAAGACAAGCGCCACGTCCGCTTCCTCCGGGCGTATGGACGCGCACGCCGTATTTCGAAATCACCTCGTCCGTCACGGGGTCTTCCGTGTGGGCGGGAATATCATTGCGCATGAAGCCCTTCATGGTGCGGGCTTGCGCTGCGGCACGTAGATTTTGATACCCTTTTGGAGCGGCAGACAGTGATTGCGATTCTTTAATAATACGACAGATTTGCGTTGTGCGTCATAGCCGTGGGCGCAGAATTCCGCGTTGCCGACAATCTTGGCGGACTCTTCGGGATCGAGATACGGGTTCTCGAACAGAGCCGCACCGGAAAATATTTTTGAGCAGACGCGCGGCGGAGCGCGCTCCATTCTGGCGCGCATGGCTTCTTCGCCGACCTTTTCGCAGCCGATTTGATACGCTTCCATGATGGGCGCAATCTGCGTTGCCGCCGAACTGGTCTACGCCGTTCATGATGGCGACGAAGCAGCGCTCGCCCTCGGTCATGTTTTCCATATTAAAGCAGCGGCTTGCAAATGTATCCATAATGGGTGCGGGATCCTGCGTGATGCCCCCAGTCCGTGCAAACGACACCCTTTAAAAGCCGTATTTTTCGCGCAGGAGATCTTTGATGAGATACTCGCTGTATTTTGAGTTGCCGACGTTTTGCCGTTTTTGGTGTCGAGGCCCCAAGAAACCGTGTAGTACGGCATGACGGCAGAGGCGCTTTCTGTGGGACCGTCTAATTTAAACGCCGCTTCCGTAAACGGTTTCTGTGTTCTTCGGAATTATTGCCGGGTAAACCGCGTATTTGCCGTAGGCATAGTGTGCATCGCGGCCGGCCTCACCCGTGCCGCCGCCCGGCCAGTGCTTGACCATGGTGTTTACGCTGTCATATCCCCAGCCGTTTTCGGAATTTTGGGTGGTCTGCATACCGTCGCAGTACGCCTTGACCATTTTTCTTTGTCATTTCAAGATTTTCACCGAGCGTATCGACAAAGCGCATCCAGCGCGGCTCGGTGCAAAAGGTCAATCTGCGGGCCGAGCGCCGTGGTGATGCCGAGCGCACGGTATTCTTTCGACGCATCCTCCGCGAACCGGCGAACAACCTCGGGGTCAAAGCACGCGGCAAAACCGACACCCTCCGGCCACTTGCTGACGTCACTGCCGGCGGTTTTAAACTCTACGCTGCCGCTGCCGCGCGCGCACCGTTGCGCGGGTCGGAGGAAATGTTCACCGGGATGCCGTGGGCATGCTTTCGGCAAGCTTTTTGCAGCTCATTGTTCCACTTTGCGGCAGTCTTCGCGTCTTCTACCGTAATCATGAGGACGTGGCGAATGTGCCTTTGTTCATGAATTCCTTCTGCTGGTCGGTAAGCGTATACGCAGGGACATTTGCTTCCGCGTACTTTTGGCCGTTATATGTACCGCCGGAACGGGCCGAACGCCATGGGCGGCACCGCTTGGTGCGGCGAATAAAGCATGAGACCCGCAATCTCCTCTGTTGTCAGGCGGGAAGCAAGGTCTGCGGCGCGCTCCTCAACGGCAAACGCCAATCTTCATACGGGAGAAGCTCGCCGGTCTTCTCCAAATCTTTAAAATACAGGCCGTCTTTTTTCGATGAGCTCTACGCCGGACGACGCAGACCACGCGAGCGGCTTGCCGTTTTCAGGATAGGCACGGACAATGCCGTCTTTTTCCATTTTTTACGTTCATTTTTCATACCTCTTTGTTTGGATTAAAACAAAGGAATTTTCGCATTGCTTTTGTACAAAGTATAGCGTATTTCCTATAAAAGTAAAGATTTTATAAGGTGTGTCACGCGGGCTGTATGCACAGAAAAGCGCGAGAAAACGGCGTATCTTTTTCCTTGCATTAAAGCGGATCCCAATGGTATAGTTAATAGGCTGCGGTAAAAAAAGCGGTAAACTATGCGGAAAAATCAATTTATTGGAGGAAACATGATAAAAAACTATTTAACGAGCCTGAAGCAGGAGTTTTCGGGCTACAACACCGCCAAGCTGATGAAAGACATCATGGCGGGCCTGACTGTTTGCGCGGTGGCGCTGCCCCCTTGCGCTGGCGTTCGGCGTATCTTCCGGCGCTACGGCAGCTGCGGGTCTTGTTACGGCGATTATTGCGGGCGTTGTCATTGCGGTACTCGGCGGCGCTTGTTCCAGATTTCCGGCCCACAGGCGCGATGAGCGCCGTTTGGTGGCATTGTGGCGTCTTACGGCTTGCAGGGCGTGTTTTTCGCGTGCTTTGCGGCGGGCGCACTGCTGCTTTTAGCCGGTATTTTTAAGCGGACGGCTCATCAGCTTCATCCCGATGCCCGTCATCATGGGCTTTACATCTGGCATTGCGATTATTATCGCGATGGGGCAAATCGATAATTTCTTCGGCACTGCGTCCGAGGGCAGCTCGAATTTGGCAAAAAATCGCGTCTTACGCGCGCCTCGGCTTTCATCCGAACCTCCAAGCGGTGCTGATTGGTCTGCTTGTCGTTGTCGTGATGATTATTGGCCGAAAAGTGGGGCGCACGCGTGCCGGGCTCGCTTGTGGGCATCATTTTGGCAACGGTCGTTTCCGCCCTGTTCCGTATGGATTCCATTGCGACGGTGGGCGACATTCCGCGCACGCTGATGCTCGCTGACCGCCTTGACCTCGGCAGCCTGAACCTTGACATACTGAAAAACCTCATCTCGCCCATTGTGACGATTGCAGCGCTCGGCATGATTGAAAGCCTTTTTGTGCGGTGCTTCGGCTTCCCGCATGAAAAACGAGCCGTTCAACGCCGATCAAGAGCTCATCGCGCAGGGCGTAGGCAACATTCTGCTGCCGCTTTTCGGCGGTGTGCCGGCTACGGCGGCCATTGCGCGCACAAGCTGCAGCGGTGAAACCGGCCAGCAGACGCGCCTTGCGAGCGTGTGTTCCACTCTGTTTTCCTGCTCGCCTCCATGTTTCTGCTCGGCGGCGTGATGGCGCGCCTGCCGCTTGCGGCACTTGCCGGCGTTTTGATGGTAACGGCGTGGCGCATGAACGACTGGAGCGGCATCCGCTACATTTTTCAGCCACAAGCCTAAAATCCGGCATCAGCCAGTTCCTCGTCACGATGCTCGCGACGGTGATCTTTGACCTGACGGTCGCGATTTTGCTCGGTGTTGCGTACTCTGCGATTTTGTACATTGCAAAATCCAGCCAGATTGGCGTAGCTTCTCCGACATTGACGCGAATAAGCTGCGCACGGTGGAGGCAAGCCGCCGGTGCTGAGACGACCGGCGTTGTGTGTACGTGACAGGCTCGCTTTGTTGTTCTTCGGCGCGGTGGATGAATTCAACCGCCGCCTGGCGGAAATGCCCGACTACGACCATGTGATCTTCTCCCTGCGCGGCATGCCGAATATTGACGTTTCCGGCGCGCAGGCCGTTTGGAGCTGTGTGAAAGCCTGCAAAAAGCAAAAGGCAAAACGGTCGCCTGCTGCGGCATGGCAGACGGCGTGCGCACCTATTTTGACCGCACGGGCATCACGGTGCTTCTCGGTGAAACCGCGTACTTCTGGAACGCGGAAGACGCGATTTTAGACCTGCTGAGCGCAGAAATTGCGGAGTAAAATAGAATTATAAATAGCATCCCCCCCGTTCCGTTTTGTGCGGACCGGGGTGATGCTTTGTTTTAAAACAAAACCCGCAGGCGGGGGCATACAAGCGTATGCTTTGTCTGCGGGGGAAATGTTGAAAGATTCGCTTTTGCGTCCTCGAGAAAAACCCTTGCGGATGATTATCTCTTGGAGAACTGCGGAGCGC
>VOFG01002425.1_pt1 | contig 16173 bp, 26 predicted proteins | sample 5384171 | NCBI WGS metagenome assembly VOFG01 (sample SAMN12384726, study PRJNA508395) | human gut metagenome | isolation source: healthy gut F | host: Homo sapiens
GCCATCCGGGAGCAGATGGACGCACTGGATGCGGATGGCATCCCCTATGATGATACCCCCGGCGTGTCCAGCTTTTGCGGGGCGGCGGCGGCGCTGAACGCCGAGTACACCCTGCCCACCATCAGCCAGACCGTGATCATCACCCGGATGGAGGGGCGCACCCCGGTGCCGGAAAAGGAGAAGCTGGCCAGCCTTGCCGCCCATGGGGCAACCATGGTGATCTTCCTCTCCATCGGCCTCATCGACAAGGTGCAGCAGGCCCTGCTGGCAGGCGGAGCCTACACGCCGGAGACTCCTGCCGCCGTGGTCTACAAGGCCAGCTGGCCGGAGCAGAAGGTGGTGCGCTGCACCGTGGGCACGCTGGCCGGGAGCACCCGCGCCAACGGCATCACCAAGACGGCGCTCATCGTGGTGGGGGAATTTCTGGGCACCCGGTATGAGCGGCAAGCTCTACGACCCAACCTTTACGACGGAGTTCCGCAAGGGGCAGACCAGTGACCCGCGCCTATCTCGCCTTTACGGAAAAAGGACTGGCGCTGGCCCAAAAGCTGGCCAGTGCCCTGCCCGGCACCGTAGACCGCTGCGGCCATGGCGGGCCCGGCCTTGCCGATTGGGCTGCGGAGCAGTTCGCCCATGCGGATGCCCTGATCTTTGTGGGGGCTGTGGGCATAGCGGTGCGGGCCATTGCGCCCCACTGCCGGAACAAGGCGGTGGACCCTGCCGTGGTGGTGCTGGACGAGTGCGGCCATTTTGCGGTGCCGATCCTTTCGGGCCATCTGGGCGGGGCCAACGATCTGGCCCGGGCGCTGGCGGCGGTCTGCGGTGCGGTGCCGGTCATTACCACGGCCACCGATGCCAACGGTGTGTTTGCCGTGGATGAGTGGGCCAGGCACCAGAACTGCGCCGTGCTGGAGCCGGGGCGCATCAAGCGCGTCAGCAGCAGGCTGCTGGCGGGCGGGCCGGTGCGGTACCGGTCAGAATTCCCCATTGCCGGGCAGGCCCCTGCCGGGGTGGTCCCGGCGGGGGAGGCAGAGCGCGCCGACTTTGCCCTGACCCTTTTCCCGGCGGGCGGTGCGCTGCACCTGATCCCGAAGATCGGTGTGCTGGGCATCGGGTGCAGGCGGGGGACCAGCGCCGCACAGCTGGAAGCGGCCTTTGCACAGTTCTGCGCGGCCCACGGCCTTGCAGCAGTGTGCATCACGGCGGCAGCCAGCATCGACCTGAAAGCCCATGAGCCGGGCCTGCTGGAATTTTGCAGAATCCACGGCTGGCCGGTGCAGTTCTATTCTGCCGCACAGCTGCAGAACGTCCCCGGGCAGTTCACACCTTCGGCCTTTGTCCGGAGCGTGACCGGTGTGGACAATGTCTGCGAGCGGGCGGCGGTGCTGGCGGCAGGCGGCACGATCATTCTTCCCAAACAGGCGGGCAACGGCGTGACCTTTGCGCTGGCGCTTCGTCCCTTTGCCCCGGATTGGAGGTGGCAGGATGCCTAATGTTGTTTTTGTTGTCGGGCTTGGGCCCGGGGATCCCCGGTTTCTGACCGCACAGGCGCAGAGCGCCTTAACACAAGCCGAGGTGCTGTGCGGCTATACGGTCTATCTGGATCTGGTGCGCCCCTACTTCCCGGACAAGCTCTATTATTCCACCGGCATGACCAAGGAGATCGACCGCTGCCGTTGGGCGCTGGAAACGGCCCGGAGCGGCAGGGCGGTGGCGCTGGTCTGCTCGGGAGATGCCGGGGTCTACGGCATGGCAAGCCCTCTGCTGGAGCTGGCCGAGCACTTCCCGGACGTGACGGTGGAGGTCGTCCCCGGCCTGACCGCCGCCCTCAGCGGCGGGGCCGTGCTGGGTGCGCCGCTGGCCCACGATTTCTGCGTGCTCTCCCTCTCTGACCGGCTTACGCCGTGGGAGGTCATTGAGCGGCGGCTGGCGGCAGCAGCATGGGGGATTTCTGCATTGCGCTGTACAACCCCTCCTCCAAGGGGAGGCCGGACTATCTGGCGCGGGCGGTGCGCATCCTGCTGGCAAACGGCAAAGCACCCGGAACGGTCTGCGGCATTGTGCGGAACATTGGCCGGGAGGGGCAGGAAAGCCGCGTTCTGACGCTGGCTGCGCTGGAAACCACCCCGGTGGATATGTTCACCACCGTGTTTGTGGGCAACGCCGCCACCCGCGCGCTCAGCGGGCGGATGGTCACGCCGCGGGGGTACCGCGCATGAGGGCCGTGGTATTCAGCGGCACCACCGAGGGCCGTGTGTTTTCAAAGCAGCTGGCCGCACTGGGGGCCGAGGTACTGGTCAGTGTGGCCACCCCGCTGGGGGCCGAGGAACAGGGCGAAAGGTCCGGCATCACCGTCCACTGCGGGCGGCTGACCCCGGAGGAGATGACCGCCCTGCTGCAGGGGGCTGACCTCTGCGTGGACGCGACCCATCCGTATGCGTGGAGGCCACCCGGAACATCCGGGCAGCCTGCAAAACAGCGGGCACGGAGTACCGCCGCCTGCTCCGGCCCGAAAGCCCGCTGCCTGCCGGGAGCATGGTGTTTGCCTCTGCGGCCCATGCGGCGGGATTTCTGGCCCGGACGCAGGGAAATGTCCTGCTTGCCACCGGGGCCAAGGAGCTTTCTGCCTTTGCTGTGCTGGAACCGGCACGGCTTTTTCCCCGTGTCCTGCCCACCCGGGAGGGCATTGCCGCCTGCGAGGGGGCAGATATCCCCCATAAGAACATCATCGCCATGCAGGGGCCGTTCTCCTATGCGCTGAACCGGGCGCTGATGGAGCAGTTTGCCATCCGCTTCCTCGTTACCAAAGATGGCGGCGCGGCGGGCGGCTTTGAAGAAAAAGCCCGGGCAGCGCAGGACACCGGGGCTCAGCTCATCGTCATCCGCCGCCCGGCCGAGCAGGGCGAAACGGCGGAACAGATCCTGACACATTGTAAGGAGATGCTGCAATGATCACACTCATCGGGATGGGGTCGGGCACGCCGGAAAGCCTGACCGCGCAGGGCCTTGCCGCCCTGCAGAACGCCGGATTGATCCTGGGGGCAAAGCGCCTGCTGGAACAGCTGCCGCAGGGCTGTACGGAACACCGGAAGGCCCTGTATCAGCCTGAGGATGTCCTTGCCGCGCTGGCGGCTGACCCGGAGGTGGATGCTGCCCTTGTGTACAGCGGCGACACCGGGTTTTACTCCGGTGCGGCCCAGCTGCTGCCGATGCTGCGGGCCTTTGGCATCTCCTGCCGGGTGCTGCCGGGGCTTTCCAGCGTTCAGCTGCTGGCCGCTGCAGTGGGCCGCTCCTGGCAGGGGTGGAAGCTGGTCTCGGCCCACGGCTGTGCCTGCGACCCGGTGGCCGAGTGCCTGACGGCCGGGGAAAGCCTGTGTTTTTCCTGACCGGCGGGGCAGAAACGCCTGCCTCCCTCTGCGGCCGATTGGCTGCTGCCGGCTGGGCGATGCCCATGTGCTGGTGGGCGAAGAGCTGGGCCGGGCAGAGGAAAAGATCCTGTTCGGCACGGCGCAGGAGTTTGCGCAAAAGCAGTTTGCAAGCCTGAGCGTTCTGCTTGTGGAACCCGTTCCTCAGCCGCCCCGGCGGGTGCCTGGCTTCCCGGATGAAGCCTTCCACAGGGGAGAGGTGCCCATGACCAAGCAGGAGGTGCGGGCGGCGGCGCTGGCCAAGCTGGCCGTGCAGCCCGGCGATACCCTGTGGGATGTGGGCGCGGGCACCGGCAGCGTGAGCGTGGAGCTGGCCTTGGCCGCCCCCCGGGGCCGGGTGTATGCCGTGGAGTGTGACCCGGAGGCCTGCGGGCTCATCCGGCAGAACCGGGAAACATTCCACGCCTGCAACCTGACGTTGGTGGAGGGCACCGCCCCCGCCGCGCTGGAAAACCTGCCCGCTCCGGATGCCGTTTTCATCGGCGGCACCAAGGGGGGCATGGAGGCTGTGGTGGACACGGTGCTTGCCCGGAATCCGAACGCCCGCATCTGCATCTCTGCCATTGCGCTGGAAACGCTGAGCGCCGCCGTGGCCGCACTGACGGCCCACGGGCTGGACGCGCAGGTGACGCAGATCGCCGTCAGCCGCACCCGGCCTGCGGGCAGGCTCCACCTGCTGATGGCCAATAACCCCATCTTCCTTATCACAGGAGAACGCAAATGATCCAATTTCTTGTGGCCGCGCCCTGTTCCGGCAGCGGCAAGACCACCCTGACCTGCGCCCTGCTGGCGGCGCTCAAGCGGCGGGGGCAGGACCCCTGCGCCTTCAAGAGCGGGCCAGACTACATCGACCCCATGTTCCACCGGGCCGTGCTGGGGGTGGAGAGCCGCAGCCTCGACCTGTTTTTCTCCGCACCGGAGACCGTGCGCGCGCTCTATGCGCAGGCCGCCGCCGGGCACGGGGCAGCTGTGTGCGAGGGTGCCATGGGCTTTTACGATGGACTGGGCGGTGAGTGATACCGCCAGTGCCTGGCATCTGGCCGATACGCTGGGCCTGCCGGTGCTGCTGGTGGTCCAGCCCAGAGGGGCCAGCCTGACGCTGGCGGCCCAGATCAACGGGCTGAAGCAGTTCCGCACCCCCAGCCATCTGGCGGGCCTCCTGCTCAATGACTGCGCCCCCATTTATATGCTCTGCTGGCTCCCATGCTGGAACGGGAGACCGGCCTGCCAGTGCTGGGCTATCTGCCCCACCTGCCGGATGCTGCCCTTGAGAGCCGCCACTTAGGCCTGAAAACTGCCGGGGAGATCGCGGACTTACAGCAGAAGATCAGCCGGATGGCCGATGCGCTGGTGGTGGATTGGGAGAAGCTTTTTGCCCTGACCGAAGGCGCAGCGCCTTTGGTGCACACAGATCGGCTCCCCCTGCGGGAGAGCTGCTGCCCCAAGGAGCAGCGGAACAGCGCCCCCGCGTTCCCATTGCCGTTGCAAGGGATGCGGCGTTTTGCTTCACCTACGCCGAAACGCTGGAAGCACTGGAGCGGGCGGGGGCGGAGCTCTGCTGGTTCAGCCCCCTGCAGGACCCCGCCCTGCCGGAGCAGATCGGCGGGCTCTATCTGCCCGGCGGCTACCCGGAGCTGTATGCCGGGCAGTTGAGCGCGAATCGCTCCATGCTGGCCTCTGTGCGCCGGGCTGTGGAGCGCGGTCTGCCCACGGTGGCCGAGTGCGGGGGCTTTCTCTATCTGGGCCAGAGCCTGGAGGATGCCAACGGGAAACACTGGCCCATGGCAGGCGTTCTGCCGGGGCAGGGCTTCCGGGTGGGGCGGCTGGTGCGGTTTGGATACGCGGCATTGACTGCCCACGCCGACAGTATGCTGTTCCGCGCCGGGGAGCGTCTGCCCGTGCACGAGTTCCACCACTGGGATTCCACAGACAACGGCACCGGCTTTACCGCCGCAAAGCCCAACGGGAAGCAATGGGACTGCGGCTTTGCAAATGAGCATTTCTATGCGGGCTTCCCGCATTTGTATTGGGCGGGCACGGCCCTGCCCCGGCGGTTCGTAGATGCCGCCGCACACTATCATCAAGAGGAACAGGACCAATGACAGAGCTTGAACTGAAACAGCTTCTTTCCAAGATCACCCGGCCGGACGAGACCGCCCGCACCGCCGCCCACGCCCACTGGGCCAGCCTGGCCAAGCCGCTGGGCGGGCTGGGCAGGCTGGAGACCATGCTGGAGGATGCCGCCGCCCTGACCGGTACGGCAGAGCTGGCGTTTTCCCGCCGGGCCGTGCTGGTGCTCTGCGCCGACAACGGCGTGGTGGCGCAGGGCGTGAGCCAGACGGACCAGAGCGTGACCCGGGCCGTGGCCGAGAACCTTGCCGCCCGGCGCACCAGTGTCTGCCAGATGGCAAAAACGGCCCGCTGTGAAGTGGTTCCTGTGGACCTTGGCATGGCCGGGGAGCCGGTGCCCGGGGTGCAGAACTGCCGCATTACCGCAGGGACGGCCGATTTCACCCACCGGCCCTGCCATGACCCGCCAGCAGGCGGTGGATGCCATTGCGGCGGGCATGGGGCTTGTCCGGGCGCAGAAGGCGGCGGGGGTGCAGCTGCTGGCCACCGGTGAGATGGGCATTGGCAACACCACGACGTCCAGCGCCGTGGCCGCGGTTCTGCTGGGTCAGCCCGTGGAGCGGATGACAGGCCGGGGCGCGGGCCTTTCCGACGCGGGGCTTGCCCGCAAGCTGGATGCCATCCGGCAGGGCATTGCGCGGAATCGGCCCGATGCCGCTGACCCTCTGGATGTGCTTTCCAAGCTGGGCGGGTTCGACATCGCCGGGCTGTGCGGTGTTTTTCTGGGCGGCGCGCTGGAAGGCCTGCCCGTGCTGATGGATGGCTTCATCAGCGGGGTGGCGGCTCTGTGCGCGGTGCGGCTCTGCCCCGCCGCGGAAAAGGCCGTGTTTGCCAGCCACTGCTCCACTGAACCGGCAGCAAGGCTGGTGCTGGAGGCGCTGGGCAAAGTGCCCCTGCTCACCGCCGGGCTCCATCTCGGCGAGGGCACCGGAGCGGTGGCAAGCATCCCGCTGTGGGATATGGCACTGGCCGTTTACCGCGATTGTTATTCCTTCACGGAGGGCGGCATTACGCCGTACACCCCCAATGCTGACGCTGGTATTGGGCGGTGCCGCCAGCGGTAAAAGCGGATATGCCGAGAGCCTGGTGCTGAAAACCGCGCTCCCGCGCTATTACATCGCCACCATGCAGGTGTGGGATGCCGAGTGTGCCGCCCGGGTGGAAAAGCACCGGAGGATGCGGGCAGCAAAACAGTTTGAAACGGTGGAGTGTCCCCTGCATCTGGAGAACATCCGTCTGCCTGCCCGGGGAACTGTGCTGTTGGAGGATCTGGGCAACCTGACCGCCAACGAGCTCTACGACCCCGCCGGGGCAGGAGAAAATGCGGCTTCGGCCATTTTGGAAGGACTGGACCAATTGGCCGGACAATGCGCGCACCTCATCGTGGTCTCCAACGAGGTGTTCAGCGGCGGTGCCGACTACGCAGGCGACACCGGGCGCTACCTGAAAGCGCTGGCGCAGGTGAACAATGCCCTTGCCGCCCGGGCTGACCATGTGGTGCGGGTGGTGTGCGGCATCCCGGTCTATTATAAAGGAGTGGAAAAATGATTGGATTGCAGACCATTGCAGTGGCCTTTGCCATGTTTTCGGCCCTGCCGGTGCCGCAGTTCGCGTGGAACCAGAAAAACATGCGGTATGCCATGTGCGCCTTCCCGCTCATCGGGGTGGTCATTGGCGGGCTGTGGTGCCTGTGCGGCGCTCTGCCCCTGCCGATGCCCGCAAAAGCGGCGGGGTTCTGCCTGATCCCGGTGTGGGTCACGGGCGGCATCCACCTGGATGGCTATGCCGACACCTGCGATGCCCTTTCCAGCTATGGCGACCGGGAAAAGAAGCTGGAGATCCTCAAAGACCCCCACTGCGGTGCCTTTGCGGTGATCCGGCTTGCAGTTATTTTGCGGCCTACCTTGCCCTTTGCGCCTGCGTGGACTTCACGCCCCGGGTGGGCCTGTGCTGGACACTGGCCCTTGTGCTGGAACGGGCCCTCTCGGGCCTGGCCGTGGCATCGTTCCCCATGGCAAAGAACACCGGCCTTGCCCACACCTTTGCCACGGCGGCGGATCGAACTACTGTCCGCCGGGTGCTGATGGTGCTGGCCGCTCTGCTCAGCGCCGCCCTGCTGGCACTGGGCGGCTGGGCGCTGGTGCTGGCGGCGTTGCTGGTGTTTGCACGCTATCATGTTGTTTCGGGTAAGCAGTTTGGCGGCATCACGGGGGATCTGGCCGGGTGGTTTTTGCAAAAAGCCGAATTCTGGATGCTGGCGGCGCTGTGTGCCTGCCAGTGGGGAGGACTGTTATGATCTTTATCACCGGGCCGCTGTACAGCGGCAAGCGCACCTTTGCCCAGCGCCTGCCCGGCACCCGCATTGCGGAGGTGCAGGCCCTGGCCGCAGAGGCCGAGGATCTGGAAAAGCTTGCGGAGGAGCTCTCCGCTTATGATATCGTGATGGCCACCGAGGTGGGCGGCGGCGTGGTGCCCATGGACGCAGGGGAGCGGGCCGCCCGGGAAGCCGCCGGGCGGCTGGCCTGCCTGCTGGCGGCCCGGGCCGGGTGCGTGGTGCAGATGTTCTGCGGCATCCCCACAGTTTTGAAAGGAGAACTGCCAACATGCTGATCTATTTCCTGCGCCACGGCCTGACGGCCTACAACGCCGAAAAGCGCTATCAGGGCCAGCGGGATATCCCCCTGTGCCCTGCGGGCCGCGCCCGGCTGCGGCAGGCGGATCTCTGGCCGGAAACGGTCTATATCACCCCGCTCTGCCGCACCCGGCAGACCGCGGAGGTGCTCTTCCCCACTGCAAAGCTGGTGGTGGTGGACGGCCTGAAGGAGATGTGCTTCGGCAGCTTTGAGGGCCGCAATTTCATTGAGATGGAGCACGACCCGGATTATCTGGCCTGGGTGAACGCCAACTGCGAAAGCCCCTGCCCGGACGGCGAGACCAAGGCTGTTTTTTCGGACCGCGGGTGTGCAGGGCCTTTGCCGCACTGGTGGACAAGGCCCTTACCGAAGGGGAAGAGACACTGGTCATTCTGGCCCACGGCGGCACCCAGATGGCTGCCATGGAGCGCTACGCCCTGCCCCATGCGGATTATTACCATTGGTGCGCCCCCAATGCGGGCGGTTACGTTCTGGATGCAGGAGATTGGGCGGAGCAGCGGGTGCTGCATCTGCTGAAAACTGTGCAGTACACAAAGGAGGATGCCAGATGATCGAATACGCAGTACTCGGCGGTTTTGTGCTGGACGCCCTCTTTGGCGACCCGGCCTGGCTGCCCCACCCGGTGGTGTACATGGGCAAGGCCATCTCCAAGCTTGAAAAATTCCTGCGCCCCCGTCTGCCCAAAACGCCTCAGGGAGAGCTGCTGGGCGGTGCCATCGTGGCGTTCTGCCTGCCGGTGGGCACCTTTCTGCTGACGAGCCTGGTCTGCCTGGGGGCTGCCCGCATCAGCCCGTGGCTGGGGCTGGCCGTACAGATGTTCTGGTGCGGGCAGGCGCTGGCGGCAAAGGGGCTTGCGCAGGAGAGTACCAATGTTTACCGGGAGCTGGTCAAGCCCGACCTGCCTGCCGCCCGCAGGGCGGTCAGCCGCATCGTGGGGCGGGACACCCAGGACCTGACGCTGGAGGGTGTGACCAGGGCCGCTGTGGAGACGGTGGCCGAAAACGCCAGCGACGGCGTGATCGCGCCCCTGCTCTATATGCTCATCGGCGGGGCACCGCTGGCCCTGACCTACAAGGCCGTCAACACGATGGACAGTATGCTGGGCTACAAAAACGAAAAAATACCTCTACTTTGGCCGCATCCCGGCCAAGCTGGACGATGCGGCAAATTACCTTCCCAGCCGCCTTGCCGCCCTGCTGTGGGTGGCTGCCGCGGCCTTTACGCACAATGACGCAAAAGGGGCGTGGAAGATCTGGCGGCGGGACCGCCGGAACCACGCCAGCCCCAACAGCGCCCAGACCGAGAGCGCCTGCGCGGGTGCACTGAACGTGCAGCTGGCCGGGCCCGCCTATTATTTTGGTGAATACTATCCTAAGCCCACCATCGGCGATGCCCTGCGCCCCATTGAGCCGCAGGATATCCTGCGCGCCAACCGCATGATGTATGTGGCAAGCGCTTTTGCACTGGCGTGGGGCGTGGCAATACGGGCTATTTTGTAACGACCTCACCCTCTCAGTCATGCCTTGCATGACAGCTCCCCCAAGGGGGGGGCCAAGAACTGGGATCCAGAACCATCCAGGAAAAGGAGAACGAACATGCAACTAGTACATGGCGGCGATTGGGCCGGTTACCGGGCCGAGTTCGGGCGGGATGCGCTGGATTTTTCGGCCAACGTCAGCCCGCTGGGCCTGCCGGAAGGGGTGGCCCGGGCCATCACGGCGGCATTGCCACGGCCGACCGCTACCCCGACCCCCTGTGCCGGGAGCTGCGGGCAAAGCTGGCGCTCCATGAGGGCGTGCCGGCGGAGCAGATCCTCTGCGGCAATGGGGCGGCGGACCTCATCTTCCGGCTGGTCTGGGCCAAAAAGCCCCGCCGGGCACTGGTCACCGCACCCACCTTTGCGGAGTATGCCACTGCTTTGGAAAGTGTCGGCTGCACGGTGGAACGCTTTTTTGCGGGAGCAGGAAGACTTTGCGGTCACGGATGCATTCTGCGCGGCCATCCGTCCGGGGGTGGACATGGTGTTCCTCTGCCAGCCCAACAATCCCACCGGCCATCTGACAGCCCTGCCGCTGGTGGAGCAGATCCTCCACCGCTGCGCGGCGTGCGGCACCCTGCTGGTGGTGGACGAATGCTTCCTTGATTTCCTGCCCGACCATGCCCTGCACACGGCAAAAGGCCTGCTGGGGGAGGGAGATCTGGTCATCCTGAAAGCCTTCACCAAGCTCTACGGCATGGCGGGCGTGCGGCTGGGCTATGCCCTGAGTGCCGACACAGCGCTGCTGGAACAGATGCAGGCCTGCGGCCAGCCCTGGGGGTGTTTCCAGTCTGGCGCAGGCGGCAGGCCTTGCCGCACTGGAGGAGACAGCGTATGTGGAAAAGGTCCGGGCCCTCATTGCCGAACAGCGGCCCCGCCTGACGGCCGGTCTGCGGGCGCTGGGCCTGCGGGTGCTGGACGGCAGGGCAAATTACCTGCTGTTTCAGGCCCCGGAGACGCTGGGAGAAGCCCTGCGGCAAAGGGGCGCTGTGTTGCGCAGCTGTGCGAACTACCCCGGGCTGGGCCCCGGCTGGTACCGCACCGCCGTGCGCACCGGACCTGAAAACGAACAGCTTTTGAAACTTCTTGCGGAGGTGCTGGAATGAGCAGGGCAAAATGCATCATGGTGCAGGGCACGATGAGCGGTGCGGGCAAAAAGCCTGCTGTGCGCGGCGCTCTGCCGCATTTTTGCGCAGGATGGTTACCGCGTGGCACCCTTCAAGAGCCAGAATATGGCGCTGAACAGTTTCATCACCCGGGAGGGGCTGGAAATGGGCCGGGGCACAGGTGGTGCAGGCGGAGGCGGCGGGGATCGCGCCGGATGTGCGGATGAACCCCATCCTGCTCAAGCCCACCACCGACGTGGGCAGTCAGGTCATCGTCAACGGTCAGGTGCGGGGCCAGATGCCCGCCGCCGCCTACTTCAAAATGAAAAAAGAGCGCTCATCCCGGAGATCCTCTCGGCCTACAACAGTCTGGCCGAAACCGTGGACATCATCGTCATCGAGGGGGCAGGCAGCCCCGCAGAGATCAACCTGAAGGCAGATGATATCGTCAACATGGGCCTGGCCAGACTGGTGGACGCCCCCGTCCTGCTGGTAGGCGATATCGACCGGGGCGGCGTGTTCGCGCAGCTCTACGGGACTATCGAGCTGCTGGAGCCGGAGGAGCGGGCCCGCATCAAGGGGCTGCTCATCAATAAATTCCGCGGCGATGTGGAGATCCTGCGCCCCGGCCTTGCGATGCTGGAAGAGAAAACGCAGCTGCCGGTGCTGGGGGTCGTGCCCTACCTGAAGGTGGACATTGAGGACGAGGATTCTCTTTCCACCCGGCTGGATGCGGGCAAAACGGTCCACCCGCTGGATGTGGCCATCATCCGGCTGCCCCGCCTCTCCAACTTTACCGATTTCATCTCGCTGGAGCAGCACCCGCTGCTGGGCGTGCGGTATGTGCAGAATACCCGCCAGCTGGGCACACCGGATCTCATCATCCTGCCCGGCACCAAGAACACAGTGGATGACCTGCTCTGGCTGCGGCAGTCCGGGCTGGAAGCAGCCCTGTTGAAGCTGGCGGCCAGCGGCACGCCGGTGCTGGGGGTCTGCGGCGGGTATCAGATGATGGGCGAGACGCTGGCCGACCCTGAGGGCACGGAGAGCGGTACGACGCAGACCGTGCGGGGGCTGGGGCTGCTGCCCACCCGCACGGTCTTTACCGGCCAGAAGCACCGCACCCAGGACACTGCCGCCGTGACCGCCGCCCCCTTTGCGGGTGCGGCCCTGACCGGATACCAGATCCACACCGGCCGCACCGAGGTGCAGGGTGTGCCCTTCTGCACACTGGCAGACGGCACACCCGAGGGCTGCGTGCAGGACAATGTGTTCGGCACCTATCTGCACGGCCTGTTTGATACCGGGGAGCTCACCGAGAAGCTGGTGGCCCTGCTCTGCCAGCGCAAGGGCATTGCGCCGGACAGCGCGGCCATCATCCCGATGGAGCAGTACCGCCAGCAGCAATTTGACCTGCTGGCCGATGGCGTGCGCGGCGCGCTGGATCTGGATGCCGTTTACGCGGCCATGGGGTTGGAGAACCCGCGGAGGAATGCACAATGATCCCACAACATCATCTGCCCGCCGACATTGAGCGGACAAGCCTTTCCATCATCACGGCAGAGCTGGAAGTGTTGGGCCTGACCCCGCCGCCCGAGACTGCCGCTGTGGTCAAGCGGGTCATCCACACCACCGCCGACTTTGACTATGCGAAAAATCTGCGCTTCACGCCGGGGGCTGTGGCGGCATACAGGGGGGCGCAGCCCGGCATGGTAGCCAGGGCGGCAACGCATCTTCTACCGGGCAGGCTGTGCAGCGCCGGTATCGCTGAGTTCTTTGCCCAGCACCGTGCCGAAATGCCGTGCCGCGGCGCTTTCGCTTTTGCCAAAGGTATCCTCGGCGGCCATATCCAGCTCCCGGTCCCGCACAAAATCGGTATAGCGCCGGGTCAGCTTGGTGTATTCCGCTGCAATTCTTTTCTTCGTTAACTCCGTATAACGCATTTTCCCCACTCCTCTACCTTTTTCAGGTCAAGGACTATTATAGCGGGGGTAGGTACCTGTGTAAAATGTATTATGCGCATAACTGACATACAAAAATTTGCATAACTGCACACCCCGGCAAAGTGTGCTATACTAAAAACCAAATCATGCATTTATCATAATAAGGAGAGTGTGACCATGACCTTACAGCTGCTAAGGTGGTACGACCGCCATTGCAGAGACCGGCACTTTTAAGCGAAGCTGCCCGCCGCTTTTTATATTGCCCAGCCCAGCCTGACGGCCTCGCTGCGGGAACTGGAGAGGAGTTGGGTTGACCGATTTTTCACCGCACCAACCGGGGTGTGGCTCTGACTCCGGAAGAAGAGTTTCTGGGATATGCTCGGCAGGTGCTGGCTCAGATGAACTCATCGAAGAGAAATATCTTGGCTCGGCCCCGGTCAAGCATCAGTTTTGCGTGTCGGCCCAGCACTATTCCTTTTGCCGTGGAAGCCCTTTGTGGAACTGTTGAAAGAATACGGCGGAGAGGAATACGATTTCCGCATCCGAGAGACCCAGACCTACGAGCTGATCGAGGATGTGGCCCTATTACGCAGTGAGGTCGGCGTGCTTTACTTAAATAAGGATAATGAAACCGTTCTGCGCAAGGTCATCCGGGAGCATGATTTGCAGTTTACGCCGTTCTTTACGGCCAAGCCGCACGTATTTGTCAGCGCGTCCAGCCCGCTGGCGGCAGAAGCCCGCCGTCACACTGGACGACCTGGCCCCTACCCGCGCCTTTCCTATGAGCAGGGCGAGCACAATGCGTTTTATTTTTCGAAGAAATTTTGAGCACCTGGAGCAAAAGGACATCCTGGTCGAGACCGCGCCACGCTGTTCAATCTGCTCATCGGCCTGAATGGTTATACCATTTGCAGCGGCGTCATCAGCGAGGCATTGAACGGTCCGAACATCCGTGGCCGTGCCGCTTTTGGTGGACGATTCCATGCAAATCGGCTATCTGACCCACAAACAGGTGCAGCCGGGACTGTTTGGAAAACGGTATATTGCGATTTTAAAAAAAGTATACAGCGCAATAAAGGTATAATTTCAAGCTATATCAAAGCGCCTGTATTTCGATATTTTACACAAAACCCATCGTGCTGTATACTGTGCCATCGCAACGAACAGGAAAAATTTCACATAGAGGGTTTTGCGATATGGCTAGAATTGAAATCCCCGTTCCGTTACGATTTTGTGGGCAGCTTCCTGCGCCCCCAGGCTTATCAAGACCGCCCGCGCCGAGTTCAAGGCCGGCGAGATCGACCGTGCCGCGCTGACCGCTGTGGAAAATGAACAGATCACCCGCTCATCGCAAAAAGCAGAAGCGCGCCGGCTACCACGCCATCACCGATGGCGAATTCCGCCGCAGCTATTGGCATCTGGATTTTATGTGGGGTTCTTTGCCGGTATCGACGAGTCGAGCTGGACCACGGCTACTACTTCCACGGGCGAGGAAACCACCCATGGTTCCATCCGCGTCAGCGGCAAAATCAGCGGCGAAAAACCATCCTTTTGTAGAGCACTACAAATTTGTCAAGCAGTTTGAGGATGAGAATTGCATCGCTCGACAGACCATGCCTGCCCCGGCGCAGCTATTGGCCGAACTGTACCGTGAGGATAATGGCAAAAAACGGGATGCTGTTTACCCCGACCATGAGCAGCTGCTGCAGGACATTGCTGCCGCCTACCGCACGGTCATCCGTGACCTGTACAATGCAGGCTGCCGCAGCATCCAGTTCGACGACTGCACTTGGGGCATGTTCGGAGACCCGAATTACCAGGCCTTTCTCAAGGAGGCAGGCGTCAAAGTGGAAGACCAGGCCGCAGAGTACCTGCGTCTGAACAATTTGGCTTTGGAGGGCCGCCCTGAAGACTTGACAATTACCACGCATGTCTGCCGCGGAACTACCACTCTACCTGGGCCAGTCGTGGCGGCTACTTCCCATTGCGCCCATCCTGTTTGCCCACGAAAATGTGGATGCGTTCTATCTGGAATTTGACGATGCGCGTTCCGGCAACTTTGAGCCGCTGAAGTACGTGGCCGAGGGCAAAAAAAAGTCGTGCTGGGTCTTATCACCACCAAGTCCCCGCGGTTGGAGGATAAGGATACCGTCATCGCCCGCATTCATGAGGCAGAGAAGTACATTCCTCTCGACCGTCTCTGCCTCAGCCCGCAGTGCGGCTTTGCATCCTGTGAGATCGGCAACAAGCTGACCGACCTCGAGCAGTGGAACAAACTCAAACTGGTGAAAGAGATTGCTGAGGAAGTCTGGGGTAACAACAGGCATCCCTGAAACTAAATACAAAGACGCACCCTGTTGTCCGGCAAAACTACCCGACAGCAGGGCGCACTTTGTTATACAGATATTTTATGGATGGCGAAAGTGCAGCGCGTTTTACAGATCACTGCTTTTAGTTTATCGATCAGCTTTGCATAAACGTGGGTGACAAACCATGGCTCGGTGGACTTTGCCAACGCTTCTTCAGGCGTGAACCAGGCTACTCCGCTGTTTTCGTCTTCCTTTATAGATACGGCCTCATCGGAGTCGGCCTCCAATAGATAAGTGACGTTTAAATGCAGGTGGCTGGATACATACTGCCCCTTTTGACATGCCCGTCCACAGTGAGGATTCCAGCGAATAGATGTCCGGTGATACAGGACGCACATTGGCAATACCAGCTTCCTCTTTGACTTCCGTAAGGCTACCGCCAGCAGGTCTGTCTCGCCGTCCGCGTGCCCGCCAAGCCAGGACCAGGAATTATATATGTTATGATACACCAACAGCACCTTGCGGCGGTCCCGGTTCACCACAGGCCGAGGCAGTTATGTGTGCCACCTTATTCTGCCGCGTAAAGGCGTCATCGTGGTCCTGTATCCAATGCAGGGATCAGTTCCCCGTCGGCGGCCTCCTGCTCATTATAAGGTATATAGGCGGCAATTTGGTTCAGCAGTTTCTCACGTGTCATCTTGGCGGCACTCCTTTATAATAGGTATATCCCCATTATAAAGCAGAAATCCGCCGTGTAAACTAGATCATTTGCGGGAACAACAGGCAAAATATGTACTAATGTTGTGAATATATGATGCGCATCAAAATAAAACCACCGCAAATAGTATATTCTCAGGAGAATATCCACCACATATAAGTTTAGAATTCAATTTTGTTGAAATTTGGAAAAATGTGTTGACAAACGCTTGCGGCGGTGGTATTATATACAAGCTGTCCGGCAGGACACCCCGTAAGGACAGCACAGCAGGACCTTGAAAATTGAACAAAACTGAAACTTGTGGAACCTTTGAACGTGGGTATGGAAACCCACGATAATCAATTCCAAATT
>VOFG01004288.1_pt1 | contig 16161 bp, 36 predicted proteins | sample 5384171 | NCBI WGS metagenome assembly VOFG01 (sample SAMN12384726, study PRJNA508395) | human gut metagenome | isolation source: healthy gut F | host: Homo sapiens
AGCTATATATATATAAGCAGGATAAGGCTGTTTTCTATGGACATACCTGTTGTTGGTACTGTATGACAGCAGTAATAATATATGTGCCGATAATATTGATTTTGGAAAGCAGGTTACAATCAGTCGGGGAAATACCGGTCAGTATTATGTGGATTATAAGCTTTTTGGACTGCTTTCTGTCGCAAGGAGACACATATGGAGGTAGTCGATGAAAAATACATTTATTCTGGTGGTTTTCAGGTAGGTATATATCTTAAATGTAATGGAGTATATGTTGTTAATACAGAAACAATATGCACATATGATGGGCAGAATGTTGTTCCTGCCAAAAGGAAAGATTAATAAAGGTGATTATATAATTAAAGTTAATGGTTCTCAGACAGATACGAAAAAGAACAGCTTTTACAGGCGGTGTCAGAATCGGCGGGAAATAGTATGGACATAACTGTCAGGCAGGATGGTCAGGAAATTGAAGAAGCAGATTATACCTGTGAAAAATGTTGCAGGAGAATACAAAATTGGAATCTGGGTTAAAGATGATACACAGGGTGTTGGAACTGTTACTTATGTGTGTGAAGATGGCACATTTGCAAGCATTAGGACATGGAATATCGGATAACGAAACAGGGAATGTACTTGATATAAGAGATGGCATGATATACAGAACAAGGATTCTGTCTATTGTACCAGGAAAAAATGGAGAGCCGGGAGAGCTTCTTGGTACGATTGATTATAGAGAGGACAACATAGGAAGTATAAGGCGTAATACTGATAAAGGCATATACGGTGAAAATGCGTACTCTTTATATAAGGAGTATTCGCCTGAATTGATGAAAGCAGACCGGGTCATATGAAGCTTCAAAGGAACAGCATATGTAAGGTTTTATAACAATGGCAGTTTTCATGATTATGAAATTGATATAACAGATTTAAAAGTATGGCGATTCTAAGAATATAACATTTAAAGTGACATCAGGAGAGCTTCTCAAGCTGACTAATGGAATTGTTCAGGGGATGAGTGGGAGTCCGATTATTCAGAATGGAAAGATAATTGGGGCTGTCACATGTATTTGTTGATGATTCCACTTGCGGATATGGTATATTTATTGATAGAATGCTGGATAAAGACGAAAAAAAGAAACTAATTAAGAAAAGGATTATGATACGATGGAAAGAGAAATTTGGCAGCAGACTTGGATTCATACTTATAAGTGCAGGCTTTGCGCAATCGGAATTGGAAATGTATGGCGTTTTCCATATGTTGCAGGCAATAATGGAGGTGGAATATTTGTTTTATTATATATGTTGTTTCTTCTTATGTTTGGAATACCTGTACTATCAATGGAACTTGCGATGGGAAGAGCTTCTAAAAAAGCAGTATAATAAGGGCATATCATGAACTGGAGCAACCTGGACAGAAGTGGCATATTCATGGATATCTTGGAATGATAGGCAATTATATACTTTTATTCTTCTATACTACTGTTTCAGGATGGATGTTAGGATATTTTTATTAAGTATGTAACTGGTGATATTACTAAAAATACTGACAGTTCACAGATGTTTGCTGATGTAACAGCTAATCCATGGATAATGTTTGTATGGATGGCAGTGATAGTTCTTATTGCGGTTATTATCTGCAGTATGGGACTCCAGAATGGTGTTGAGAAGATTACAAAATATATGATGCTTATTCTTCTTGGACTTATTGTTGTTCTTGCTATCCACAGTCTTACGCTTGATGGTGCCGCAAAGGGAATACAATATTTTCTTATTCCTGATATGAATAAGATTGAAGAGGCTGGTCTTGGAAATATTATTATTGAGGCAATGAGGCAGGCATTCTTTACTTTAAGTGTTGGAATGGGCTCAATGATGATATTTGGAAGCTATATCGGAAAAGAACGCGCGCTTGTAGGAGAGGGAATACAGATTACATTACTTGACACATTTGTTGCAATTATGTCAGGAGTTATCATATTTCCAGCCTGTATGTCATATAATATACCAACAGACAGTGGTCCAAGCCTTATATTTGTAACACTTCCAAAGGTGTTCGAACATATGTCAGGTGGAAGATTCTGGGGCGCAATGTTTTTCCTTTTTATGACATTTGCGGCATTATCCACAGTTATTGCTGTTCTGGAGAATATTATTGCATGCAATATGGAAGCTTTTGGATGGAACCGTAAGAAAGCAGGTGTAATTAACCTGTTTATTATAATTATCATGAGTATCCCATGCATTCTTGGGTTCAATGTATTAAGCGGATTTACACCGCTTGGCGCTGGAACTAATGTGCTTGATCTGGAAGATTTTCTTGTAAGCAGTCTTATTCTTCCTATAGGAAGCCTTGTTATACTTCTATTCTGTACGACTAAGCTTGGCTGGGGATATGATAATTATATGAATGAAGTTAATACAGGAAAGGGTATCGGCATGCCTAAGATTTTTAAGTTTTATCTTAAATATATCCTGCCTCTGATTATTTTATTCATTATTATTGATGGTTTGATTTAATAAACAAAAAACTGTGTCGAATTTTGTCGAATGCTGCGATATCTTGCGATAAAAAGTGCTTGCAGACTGCTGCTGTAAAAACTATACTAACTATTGTGAAGTTGAAAAATGTCGGATTATTTAATTTTTCACATTATGAAAGGGCTTGAATGTATGGAGAGGACTAAAATAGCTATCGCAGATGATAATCAGAGTATTCTGGAGGCATTAAGGAGTGTAATTGATGAGGAAGATGACATGAGAATTGTTGGAACGGCTGATAATGGTGCAGATACCGTGAAAATGATTCATGAGAGCCAGCCGGATGTTGTTTTACTTGATCTTATAATGCCTGGGATAGATGGAATTACTGTTATGGAAAAAGTAAGGGCAGACAAAACGTTAGATTCAAAGCCAGACTTTATTGTAATAAGCGCTATAGGCAGAGACAGTGTAACTGAGGATGCATTTAATATGGGAACTGACATATTACATAATGAAACCATTTGACAATGAGGTGCTGGTTAACAGAATACGATACATAAGAAATCAGCATGACAAAGTAAGTGTAAAAACAGTGCCAAGAGAACCGGTTTCTATTACAGACAGAAATCTTGAGACAGATATAACAAATATAATTCATGATATCGGGATTCCGGCACATATTAAAGGCTATCAGTATCTTAGGGATTCAATTACTTTATCAGTAAAGGATGCAGAAATTATAAACAGTGTTACAAAAGTACTTTATCCAACTATTGCAAGAAAATACGAAACTACACCCAGCAGGGTAGAAGAGCTATAAGACATGCAATTGAAGTTGCATGGAATCGTGGTAATACAGATACACTGAATGATCTGTTTGGGTATACTATTAACTGTGGAAAAAGGAAAGCCAACTAATTCAGAATTCATCGCATTGATTTCGGATAAAATCCGTCTGCAGTACAATATTAGATAATATTTAATATAAAAATGTTCACATATTTTTCATGTATATTTAATTGTAAAGCCTTGATAAATAGCAGCGTTTATATTATAATTACAAAATCGTAAACGATTTTAATAATTTTGTAATAATTATTTTAGTTGAGGTTATATATGCGTAAGAGAATATTTAAAGGTTTTGCAGCCGTGTTATTATCATCTACATTAACTGTATCCACAGTATTTGCTGTATTTGCAGATGACGTTGATAAGTTAAAGCAGCAGAAGCAACAGACACAACAGGAATTGGATAATCTTCAGGATCAGTGGGCTTATCTGTTACAACAGATGGATGATCTGGAACTTAAGATGGCTAATAAATCTGATGAAATAGATGCAGACTAATGTAAAACTTGAAGAGGCAGAGAAGATTCAGTCAGCGCAATATGAGGATATGAAGCTTCGTATCAAGTATATGTATGAAGACCAGTCTGTATCATTAGCTGAAGTTTTCCTTACTTCATCAGACATGAGTACAATGCTTAATAAAGCAGTGTATATGCAGGAAGTTTATAATTATGACAGAAACAAGCTTGATGAAATGGCTCAGACAGCTAGTGAAATCAAGGAACTCAAGGAAAAACTTGAAAGTGATAAGCAGGAACTTGATGAAGCGCAGACACAGCTTACTGAGAAGCAGGCATTGCTTTATAGTACTATTCAGGAAACACAGGCTAAGGCTGATGATGTAAACAGCCAGCTTGAATCAGCTGTTAAGAAAGCGGCAGAAGTTGCGGCTAAGAGAGAACAGGAACGTCAGGCAGCAGCGGCAAAACAGAACCAGCAGATTAATACAACAGTTACACCGGCAAAAGGGTGATTCATCTGTAGCAAGTGGTGTTGTTTCACTTGCATATTCACTTCTTGGAGTTCCATATGTAAGCGGTGGAAGTTCACCATCAGGTTTTGACTGCTCAGGATTTACTTCTTATCTGTTCAGACAGTATGGAATTAGTATTTCAAGATCATCAAGTGCCCAGGCATATGGTGGTACAGCGGTTAACGGACTTGCCAATGCACAGCCTGGCGATGTTATATGTTATCCGGGACATGTTGGATTATATGTAGGTGGGGACAGATGATTCATGCTAATGTTCCAGGCGGTTCAGTAAGGCTTGTTGGTGTTAATTCAATAGGTATGAGTGTAATTGCTATAAGACGTTACTGGTAATATTATAATATATGTGATATAATGAGTGCAGTTTTACAAGGACTGCACTTATTTTTTATAAATGCATGAAGAGTATGGGATTATAATTAAGAAGAAATGAGGACTAATGTATGAAAAATGTATTGTTGATTGCATCAGAAGCTGTACCATTTATTAAGACAGGCGGACTTGCTGACGTTGCAGGTTCACTTCCTAAGTATTATGACAAGACTAAGTTTGATGTAAGGGTAATGATACCTAAGTATACATGTATACCTTGGGAGTATCGTGAAAAGATGGTTTATAAGACACATTTTTACATAGATCTTGCATGGAGAACACAGTATGTAGGTGTTTTGAATTAGAGTGGAATGGTGTGACATTTTACTTTATTGATAATGAATTCTATTTTGGTGGTAATAAGCCATACAGCTGGATTCATGAGGATATTGAGAAGTTTGCATTCTTTAGCAAGGTCGCACTTTCAGCTCTTCCTGTGCTTGGCTTCAGACCAGACATAATTCATTGTAATGACTGGCAGACAGGTCTTATTCCTGTATATCTTAAGGAAAGATTCTCTCAGGGAGAGTTTTATCAGGGTATCAAGTCTATTATGACTATACATAATCTTAAGTTCCAGGGCATATGGGATCTTAAGAAAGTTAAAGGATATTACAGGACTTCCAGATGAATATTTTACATCAGATAAGCTTGAAGCCTATGATGATGCTAATTACTTAAAGGGTGGTATTGTATATGCTGACAGGGTTACAACTGTAAGTGAAACTTATGCAGAAGAGATAAAGACACCGTTTTATGGTGAGAATCTTGATGGCTTATGAGAGCAAGATCTAATGTTTTATCTGGTATTGTTAATGGTATTGATTATGATGAATATAACCCAGAGACAGATAAGAGAATTTACAACAACTATAATCAGGTAACCTTTAGAAAAGAAAAGTGGAAGAACAAGGTTGCACTTCAGAAGGAACTTGGACTCACAGAGGATAAGGGTAAGTTTATGATTGGGCTTGTATCGAGACTTACAGATCAGAAGGGACTTGATCTTGTAGCATATGTTATGGATCAGCTTTGTGCAGAAGATGTACAGTTTGTTGTTCTTGGTACCGGTGAAGAGAGATATGAGAATATGTTCAGACATTATGACTGGAAATATAATGACAGAGTATCAGCTAATATATATTATTCAGAAGATATGTCACATAAGGTATATGCGCAGCCTGTGATGCATTTCTTATGCCGTCATTATTCGAACCTTGCGGTCTTTCACAGCTAATGAGCCTTAGATATGGAACAGTTCCTATAGTAAGAGAAACAGGTGGTAGCTTAAGGATACTGTAGAGCCATATAACGAATATGAAGGTAAGGGAACAGGATTTTCTTTTGCTAATTATAATGCACACGAGATGCTTGGTATTGTTAATTATGCTAAGGATGTATATTACAATCATAAGAGAGAGTGGAATAAGATTGTTGACAGGGGAATGAAGACAGACTTCTCATGGAACAGTTCAGCTAGAAAGTATGAAGAACTTTTATAATTCACTTTAATTAAGTGACAGTTTTGTATTTAACGGTGATTTTCTATAAAGAAAAAAGGAAGGCTGCGATAAAAGCAACTTCCTTTTTAATGCAGGTGGCGGGACTTGAACCCGCACGATGTTACCACCGGCAGATTTTTGAGTCTCTTTGCGTCTGCCATTCCGCCACACCTGCGCGACTTTGATAGTTTATCATAATAAATCTTAAAAAATCAAGTAAAGAATACTTGCGTACATAATAAATTTCGAATATTATTTTATTATTGTATTATAATCCTTTTATGGAGGCGTTTATGGATAACTGTAAGGAAATCCAGAGCAGGATAGAAAGCTTTGAACATGGCAATCTGTCACTTAAAGATGAAGAAGCATTTACCAATCATATTCTTAACTGTGCAGACTGTCGTGAAGAGATGGAGATATATTATATAATTTTATATGGATTAGAAGATGATAATGAGAAAAAGAACAGAGAACAGCAGATATAGTGCATATTTAGATGCATTTGATTTTACAGGGCTGGTTGAGCAGAAGCTTAAGGACAGTGAGGCTAAATGTTTGTTTTTAAGACAATGGACTCATTTTACCAGGGTAAGATATATTTTTGTTTCTACAGTTATGGTTCTTACAGCATTGCTTCTTATCATTATTAAATTCTTTTAAAGATGGGAGATTGTTATGGGTGAAAAACTTATATTAATAGATGGACACAGCATATTAAACAGGGCATTTTACGGAGTTCCTGACCTTACTAATGCAGAAGGCATACATACCAATGCCATGTATGGCTTTCTTAATATTTTATTTAAATTTCTTGATGAAGAAAAAGCCTGACTATATTACGGTTGCATTTGATTTATCTGCACCGACATTCAGACATAAGGCATTTGATGGATATAAAGGAACAAGAAAGCCTATGCAGCCAGAACTAAAGCAGCAGGTTCCTCTTATGAAGGAGCTGCTTAAAGCAATGAATATTACAGTTGTCGAGCAGGAGGGATACGAAGCTGATGATATTCTAGGTACAATTGCGAAGGAAAGTCTTTGCTAAAAGGAATAGATGTATCAATTGTTTCAGGTGACAGAGATTTGCTTCAGCTGGCAGATGAGCATATTAAGATAAGAATACCAAAGACAAAGAAAGGTGTAACAGAGGTTGAAGATTATTATCCATCAGATGTATTTAATCTGTATGGAGTTACTCCTCATGAATTTATAGATGTTAAAGCCCTTATGGGCGATACATCTGATAATATACCGGGGAGCACCGGGGGGTAGGACCTAAGACAGCGTCTGCCATTATTCAGAAATATCATAGTCTTGATAATGTTTTTGAACATCTTTGCGAGTTGAAGCCGCCTAAAGCAAAACATCAATAACTGAGAATATCGAGCAGATTAAGATGAGCAGATTCTTGTCAGAGATTAAAATCGATGTTCCGATTGATTATAAAGTTGAAGATTCTAAAGCAGGTGATTTCTTTAATGAGAATTCATATGAACTTTTAAGAAGTATAATTTTTAAAATATGCTAAAGAAGTTTGAGAATACAGATATAATTGCTAAAGATCCTGAATGTTATGAATATTTCAAGAAGATATCTGATTTTGCTGAGGTTGAAAATGTATTTAACAAAGCGATGGATATAGCAGGTGGAATTGAAAAATCGGACTTTCTATTGTAAGAGAGAGTGAACTGGCTGCAGTTGGAATAACACTATCAGATACAGAAAAATATATTATATTCCGGTATCGGGCTTTGTTACAGAGAGTTATCTTGCAGACCGTCTGTCAGATGTTGTAAGCGTGGCTTCTAACAGAAATATAGCATCTGCCAATATTAAAGATTATCTTGATATATTTGAAAAGACAAGATAAATGGCTATCCGCTTGTTTCAGAAAAAGCATTTATTGATACTGCAATTAAAAAGATATCTGCTTCATCCAAGTAACGAAAGTTATGATTATGAAAGTCTTGAAGAGAGTTTTTATCATTAACATATCCTTCAAAAAACAGAACTTCTGGGTAAATTGTCAATTAATAAGGCAGTAAATGAAGCGGAAGACAATCTTATTAAGTATGCATGCCTTTCATCATATGCTTATTACAAATGTGCTGATAAAATTACAGAACAGTTAAAGAGTGAGAATATGTATGAACTTTTTGAAACTATAGAAATGCCTCTTATATTTGTTCTTTTTTTGAAATGCAAGCAAGGCATAAGTGTTGATAAACAGGCACTTGTTGATTATTCAAAGGTACTTGGTACTAAGATTTTGGTTCTTGAGAAAGAGATAAGCAAACAGGCGAAGAGTTCAATATCAATTCACCAGCAGCTTGGTGTAATACTTTTGAAAAGCTTGGAATGCCTAACGGAAAGAAGACAAGAGTGGCTATTCAACAGCCGCAGATGTACTTGAAAAGCTTGCACCTGATTATCCGGTTGTAAAGTAAGATTCTTGAATACAGACAGTTATCAAAGCTTAAATCAACTTGCCTGACGGTACACAGTATATATCAGAAGATGGAAGAATTCATGGTACATTTAACCAGACAATAACTGCTACTGGAAGAATAAGCAGTACAGATCCTAATCTTCAGAATATTCCTATAAGAATGGAGATGGGTAAGGCTATAAGAAAGGTATTTGTTCCAAAGAATGGCTTTGTATTCTTGGATGCTGACTACTCTCAGATAGAGTTAAGAATTCTTGCTCATATGTCAGGGGATGAGAAGCTCATTGAGGCGTATAATTCATCAGCAGATATCCACAGAGCAACGGCGGCTACAGGTCTTTGGCGTACCGCTCGATGAGGTTACTGATGAACAGAGAAGAAATGCCAAGGCAGTTAATTTCGGCATTATCTATGGAATGAGTTCATTTGGATTAAGTCAGGATCTTAGTATTTCAAGAAAAGAAGCTAAAGAATATATTGAAAGATATTTTGCAAGCTATCCAACTATCAAGACATTTATTGACGGACTCGTAAGTGATGCCAAAGAAAAAGGATATTCACTTACAATGTACAATAGAAGAAGAGAAATTCAGAGATTAAATCTTCTAATTTCATGCAGCGTTCTTTTGGAGAGAGAGTTGCCATGAATGCACCGATTCAGGGAACTGCAGCTGATATTATAAAGCTGGCAATGATTAATGTATATAATGCACTTAAGGAGCATAATCTCAGGTCAAGACTTATATTGCAGGTTCATGATGAGCTTCTTGTTGAGACGGCAGAGGATGAGGTTGAAACTGTAAAGCAGATTATGCTTGATGGAATGAAGAATGCAGTAAGCCTTAAAGTTCCTCTTGAGGTAGATTTAAAGGAAGGAAAAGACTGGCTGGAGGCACACTAATGAAAGTTATTGGAATCACAGGTGGTGTAGGAGCAGGAAAATCTTCTGTTCTTGCACTCCTTAAAGAAATGTGTTCCTGCGACATTATACAGGCAGACCTTGTTGCAAGAAATATATACCACTCAGGTAATATTGGATTTAAAAAGGTCGTTGATATATTCGGGGAGCAGATTGTAGGAGAAGATGGAGAGATAAACAGACCTCTTCTCTCGCAGATATTATATTTAAGAACCCTAATAAGAGAATCGTTCTTAACAGCATAATTCATCCTCTTGTAAAACAAGAGATTATTAATCAGATTAATAATCATAAGATAGCAGGTGATGTTGATTACTGTTTTGTTGAGGCAGCACTGCTTATTGAAGATCACTATGATATATTCATGGATGAGATATGGTATATATATGTTTCGGAAGATGAGAGAAGAAAAAGACTTGCTGCTTCAAGAGGCTATTCTGATGAAAAGATATCAGACATATTTAAAGTCAGCTATCTGATGCTGAGTTCAGAAAGCATACAGATAAAGTGATTAATAATGGCGCAGATATTGAAAAAACACGCGCCCAGCTTGAGATTATACTTGGAATATGATACATTATACATAATTTGTTTATTCTAGAGGTAGGGTATGGATAATACACAGTCAAGAAATGAGACCCTTGTTTTTGGTCTTGATATAGGAACAAGAAGTATTGTCGGTGTTGTGGGATACATGGAAAGGAACCGTTTTAAGGTTATTGCAATGGCTGAGCAGAAGCATGAAACCAGAGCAATGCTTGATGGTCAGATTCATGATATCTATAAAGTTGGCGATACAATCAGAAAAGTTAAGAATTCTCTTGAGAATCAGCTAGAAAGGGAACTTTCAGATGTATGCATTGCTGCTGCCGGACGAGTTCTTAAAACTGTTAATTCGTCTGCTGAGTATGAATTTGAAGAAGAAACACGGGTTACACAGGAACATATCTATTCACTTAATCTTCTGGCAGTTGAGAATGCACATAATAAGATTAACGAAAAAGAAGATAAAGCAAGATTTTATTGTGTCGGAAACACCCCTATAAGATATCAGCTTAACGGCTATGATATTAATAATCTTGAGGGACATAAAGGCTTCTAAGATTTCAGTTGAACTTATTGCTACATTTTTGCCGGAAGAGGTAGTTGATGGACTTTATGAAGCTGTTGAATATGCCGGACTTAATGTTGCAAGTCTTACATTAGAGCCTATAGCGAGCCATGAATATGCAATTCCTGAGCAGTACAGGCTCCTTAACATAGGGCTTGTTGATGTAGGTGCAGGAACATCAGATATCTGTCTTACAAAGGATGGCTGTATAATTGCTTATGGCATGATACCTTGCGCAGGTGATGAGATAACAGAGTGTATTGCAAAAACTTACCTTGTTGATTTTAATACTGCTGAAAAGATTAAAATGTCTGCAAGTACTAAGAAAAAAGGACTTGTAACATTTAAAGATATCATGGGTATTACGCAGAAGGTAGATGCACTTGAAATAAGAAATGCAAAGCTAGACTGATGTTGTGAATGCGATGGCAAAGGATGTTGCGGAAAAAGATTATTGAGCTTAATGGCGGTAAGCCTGTAAATGCTGTGTTTGTTGTTGGCGGTGGTGGCAAGATACCAGGTTATACAGAAAGAGTTGCCGATTGTCTTGGAATACCGCACCAGAGAGTTGCGGTAAGAGGTGAAGAGGTTCTAACTGCAGTTGATTTTCAGGTTGACAATTTCAAGAAGGATTCATTATATGTAACGCCTGTCGGTATATGCACTAATTATTATACGCAAAAGAACAATTTTGTATTTGTTACTGTTAATAAAGAACGAATAAAGCTCTATGATACAAGTAATCTTACAGTTGTAGATGCTGTCGTACCAGATTGGCTTCCTAATGAAAAGCTTTAGTTGTTACAGCTTAATGGAAGACCGGCTAATCTTCATACTCCGATTGAACAGAATGATATAATAGTTGTAACGGAATCTACAGTAGGAGAACCAAAGCAAGCATAACAATAGGACAGCTTGAAGAGTTTAATTCCCAGATAACATTTATAGTAAATGATAAAACTATAGTCTGCCCAAGATTTGCATATGTTAATGGAGAATTAAAGTCAGAGTTCTATGATATTAATGACGGCGACAAAATCCGTATGGAGAACTTCTATACAGTTGCACAGCTTTTTGAGTTTCTTGACTTGGATTATAAGACACTCAATGTAACTGTTAATAATGAACCAGCAGATAAGAATACTAAAGTATATGAGAACTTTACGGTAAGAACTTCTTCATTAGAGGAATATAATGAGAATATTATGGCATCAGAAAAGCTGCAGGAATCAGAAGAAACTGATGATAAGGTAGCAGAAGAACCAGTTATACAACCGCTGGATATAACTATTACGGTTAATGGTCAGAGCGTTGTTTTATCAGGCAAGCCTGATTATATAGTTGTAGACCTGTTCAGTTCTATCCATTTGATCTTACAATGGTAAGGGAAATCTTGTATTCTTACATAACGGAAATGATGCTGATTATTCATCGCCACTTTAATGATGGTGATGTTATAGAGCTTCGCTGGGAGGATAAATAATTATGAGAATGATGCCGATTGCCAGCGGAAGCAGTGGAAACTGCATCTACCTTGGTACGGAGGACACACATGTTCTTTTGATGCCGGAATAAGCAGGAAAAAGAATTGAAGAAGGGCTTAATACGGCGGGTTTAAGTCTTAAAGATATTGATGCAATATTTGTAACACATGAACATATTGACCATACAAAAAGGGCTTGGTGTTATATCGAGAAAGATGGGATTCCAATCTATTCAACGTCTGGTACAATAGGGGGATAGAACAGATTTCATCACTTGGGAATATTCCGGATGGCATATTTAATAAGATAAATGCGGATGAAGATATTTCAATTGGAGATGTAACAGTCCACCCATTTCGTATATCACATGATGCTAACGAACCGGTTGCGTATACATTTACTCAAAAATGTGCAGATGGCATAAAAAAGCATCGGTTGTAACTGATTTAGGGTATTTTGATGATTATGTGGTTGATAATCTGACAGAATCTGATATTATGCTTGTTGAGGCTAATCATGATATCAATATGTTACAGGTTGGTCCTTATCCTTTTATCTTAAGAAAAGAATATTAGGTAATAAAGGACATCTCTCTAATGAGACATCTGGACAGCTTGTCAATTCCCTGCTTCATGATAAGCTTAAGAAAATATATCTTGGTCATTTAAGCAAAGAGAATAACTATGATAAACTTGCTTATGAGACGGTGAAGTTAGAAATTGATATGTCAGATAACTCATTCAAATCTTCGGATTTTGATATAGAGGTTGCAAAGCGTGATGTTTTATCAGGTATTTTGCGAAATATAACAGGCGCTTACAAGGTGCAGAAAGAGGAAAAGCTATGAAAAAAAATGTGTAATTACTGTTGTAGGAAAAGATACTGTTGGTATTATTGCCAGAGTATGTACTTATCTTGCTGATAAAAAGGTTAATATCCTTGATATCTCACAGACTATTGTTTCAGGATATTTTAATATGATGATGATTGTTGATATGTCTGGTTCTACAAAGAATTTTGACAATGTTAATGAAGATCTTAATAAGCTTGGCGAAGATATTGGTGTTGTAATTAAATGCCAGCGTGAAGAAATATTTGACATGATGCACCGTATCTAAGAAAGTGAGGAGACTTAAATACTATGATTAATATTATGGAAGTTACAGAGACTAACAAAATGGTCGAGAAAGAGAACCTTGATGTAAGAACTATTACTACGGGGATTAATCTTCTTGACTGTGCTGGTCCTGATTTAGCTGAGGTAAATGAGAAAATATATAACAAAATCACAACTCTTGCTAAGGATTTAGTTTCAACCGGGAGAAGAGATTGCAAAGGAATTCGGTGTTCCTATTGTTAATAAGAGAATATCAATTACACCTATTTCTCTTGTTGGTTCTTCTGCATGTAAGACACCTGAGGATTATGTTACTATTGCGAAAACTCTTGATAAAGCGGCTCATACTGTTGGTGTTAATTTCATTGGTGGTTATTCAGCAGTTGTATCAAAAGGTATGACTAAGAGTGATGAACTTTTGATAAGATCAATTCCACAGGCACTTGCACAGACAGAGCTTATATGCAGTTCTGTTAATGTCGGTTCAACAAAGACTGGTATTAACATGGATGCAGTAAGACTTATGGGCGAGATAGTTAAAGAGACAGCAGAACTTACTAAGGATAAAGATTCTTTAGGATGTGCCAAGCTTGTTGTGTTATGTAATGCCCCTGATGATAATCCTTTCATGGCTGGTGCATTCCACGGTGTGACAGAAGATGATGCAATTATAAATGTTGGTGTCAGTGGTCCTGGTGTTGTTAAATACACTTGAGAGTGTAAGAGGAAAGAGCTTTGACGAAACTATCAAGAAGACAGCATTTAAGATTACAAGAGTTGGACAGCTTGTTGCACAGGAGGCTTCTAAGAGACTCGGTGTACCTTTTGGCATTATTGACCTTTCACTTGCACCAACTCCTGCTGTTGGAGATTCAGTAGCAGAGATTCTTGAAGAAATCGGACTAGAGAGCAGGAGCACCTGGTACTACAGCTGCACTTGCAATGCTTAATGATCAGGTTAAGAAGGGCGGTGTTATGGCATCTTCTTATGTAGGCGGACTTAGTGGAGCATTCATCCCTGTATCAGAGGATCAGGGAATGATTGACGCGGTTAATGAAGGTTCACTTACAATTGAAAAGCTTGAAGCTATGACATGTGTTTGCTCCGTTGGTCTTGATATGATTGCTATTCAGGTGACACACCTGCAACAACAATTTCAGGAATTATTGCAGATGAAGCAGCTATCGGTATGGTAAATCAGAAGACAACAGCAGTAAGAGTTATTCCTGTTGTAGGAAAGGGTATTGGAGAGACAGTGGAATTCGGCGGACTCTTAGGTTATGCGCCTATTATGCCTGTTAATAAATTTGACTGTTCTGCATTCGTGAACAGAGTGGGAAGAATTCCTGCACCAATCCACAGCTTTAAGAATTAATTAAGAATTAATAAAAAAATGCATTGGTTGAATCAGATTAATGGTTCAGCCGGTGTATTTTTATATACGTATTATATTCTGTTGCAGTTCATTCTTCATTACATACCCATACTTTTCATATACAGCCTGTGCATATATATCCAGAACATGCAAGGTCAAATATAAGTTCTTTTTTATAATCAGCAGCCTTGGTAATGAAAGGCACATCAAGTTCTTTCTTGATGCTTCCAAGATACTGCTGTCCGGTTTTATTAAAACCTAATAATCTTATATATGGTATATTATTGTATGAATCGGACATGGATTTTCTTGTTTCAAGAATTATATGCATAATCGGGCATATTCTTGAATATACTATATTCTTTGATTTGACTTTCATTGCAAATTCTGTGATAGTGTCACTTCCTGTAAATGTACCTGCAAATCTGTTTGCGATGTCCGGACTGATATCTTCATATTCAGCAAGTCTGTCAGCAAAGTCAGTATTATTAATGTTACATATCTGCTTAATAAATAACATTTTATGATTAAATATATTACTGAAATCATCAAGAAATAAAGGCCAGCTCTTAGAATTGCTGATTTCTTCATACATACCGGCAGTAAGGTATGTTTTTAATCTGTCATGTTCATCTGACATAATCATTTTTCTTATTCCAAATGCACTTGCATACTCAGCGGTATCTGTGTCGTCATTGTAGCCAGCACCTTCACGAAGCACCGGATAATATGTCATGTTAAGGTTGTTGTAAAGAATTGCTTTTATATATTCAATTGCAAGAATGTTATTAGAACCTGTAATTATGTCTTTGCATTCAGGCAGATATTCCAGAAGAGCAGTCTGTCTTGCCGCAGGGTATGAGAGCCCCTCTGCAAGAGCTTTGTTAAGCATTGCCTTATATTCAGGCGATTCTGATATTATAGTACGGCTTATCTTTGCCAGACAATCTGCATTATCAGTTTCAGCACCAAAACAGATTGAAGCGGCTTTTCATTGTATTAAGTGTAAGAACTGCACCTTTAGCAAAATTCTCTGCACTTGATAATGCGTAGTATACAGGTAGTTCAACAACGATATCAGCACCAGCTTTTAATGCAGCACTTGTTCTTGCATACTTATCAATTACTGCCGGTTCACCACGCTGCACAAAATTGCCGCTCATAACAACGATAATACAGTGAGCCTGCGAAATCTGTCTTGCTTTATTCATCTGATATACATGTCCTGTGTGTAATGGGTTATATTCTGCAACAATTCCGCATGCTTTCATGTAGTGTCTCCTTTATGTTTTTATTATATTTTACTGAAATCGTACATTTATGTCAAAATATTGCTGAATTTAGTCAATGTATCGTTTTTAAAACATTTTTAAGTGCCAGACGACCTTGTTTTCGACTAAAAAATTGGTATATAATTTTTGTCAGAGTTCAGTATGTTTACTGAAAATTTACTTTTTATAAGGAGGAGTCATTAATCATGGCATTTATTGACACAATTAAA
>VOFG01003009.1_pt1 | contig 16156 bp, 25 predicted proteins | sample 5384171 | NCBI WGS metagenome assembly VOFG01 (sample SAMN12384726, study PRJNA508395) | human gut metagenome | isolation source: healthy gut F | host: Homo sapiens
TGTCTACTTCGTCGATGTCATAGCCGAGGTTTGCCATCTCAGCCTTGACGAGCTCGGGCAGATCTTGGTACCGGTGATGATAACATCGGCGTCCTTGGAAGGAACGAACTCGAGAGTCAGCCTGTCGAAGTGGGGCCTTGCGGGCTCAGCATCGGCAGCGGGCTCAGCTGCGGGGGCTTCAGTAGCAGCAGGGCCGCAGACTGACCGCAGGCGCAGAGGGCGAACATCATAACAAGTGCGAGAAAGCAGTGCTATGGTCTTTTTCATTTCTTGTTTTCCTCCATAAAATTTATATTCATGGCCAAAGGCCGATGAACCGGATATGGGCGGAACGGGAGGCACCGTGTCAAAAACGGTCATGTCCGTGCCTGTGCATAATATACCATGTTGCGAGCCTTTACAATGGGCGGCACAACATTTTATAATTACAGTACTGTACTTTTGCTTACAGTACCATACTTTTTACTGCCTATGGAGACGTAGCCGTTGAAGACGGCGTGGATGTCGCTGCCCTCGGGCGCACGGTCGAGGCTGAGCTGCTCGGCATAGGGGCGGAGGATGAAGGGCCGTCGGGCTGCTCGGTCTTATCTAGTGGTTATCAAAGACACACAGCGGCGCGGGGATTCGCTCACGCAAAATGCCGCGGCAGTCCTCAAGCGCGCAGCCAGGGGAAGTTCACGTTCAAATTTCGCCGCGGCCGATGGGGGAAGAGAGCAGCTCCTCAATGATGACGGGGACGAGGTACTTGTCCCGTCGCTGCTGCCGTCATGCTGGGAAGAAAAAGGCGATGGCGGGGATGCCGTTTTATGAGAGCGCCTCCATAGCCGCGCCGACAGTGCCGGAATAGGCAATGTCCAAAGCCGGTGTTGTAGCCGAAGTTGATGCCGGAGAAAACGACATCGGGCTTTACGGGCATGAGTGGAAGTTGACCGCGAAAAGCTTCACGCAGTCGGCAGGTGTGCCGCCGATGCTCCATGCGTCCATGACCGGCACGGGAAAGCGGGGCGGCTCACGGGAAATTCGCCGAAGTGAGCTTCTGTGACATGCCGCTGCACTGGCTCGACAGCGCGGCGACCCAGACGCTGCCACTTTGACGCGGCTTCGGCCAGACGGACTATGCCGGGGAGTCGATACCGTCGTCATTCGCGATGAGGATATTGAGCTTGTCTTTCATTATAATTATTTCTCCATTATTCTTTCTGTCGTTCTACATATTAGCACAGCAGAGGGAGTTTAACAATCGGCAAAACAGCTATAAAGATACGCTTCAGCAGAGCTTATTTCTTACCGCAGATGATACCGGCGATGCGCTCCGCACCGTCTTTAGGCAGACAGCTGTCCTGCGCGCGCAGCATACGCGCGGCGGCGGAGGTATCATAGATGAGCCTGTCGGCAAAGCGGGCGGCTTCGTCGGTGCTGCGCGCAAAAGTACGACATGCCGTGCGCGGCGAAAGAACTCGGCGTTAAGAGTCTCGACGCCGGGGATGGCCATAGTGTAACGAGCGGCCGGTCATGATGAGGTAGATCTTTTTGTCTGCCGGCAGCCCCAGCGCGGCGCGCGCGGCGGCCTTGTCCATCGGCGCGAGAAAGCGCGCCGCCACCGGCATGCCGGACACGATGAGCTTTTCGGCCGGCATCCCGGCCTGAATGCACAGCTCCCGCACCTCGCTGTGCGGCAGAAAGTAAGCGTCGAGGTCGGTCTCGGCGAGAAACGGGATGCACGTATAATCCGAGAGGATGCCGCAGCATTTCACCTCGCAGCGCTCCCACCGGCGCAGGAACGTGAGCGTTTCCATCGGAAACAGGTGCGAGCAGACAACGGCGTCGTAACCGTTGTCGCGGATGAAGGCGTTGAGCTGCCGTGCGTGGCGGATGTTGGCCATGTAGACCGGCGAGGTGACGCCGGTCGCGCTGTACATCGCACCCGCGTGGTACATCATGCCGAACACGTCCGGCGCCTTGGTCGAGATGCGGTTGAGGAGCTTGTCAAAGCTCAGCGGCCCGGGGTCGCCGAACATGTGCAGCATATCGAGTAGGCAACATTACCATCAATTGACAAGGGCACACACGGTTTTTGACGGGCAGAAAAACGCCCATGCTGCCTCAAAGCCCTTGCCAATACACAAAGTATTGCCTGAGGGCTTTTCATTGCCTGACCGCTTTTCTGCTCCGGCAAAACTGCTGCGCACCTGACAGTGATGGATTTTTTGTGTGATTTTGGTTTTTTGACGCCCGTCAAGGCGAAAAAGGACAAAAAGCACCCTGCGCCTCCATGCAAAGACGAAGTGGGGCATGACGCCCGTCAAGGCGTGGGTCTATGCCTACGCCCCGGCGGAGGACGGAGTATGGTACGGCGAGTGGCAGGGCTACGACGAGAACGGTCAGTACCGCTCCGACAGCCGCATTGTGAAGCTCGGCATGGACGGTGCGGAGCTTGCCGCCTACGATGTCCCCGACCGCGTGGACGAGATATACCTCGGCGCGGACGGCTTCTGTACGTCTGCGACACGATAGGCGACGTAGCCGCGGTATATACGCAGGAGGGCGAGCGCCTCGGCAGTATAGACATTTCCGCTGCGCGCTTTGACCAATATTCTCTGCGCCTTGAGCAGAGCGGAGACGGCAGTATCTGGCTGCGCACGGAACAGGGCGGGGAGCGGGTATGTGTACCCCATAGACGGCGGCGGCTCTGACGCTCGGGACGGAGTACGCCCTGCCGCAGAACACGCAGACACTCGTACACCGGCAACGCGGAGCACCCTTTCCGTGCGCAACGGATGAGGAGCTTTCATGGTGGTCGCCCGGGGCGGCACGGAGCTGATACTCGTCTGGGAGGAGTGCGGCATAAGCGGTGGAGACGACATGCGGAGCATTATCCCGGACGGCGACGGCTTTATATGTCTACGCCGGCTGCCTTGCGCGCATCAGCCCCGCAAGCCCGGACGAGGTAAAGCCCAAGGTTGTGCTGACGATGGCAGCGCCGTGGGAAGAGAGCGCCGCGGACTTCAATATGCAGAGCGACGAATATTATATAAAGGTAAAGGACTACAGCGAGGGCGGCGAGTTTGACACGGCCACGGCCTACACCCGGATGCTGACCGACATCGCTTGCCGGGAACAGCGCCGACCTCTATCTCGGCCTTGACCTCATCGACATGGGCACGGATAAGTTCGGCTCAAACGGGCTGCTGATGGATATTTACCAGCTCATCGACGCTGACCCGAGCTGAGCCGGGACGACTTCTGGCTGCTCGACGCGCTTGAACGGGACGGGAGGCTCTACCGGGTCATGGTGAATTTGCGATAGACACCTATTACGGCTTTACCGACACAGTGGGCGACAGGTACGGCTGGACATGGGACGAATACTTCGCCATGCAGGATGAGCTGCCCGACGGCGCGCAGATGCTCGGCTACCGCCCGGCGGATATGTTCATACGCAACTCACTATCGGGTTATCTCCGCAGTAATATAGACTGGGCGAACAGGACCTGCAACTTTGACACCCCGGAGTTTGCGCGCATACTCTCCGCCGCGCGCGACGGCAGCGATCCCAACGAATCAGACGAGAACATGAACACTGTCAGCGACGAGTATCACGGCCATGGCCGACGGGCGGCTCATACTGACAGAGCTGTGGATGGTATCACCGGATGAGTTCACCGAGGCGGAGAAGACCTTCGGACGGAGCATAAGCTATATCGGCTGGCCGACGCCTGACGGCGGCTGCGGCAGTTTCGCTGTCGCCCCGGCGCGCACCTACGCGATAAGCACACAGACGAAGTGCCCGGAGGGATGCTGGGCGTTTGCAAAATATATCATGACAAAGAGCGGAGGCGCGGGGATGATGTCCTATAAGCCCGCGCTCGAAGCGCGCAGGTGCAGGAGCTTCAGGGGAGCACAAGAACATGCGGGGCGAGACTGTCGGCGCAACGATGAACGCGGAGCAGGCGGCGGAGTTCCTTGAGCTTATCGGCAGGATAGACACGGTGAGCCTTCCCGACGGCAGCAGCATATATAAAATAGTGACGGAGAGTATGCAGCCGATGCTCGCGGGAGACAAGACGCCCGAGGAGACGGCGAAGCTCATCCAGTCAAAGCTCAGCATATATCTCGCTGAACAGGGATAAAAATTTTTCTCCCATGCGGGAACAAAACCGGGATGCGCGCCGTCATATAAGCGCAAAGGATGAAGTAAAAAGCTGAATTGTAACGGAAATGGTTACAAAACATATTAAGAATCCTTAAGCGTATCCGGAAAGAAGGTCGATAAATTTGTACAAAGAACGGAAAATGTCAAATAAATAATATCGTTATTTAACATAACACGGCAAATTGACACTTCAAAAATTCAAAATGGTTACAATTAGGAAAAAATAATTCGCAAAATCATTAAAAAACTCTTGCATTTTACATAACATCGTGTTACATTATAGCTACACCGATGACCTGGGGGAAAATCGTGAAGTATCCGGCCAAAGGTAATGTAAATTGGTGAGAATAAAAACAACAATATAAGGAGACGGAAAACATGAAAAAGGTTACCAAATTCTTATCCATCCTTCTTCTTGTCGCTATGTGCATGAGCCTGTTCGGCGGCAGCGCATATGCGATGGAGCTTGAAGGTGGAAATACTTCCAGTTCTGCACCGACGGTCGTGAACGATGGCGTCCAGCTCAACGGCGACGATACGTATCTCGACGGCGGCAGCAGCAGCGGCAGCACCGATCTTGAGATCTCGGAAGAGCCGACAATTGGCCCGATACTCAAGGCACCTGTTAAGCCCCTGTGATAAGTGGCGGCGAAGCGGAGATTAACGGCACCCAGTACGAGACTCTCGAAAAGGCTCTTGCAGCGGCAAAGGCGAACGACACCATAAAGCTGACCGAGAGCATCACCACCAACACCGCTGTTACGGTCAGCACCGCGATCACCATCGACCTCAATGACCACAGCTGGACCATTAACGGCGGCCTGACTGTCAATGCGGCGGTCACCGTGACCGACAGCGGTTCTGACGGCAAGGTTTACATGAACGCCACGATCGCAGCATACAACACCCTTACTCTTAAAAACCTTGACCTCTATGCAGAGAGCGGCTTCTCAGTCTACAACGGCAAGGTCGAGATGAAGGCGGTCTACTCCACCGGCAGCTACAACTTCTTCAGCGGCATGGGCACCGGCTCGATCGTTGTCTACAGCGGCGGCTATAAGTTCAACCCCGAGAAATACATAGTGCCCGGTACTGTTGTTGTAAAAATGAGACGTTAGGCAGATATGAAGTCAATGTCGGTTCCACTATGTACCATGCGTCAGTGAACGGTAAGAACTACGAGACTCTTCAGGCTGCATTTGACGCAGCCCAGAGCGGTGACACGGTCTATGTCCTTATGCAGACCGGAGATAACGCGCTCGAAGACGCAGCGCTCAACGGCAGCAAGAACATCGTTCTCAACCTCAACAATGAGGAGATCACCGCAGGCAGCATCACTGTCAACCCCGGCAGCACGCTGACCATCATGAACGGTTGGATCGATCAGACCGTTACAAACTACGGTACTCTTACCGTCAGCGGCAACGCTAAAGTCGCAACGCTCAGAGTAAAGGGCGGAGCCGCCTATATCAACGGCAAGGTCGATACCCTCAACACTGACGATGGCAGCACCTACATGTCCGACAGCAATGCGAGCATCGGCGAGATCAATGTTTACAATACTCCTAACCTCTATATCTCCGGCGGTACGGTCGGCAAGATCAGCGCAAACACCACCAACGCACCCAAACAGGTGACCGGCGGCACATGGAAAGACGGAAATGTTTCCGGCTATGTGAAGGACGGCTATGAGGCAGTCGATAATGTCGTAGGCATTTGGACAGTTCAGGTAAAGGGATTTACTCCCGTAACGCCTACCCGGGTCCGTCAACAACCCGACTCCGCACCCACTCCGACCGGCAAGCCCGTGAGCGCGACAATCACCCTTGATAACGGCACCAGAGCATATCAGTACAACCAGCTCGGCAACAACAATCCGGCCCTGCGCTTCACCGCAAACCCGGCCGGTAACGTCACCTACGTGACTGCGTACACCGCCTCCGGCGCACAGACCCTTATTGAGGGCACTCACTACAGCTACAACCGCCAGAACGGCCAGATCCTGCTCTACAGCACCTATGTTGAGAGCATCAAGGCTCAGACCGTCACCCTGTACTTCTACTTCAGCGGCCAGACTAACCCCGCATCCGCTACAGTATACGTTGTTCCTTACTATAGCCTGAACACCAGCAGCTACACCAGAAGCAGCGGCAGCGCCGTGTACTTCACTCTGTCCACCGGCTCCGCTTATGGCTACAGATACGGTACCTCCGCTGACTTCTACAAGGCAACCGCACTTCCCGCAGGCAGCTACAGCGAGACCCAGAGCGGCAGCTACACCACTCTGCGCTTCACCAACAGCTTCCTGGATTCCTTGCAAACGGCAGCTACTACTTCTTCTACGTGCTGGATAACAACAACACCCGCGTCTGCATGAACTCCGGCAGTTCCGCCCTGCGCATCAGCGGCAGCGGCAGCCCCGTGGTACCGCCCACGATTGACGACTACATGGTCGACTACATCAGCGGCATCGACAGCTGGTACTCCGGCGATGAGAAGCTCGGCTTCAGGATCCAGCCGGGTATCGCTTCCAAGGGCGGCATTGCAGTCGATGGCTACAAGGTTCCCGGTGAGGACTATGTCGACCGCGGCACCGGCCTCATCTACCTCGGCATCAACTACCTCAACGATCTCGCTACCGGCTGGCACACCCTGACCGTGTACTATGATGAGATGTTCCAGAACCCGAACAGGTCCATCCAGTTCTATGTCGGCCCTGTCTCTCAAGGCCGTTGATACCGACAAGCACGTTATCAACAGCAGCAAGGATCTCAAGTTCGTCTGCTCCGACACCATCGACCCGAAGAACGTCAGAGTCGGCTCCGGCAACGGCTGGCTTTGAAGAGGGCAACCAGTTCACCATCAGCGGCAACGGCAGGTACATCACCCTCAAGGCGAAGTTCCTCAATGCCCGCACCGCAGGCGAGACCTACACCCTCAATGTCAAGACCACCAGCGGCGAGTGGACCAGCTGCAACTTCCGCATCCTGACCACCGCACAGGCGGCCTCCAGCCCGAGAACCGGCGATAACAGCAACATCGGCCTGTGGCTCGTGTTCATGGCAGTCTCCGGCGGCGCTGTCGCAGTCGCTCTGCCTAAGCTCAAGAAGGGCAAGGACTGATCCGGTAAATACGGAAGACAAAACAAACCAATAAATTCAGGCTCCGGGTTTCGCCGGGAGCCTGGAATTATTAACAGAACAGTAATTTATAATCTGTTGCAATATAGTCCCTTATGAAGTATAATACCAGCGCACCAAGGGGAGAGACTTCCCGGAGGTGCCGAAAGATGCTACCATCAATTGACAAGAGCACACACGCCTGACAGCATGTCTTTTGGCGTTTTTTTTGCCCTTTTCGTCTTGATGGGTTACGACACATCTGCGACTCAAAAACAAAAATCACACAAAAAATCCATCACTGTCAGGTGCGCAGCAGTTTTGCCGGAGCAGAAAAGCGTTCAGGCAATGAAAAGCCCGCGGGCAATACTTTGTGTATTGGCAAGGGCTTTGAAGTGGCATGGGCGTTTTTCTGCCCGTCAAAACCGTGTGTGTCCTTGTCAACTGATGGTAAGGAGAAGATAAAATGAAGAAGTCATTTGCAATAGTTCTGCTGCTGGCCATGGTGCTGAGCCTTGCCGCCTGCGGCGAAGCCGCCCCCGCGGCCACTCCGGAGCCGACCGCTGAACCCACTCCCGCGCCCGAAACTCTCGCCGCCGAGGCTGAAGAGCTGTTCTACAAGGCTGATTACACCGGCGCATTCGAGAAGCTCGACGCGCTTGAGACCAGCGGCATCACTTCCGTGCAGGAGCTGCTCGGCACGAGCTATTACTTCGGCCTCGGCGTTGAGGCCGACAGTGAAGAGGCAGTGGCGCAGCTGACCAAGGCTGCCGATCAGGGCGACGCGATAGCCATGTACCTGCTGGGCAATGCCTACGCTACCGGCACCGGTACATCGAGAGACGAGGCAAAGGCCAAGGAAATGTATGCCAAGTTCATCGCCGTCGGTGAGGCCGACAGTGGCGAGAACGCGGACTCCGGCCGTATCCAGGCTTACCTTGCCGACTGCTACGCCTACGGCAAGGGCACGGATAAGGACATCGACAAGGCCGCTGCCGCCGCCGGTAAGGCCGCGTCCGCTGACCTCACTGCGTTTGACATGGTGAAGCTTGCCGGCAGCTACGTTGAGGGCGTGTTCACCAAGACCGATGAGACCGGCGACACCGCTGAAGCTGACGCCGCTGCTGCCGAAGTCACCGCCGAGGGCGAGGACGAGGCTGAGTCTGAAACTCCGGTGATCCCCGCCGAGGCGGAGGGAGCTTTACGCCAAGGCTCTTGACAGCATAAAGACCCTTGCCGACGCCGGCAACGTGAAGGCCAAGAAGGCTCTCGGCGACTACTACTTCGGCGGCTATGCCGGTATTGCAGGACTACGCCAAGGCGCTGGAGCTCTACACCGAAGCCGGTGAGAAGGGCGACGCCGACGCACAGGCTCAGGTGGGCTACATTTACCAGTACGGCTGCGGCATCGATCCCGACTATGAGAAAGCCATGGAGTGGAACAACAGAGCCGCTCAGCAGGGCAACGCTCAGGGTCAGGCTCAGATAGGCTGGCTGTATCAGCAGGGACTCGGCGTGACGCAGAACCTCGACGAGGCCGGCAGATGGTACACCAGAGCCGCCGACCAGGGCAACGAGTGGGCGGAGGCGCGCCTTGCCGAGACCGAGGCCACCAATCCTCAGGATCTGTTTGAAGCCCACGCATAACATTTATTGGTACTTTAACTTTACCATGACTTTCATCGGATCTCAAAAAAAATCCCGGACGCTTAAGCGTCCGGGATTTTTTTTATAACGAATCAGGTCTTGCGGTAGAGAGTGTAGCCGCAGCGGCACTTTATGTGTATCTTGCCCTTGCCTTTCGGGACGCGGATATATGTACCGCAGCCGGGGCATTTGAAGAAACGGTAGCTCTTGCGCTGGGAGAAACGATCCTTCCACGCGGCGTACTTGTTCTTCCAGCGGTCGAGATAAGCAAGGTACGCGCGGTTTTCCATCTCGCGCCGGTCAAGCTGCCGCGAGAAAGCGCGGACAAAGGCGGAGATCAGCGAAAAGATACCGAGCCAGATAAATAATCTGCCCAGAAAACCGGGCAGGAAACAGCCTATCAGAAACCCTGCGAGACCGAACCAGAACTGGAACTTTGCCAGCTCGTCCATGCCCCTGACGTCCGGAAAACAGATTGCGAAGCTTGTCCCTCATTTTGCACCCCTTGCCGGAAAGAGACCCCGGCGCTCTGAATATGAACATATTTTAAGAATTTAGGCAGACGATGTCAATAGTCCGGGCGCAATGTTTACAAATCGGCAATACCACGGGAGTAATATATAAATATGATTTACTTGAACCTTTTGCGCTCAGGTGGTACAATATATGAGTTGAATAGACAGTATTACCTCAGGAGGTATGGATATGATAGCGATAGGCAGCGATCACGGCGGCTTCGAGCTTAAGAAAAACTGATGGAGCACCTCAGCGAAAGAGGGTTTGAATATAAGGACTTCGGCACCTACAGCAGCGCATCCTGCGATTATCCCGTATACGCAAAGGCGGTAGCAAACGCTGTGGCGTCAGGCGAATGCGACAGGGGCATCATCATCTGCGGCACGGGTATCGGCGTGTCCATAACCGCGAACAAGGTCCGCGGCATCAGAGCCGCCCTGTGCGGGGACTGCTTCTCCGCCGAGGCAACGCGTCAGCACAATGATGCGAACGTTCTCTGTATGGGCGCGAGAGTCGTCGGCGAGGGGCTGGCGCTCAAGATAGCCGACACCTTCCTTGACACGCCCTTTTCCAATGACGAGCGGCACATCCGCCGCATTTCCATGATCGAGGATTAAAATTTGGCAAGAGTACAGGAATTTTACAAGGGCCGGCGCAAGAAGAAAAACCTTGCGATCATACCCCTTTATAGTGCTGCTGGCGCTCGTGTCGGTGACGCTCGTCACCTTCTACGGGATGCAGAAGTACGCCGTCATCACGAAGGATGGCGTCTCGGTCGAGCTGCCGATCCTTGACGACGGGAGCAAAGCAGGTCACCGTGGACAGCCAGGGCAACGAGGTCGTGAACTTCGAGAAGGTAGATGCGAACATCGTTTTCGACGCGCCGGATTATTCGACAGTTCAGGCATCCGTTGGAGAGAATGTACCGGAGCTGCGCGCGATATTTGTCCCGGCGGAGAACATCACGCAGGAGAAGCTCAACGAGTACGCCGCGCGTCTGGTGCGCGGAAACGCACTGGTGCTTGAGATGAAGCCGCGCACGGGAGAATACCTGTGGGAGTCGCACAGCAGCCTTGCCGAGGCCTACGGCCTCAGCCCGCAGAATGACAGAACGGCCGCCATGCCCGATTATATCAGCGCCCTCAAGGATCGCGATATATACCTCGTCGCGCAGATAAGCTGCTGCATCGATGAGCGCCTCTCGTCGTCCTCGGCGCTCTTCAGCCTGCATACGGGGATCGGCACGAACTACCGGGACGATACCGGCAGCTGGCTCGACCCGTATAATCCGCAGGTCAGGCAGTGGGTCGCGGAGATGGTGCAGGAGCTGTACGATCTCGGCTTTGATGAGGTAGTGCTGGCGGATGTTGCGTTCCCGACATTCCCCGAGGATCAGACCGTGAATCTAACCTACACGAGCGAAATTTCCACGCCGCGCAGCCCGGAGACGGCAGTCTGCGGCTTTGCGCTGAACGTTGCCGATAAAGCTCAGCGACAGGGAAAAGCTGCTGTCGATATATGTTGACTCGCGTACTGCGCTCGCAAAAAAAGACCGATGAGAGCACCGGACAGAACGCGCCTGTTCATGAAGGTGTACGACAGGGTATATCTGAAAACGGATAAGTTCATCTACACGTATAATATCGAGGACATGGCCGGCAGCACGGAGATAGGCAATGTCTATGACAGGCTCGTCCCCGTGGTCGATAACTACACGCCAGACAACGACGTGGGTGCTCGTCGATGTCGAGGAGGACACGACCACAAAAGAAACGGTAAAGGAAAAAATACTGGCACGCTGTGAAGCGTACCAGTATTTTTGATCTGTTATTACGCGGGGAGATAGATCAGCGGATCGACGCAGCTGCCGTCGACGTAGATCGCAAAGTGCAGGTGCGTACCCTGACCGGATTCGCACAGCGCGGTCGCGCCGACAGCGCCGATGACATCGCCCGGCTCCACCCAGTCGCCGACACTGACTGCCGGAGCTCCGCAAGGTTTGCGTATACCGTGCAGGAGCCGTCCCCGTGGTTCACGGTAACGACGGTGCCGTAGAAGTCATCGTCCACGACGCTCTCGACAGAGCCAGCGTGCGACGCGGAGACTGTGCTGCCGATCGCCGCCTCGATGTCGATACCCTCATGGGTGCGCCAGTCGCGCATGGTCACGTCGTAGGCGAGCTTGTCTGTGCTGTGGGTGCGCTCAAGCTCGCCCTGCACCGGCCAGACGTACATCGGCACCTCGACGGGCTTGACATCGCCCTCGCGCCAGACCTGCTCGGTCTCGCCCTGCTCGGCGGTGTCGGCGGGAGTCTTTGCGTCCCCGGCGATGACGGGCAGGGGAGTGCTCACGGGCTCTGCCGCGGCGGTTTTTCTCGGGCGGGATTATGATCGTTTCCACTCGCTTGTTGTCAAAGCTTGCGTTGTTGGCCTTGCTAAGGTCATCCATAGCCTCATTTCCGGCGGCCATCATCCATGCGGAAACACCGATGACAGCGGCGCACAGGAAAAGGACTATGTAGAAGCCCTTGCCTGTGAAGAATCCCTCCAGCTTTTTGCCGGAGCTGTTGCTGCTCATAGTTACAAACCTCCGTTTAATTTTTGGGTTACGACCCTATTTTTGCCCTTTAAGCAGAGGTTTTATACAAAAGGCGTTGGAAAAAGTCTTGAGACTTTTTCCAACGCCTTTTAGCTTGTTATAAACGGAAAACTTATCTCTTCTTCGCGGCTTCCGCGGCGGCCTCGCGCTGCTTTGCACATCTGCTCCCATGTCGGCTTTGACGCGATCTCGGAAGCAAGCTTCTTCATTACCTCGGGTGCGTCGATCTTCTGCGGGCAGGCGCGGGTACACTGGCCGCAGCCGATGCGAGGCGTCTGCGCGCTTATCCTCGGGGAGAAGCGCCGTAGCGGACGATGGGATTAATGTTGGTGGACGCGACGAGGTCGTTATAGAGATTAATGAGGTTCAGGATATCCAGCTTTTTCGGGCAGCCGGCGCAGCGGTAGCGGCAGCCGGTGCAGGGGACGAACTTCGCGAGCTTCTCCACCGCGCCGTAGACGATGGAGAGCTCATCACCGCTGAGCGGCTTTTTCCTCGGAAAAGGTCTTGATGTTGTCCTGCATCTGCGCAAGGCTCGTCATGCCGCTGCGCACCATCGTCGGCTGCGGCACGGTCTGGAGCCAGCGGAATGCCCAGGCCGGGGTGCTCTCATCCGGGCGCGCGGCGCGCATGGCGGCCTCGGTCTCGTCATCGAGCTTTGCGAGCCTGCCGCCCCTGACCGGTTCCATGACCCAGACGGGCAGCCCGTGCGCCTTGAAGAATTTTCGGACACACTTCTTCTTGGCGTTCTGGAGAGTCCAGTCAAGATAATTGAGCTGTATCGGTGCGAGACGACGGCCGTCCAGCCGGCGCGGTGCGCCATCTGGATAGCGTCGAGCGTCTCGGTCAGGGTGCCGATCTGGTTGAGCTTGATGAGCACGGCATTGGCGGCGCCGAGCTCGATGCCCTTTCTTGATGCGCTGAACGTTCGTGACAAACAGATCGTCGCCTACGAGCTGGATCTTCTTGCCAAGGCGATCCATGAGCATTTTCCAGCCTTCCCAGTCATCCTCGGCCATGCCGTCCTCGAGGGAGATGATCGGGTACTTCTCCACGAAGTCGGCATACATGTCGACCATCTGCTCGCGGGTCATGACGATGCCGCGCTTCGGCAGATGATAGCAGCCGTCCTCGGCGTTGAACCACTCGGAGCAGGCGCTGTCGATAGCGATCATGAAGTCGTCATACGGCTTGTAGCCAGCCAGCTCGATGGCCTTGACAAGTGCTTGAGCGCGTCCTCGTCGCTGTCGAGGTTCGGCGCGTAGCCACCCTCATCGCCCACGCCGGAGGCCGGGACGACCTTCTTGAGCACGTGGAACACTTCCGAGCACATGCGCAGCGCCTCAGAGAAGCTCTTGGCGCCGACGGGCATGATCATGAACTCCTGAATATCGACGTTGCTGCCGGTGGCGTGTGCGCCGCCGTTGAGCACGTTCATCATCGGCACCGGGAGCGTCTTGGCGTTGCAGCCGCCGATGTAGTTATACAGGCTCTGGCCGGTCGCCAGCGAGCCGGCCTTCGCGCATGCGAGGGACACGCCGAGGATGGCGTTGGCGCCGAGGCGGGTCTTGTTCGGCGTGCCGTCGAGCTCGATCAGGAGCTTGTCGATCGAGGTCTGGTCCTTCTGCTTCGGCTCGCTCCCCGGGCGCGACGTGATAGAGCTTGAGCGACGGGGAGGACGCGCTCACGCAGCTGTGCCGCCAGTACGTGTACCGCGGCCAGTGCCCGCGCACATGAACAGGGCGAAGGTCTGCGGCCGCAAGCAGTATGTGAACGAACATTGCCAAGGAGTACGGCGCGGACGGCATCATATACGAGCAGAGCAAGTTCTGCGACCCGTGGGCGTATGAGCGCCTTATGGGTTCGACGATGCTGCGCGCAGGACTACGGTTATCCGTCCTCTCGGTCGACAGGCCTTATAATATTGCCTCGTCTCTCGGCCAGATGCGCACGCGCGTGCAGGCCTTTGTGGAAAGCATTGAGATCAAGAAGCTTCAGGGAGGGTGAAATAATGGCTATTGTTGTAAACGACAGAGAGCGCATCGGTGAAGAAAAGCTCTCGGCGTGCTACGGTTTGACGGCGGCAAGGTCCGCCGCCGCCGCGCACAATGTGGCGCTGGGCCTGAAGGACACGTTTTATGATTACGGCAGATGGCTGTATATCCTCTCCACCCTGGGCCGGGGTCATCGTAATGCCGCGCAACGTGATGGCCATGTTCCGCTACAGGTGGTTTGCAAACTACCTCGCCGTGCCGCACATGCTCGATCAAGAAGTTCACTATGGGGCTTCGCGATGAGCCGCTGCGCATCGTCCATACCGCTATGGACTTCGTCGTCAGGACGTCGCCATGACTATCGACAACAGCATCCGCGGCGACCGCCGCACCGGAAACGACGTTGAGTTTTTCCGACAGATGCGTCCTGAGCGACGAGAACGCCATGACCGCGTTCATGATGGGCTTCCCCACTTTGAAGGCAATTCTGCGCGAAATACCCACAATGTTCTCTGCAAACCTCCTGAATCAGTATTCCACTACCCACTATCTCGACGTCGCACAGCAGTTCGGCATCCCCGGCGACGTGTGCCCCATGCCTGAGGCGGAGGCCGGCATCTCCATCGACGATGACTTCCCGTCCTCGGCAAATGCGCCGCAGGTAAACACCACCTGCGACGGCGCACTTATGGGCAACGGCATCATCGCCAAGCGCCTTGAGCGGGAGTACGGCATACCGACCTTCCAGCCTCGTCGCGCCGATGCGCCACAGGGAGGGAGGACGTGCAGAAGTACGCCGCGCAGGACATGAAGAACGCCATCGCTTTCGTCGAGGAGAAGATGGGCGTGAAGTGGGACTGGAAGGCTTACTTCGAGTGCGCCAAGCGTGTCAACGAGACGACGCGCAACCGCTGGGAGTGGCTCGAGGTCAACAGCACGCCGTACCCGCAGTTCGTCGGAGCGGTGTTCTCGCTGTATAACGACACAAACTACATGGGCAACTGCGGCCGCTCCGCAGAATTCCCGCCGATAGACAAGAAGATAATGAAACTCGTCCGCCAGGGCTACGAGAGAAAGACGATGATGGCACCCGAGTACCGTCACCGCTGCATCGTCTGGGGGCGTCCAGCCGCAGTATGTCATCATCGATATGCTCAACTGAATGGTACACTGCTGGGGCGTCGTCCCGCTGACGGATATGCTCTCGATGGTCATCAGTAAGGAGATCGCCGAGGAGGACCCCCGAGAACCGCGAGCAGGCGTATTACGACATGGCCTATCTCACCGATAACATGATAATGCGCAACCGCACCCACGGCGGGTACAAGGCGCTCACCGGTATGCACGGCCAGTTTGAGGAGCAGGCCAGAGAGCGCGCGGGCTGCACCTCGTCTGGGTCTGCACGACCTCTGCGATCCCCGCGTGTACACGCGCCAGGCCATACGCGACCAGTTCAATGTCTATATGCGCACCGTGATGCGCGAGGAGCCGCTCGACCCGACGATCGAGGTGCTCCCGGATGAGAACGCATGGTAAGGAAAAAGGAAAGGAGCTTCAGCATGAACGCGAAAAAGATACCGCTTGCGATCCTCGGCAGCGCTGCCGGGTTCTTCGCCGTCACCTTTACGATATATTTCTTCAACCTCGATATGAAATTTCTCTCCCGCTTTGTCGAGCCGATACTGCTCAGGCATTACGACAAGATCCCCGCAAACAGTACGTGTAAAGACTGCCGGAACCGGGCGCCGCAGCCGCGGCGCGCTCATTTTACCCGCTGCCGAGGGAATATTTGCGCCGTTCATTAAAATTTTTAACAGACTTTTACAACGGCTTGTGATTGTCTAAACAATGACGCTCCATGTACACGACAAAAAATACCCAAAAGTATGGAAAATTAAGAAATTGCAACTGTTTATCTTGCATGTTCATGCCCCTTGTGTTAGAATACTGACGAAGGTGTATTACTGCTATTATGCGCAGATTGGGGGTAAGTACATGGATAAAAAAAGCCAAGATTATCACGGTTGCAGGTAAAGGCGGCGTCGGCAAAACTTCCATTTCCGCTTCAATAGTCAGGCTGCTTGTCGAGAAATATCCTGACAAGAAGATACTGGCCATCGACGCGGACC
>VOFG01002472.1_pt1 | contig 16141 bp, 32 predicted proteins | sample 5384171 | NCBI WGS metagenome assembly VOFG01 (sample SAMN12384726, study PRJNA508395) | human gut metagenome | isolation source: healthy gut F | host: Homo sapiens
TTGATCATTGCGTAGGTATGGCGGCAAATATGATAGGGCGTTAAGAAGAATATTATTGTGGTGGCTGCAGGTCCATTTCAATTTGCAATGATTAATCCGGTAATCACAAAGAAGTCCGGAGCGTTTCAGACAGAGGAAGGATGCCTGTCTTTGGAAGGCGTTCGTCCTTGCACCAGATATCAGGAGATTGAGGTTGATTACCTTGACCAAGGATTTAAGAAACAGCATGGGAAATATTCCGGCTGGACAGCACAGATAATTCAGCATGAGATTGACCATTGTAATGGTATTGTGATATAGAACAGGAGTATCAGATGGGAAACGAATCTGGCACATGGGTTATGTATGGTGTGGATTGGGATGATCCGGAATGCATACATACTGTGGAAGAAGCAACAGAATATATCAACAGAATAGGTTTCTTGCCTTTATTTAAGAATGACATACCAGGGTTTTCGTTGGAAGAGCGAACAGTCCCTGAATATTGGTGGTGTGATGATGTTGACAAAGATCCATGGCTTTGGAGAACTGTAATTGCAAGAGGCAAAGATATAGTATATAGCAAATTTTTTTGACAAGAAAGCCGGATTTATTTCAAAGAAATGGCTTCCTGTATTTGCTAATTATCGTAGGGATGGTTATGATTTTGATGCTTTGTATGAAGATGGAAAAGCACCTCATAAGCACAAGAAAATCATGGATAACTTTATGGAAGAAAAAGCTGATGCAGAAATGCTTTCTAACGAACTCAAAATAAAAGCTGGGTTCGGAAAAGATGGAGAAAAAGGTTTTGATGGAGCAATTACTAATCTTTGTATGCAGACATACCTTTGCAACTGTGATTTTAGAAAGCGTAAAAATAAAAAGGGTATCGAGTATGGATGGGATGTGGCGGTTTATTCATCTGTAGAGCATATATATGGATATGATTATGTGACAAGCTGTTACAAGGAAGAACCGGCAGAATCGTGGAATCGTCTTGTGGAATACATGCATGAGGCATATCCGATAGCAACTGATAAGCAGATTAGAAAGCTGCTACGATAGGAGAGTATATAAAATGATTAGCTGCATGAAGGTGCTGTAAATTATATGAAATCGTGTGAGGAATACTTCTATGGGAAGAACAGATAGAAGCTATAAGGATTTAAAGCAAAAACAGAAAAGTGCTATTGCTGATAAAACTTATAGCATGTATATAAGGTTTTATCTTGAAAATCATAGAATGCCAAATGTTTCCGAAAAGAGCAGTATTTGCAGAAAACTATATGCAACAGTACAGGCACTTGCTCATAAAACAGAGTATGAAGAATTTTGTAGCATTGTAGATAAGCGAGAAGCAGGTTATGAAGAACCATGCAGTAAAAAATAATACAAGTTAGACGATACATTTTTCTATATTGCAGGATATACTTCTGGTGGGGCACCATAAGGAGTAACCTGGGGAAGAAGTGGGACTGGAACCCTGGCAGGATTTAGAAGGGAGCAATAAGATGTACATAATAAAAACTATAAGAGGCGACATAACAAAGATAACAGATGCAGGCAATTGTTAATGCCGCAAATAATTCTCTGCTTGGTGGTGGAGGTGTAGATGGAGCTATTCATCGTGCTGCAGGACCGGAGTTATTAGCGGAGTGCAGGACGCTTCATGGATGTGAAACTGGTGAAGCAAAGATTACAAAAGCATATAATCTGCCTTGTGATTATGTAATACATACAGTTGGACCGATATGGTATGGTGGCAGAGATAAGGAAGAGGAACTTCTGGCAAGTTGTTATTTCAATTCTATGAAGCTTGCAATGGAGAATGGAATCAGAAAAATAGCATTTCCATCTATATCAACCGGTGTCTACAGTTTTCCTTCCGGTAGAGCTGGCAGCGAAAGTTGCAGTTCATACAGTTAATAGATTTCTGCAGGATAATCCAGACAATTTTGACTTGGTGGAATGGGTGCTGTTTGATGTACATACTGAGGCGGTATATGAAGCTGAGGTGGATAAGATATATGAGTAACAGATAACTTTTTGAATTTGCCGGTTTGGAGGTTGAATATTGAAAATAGATGAGTATTTACAGCTTTTTTTGAAGGTAAAATGTGTGAGGCTAAAGCTGTTAGGTTTTCTACTATTCCAGATAGATTAGTAAAATTTATATGGCTTGATGGCTCAGAATCTGATCATAAGAAATTTCTTTCATTAGGAAGAAATGAGATATGGTTTGCACAAAAAAGATTATTTGAATGATCCATACGAATATAAGGGGATGCTGCTTGATAGAAATAAGCTACTTAATGCAGGATATAGCAATGATATCATAGATTATTATCAGCAATTATTCGATTTTAGTGATTATGGTATAACATGTCTGTCAGCTAATAGTATAGATTATTTACCAATGTGGGCTTATTATACAAATAATCATAAGGGATTTTTGTGTCGAATATAATGTAATCAAAAAGACTGTATACATGAAGTATTATATGAACCGGAAAGAATTAAAGTGGCATCATTAATATTTCAAAGCAGAGAAGCTATTAAGAAAGCTATTACGTCAGGGCATAGAGAACAAGCAGAGTTTTATTCGACTATATTTTACAAAATTTATTCATTAAAAAGCAAAATCAGTGGGAACATGAAAAGGGAGTATCGTATAGTTTATCCTTTGGATAATAGTATAGGCATGAATGTATCGGTAAGTGATTTAGGGCTTAGAACAAGTCAGATTGTTGCTGGTATAAATTGTTCTGAAAATAATATTATAAAACTTAATGATATTTCAAATGAGCTTGGATTAGGAAATGTTTATAAGAGTAGGATTCATTCTGAAAAATATACATTAGATTATATTAGGTGGCGTTGATTGGAAGTTGATGAGCATATGCAGGCTGACGGTATAAATTTGAAGGAAGGTGAGTAAGTGAAATTTTTTGACTATGATAAAAATATAAATAATGTTGAATACTATGAGATATTAGAGGATTTAATGGAACGCTGGGAGCATGAAATTGTAGAATTCAAAGAGGCAAAAGGTGGCTATGATACGGATAAAATTGGACGTTACTTTTCGGCAATTAGCAATGAAGCGAATCTTAGGAATCAACAGTATGGCTGGCTTGTGTTTGGCGTAAGTGAAAAGGATAAGGTTAAACATGTTGTAGGAACTGCTTATAAGAAAGGTGACAAAAGTCTTCTTGAAAAATTCAAATATGAAATTGCAAGAGACACAACCAATGGTATGACATTCTACGATATTATTGAGTTATTGCCAGTTGTAAATGGAAAAGAACTGCGTGTGTTGATGTTTAAGATACCCTGCAAAGCAGCAACAGGTATCCCAACAGATTGGAAGACCAATTACTATGAAAGATCTGGAGAAAGTCTTGTACCTTTAAAGCAATACAAGATTGATGCAATCAGATCACAAGAAAGAAAAGACTGGTCTAAACAGATTATAGAAGGTGCAACTATCGACAATCTGGACCAAGGTGCGATTCAGTTAGCTCGTGAAAAGTACAAGGAGAAGATGGCACAAGAACCAATTTCTAAAGAAGTTGATGGTATGTCAGATGAACAGTTTTTGACGAAGATGAAGCTGTTAATAGGTGGCAAGGTTACAAATGCTGCAATGCTTTTGTTGGGAAATTCTGATTTCGACTATTTATTCACAGCCGCTCCAAGTATTATGTGGCGTCTCTATGGTGCGGATGGAACAGACAAGGATTATGCTATTTTTAAGATTCCGTTTATCAATGTTGTTGATAAGGTATTTGCAAAGGTAAGAAATCTGACATATCGGTATATGCCAATTCAAATGACGTTATTTCCTATGGAAACAGAACAGTATGATAGTTGGTTGATGAGAGAGCTTTTAAATAACAGTATTGCTCATTCAAATTATCAATTAGGCGGTAGAATTTATGTAAACGAATTTGATGACAAAATTAAGATTACTAATCCGGGAGATTTTATTCCACAGAGAATAGAGAATGTTTTGGAAGTTAGCTACAATCCACCGTTTTATCGTAATCAGTTGCTGGCAGAAGCAATGGTATCTTTTCATATGATTGATACTGCTACACTCGGAATTAGACGAGCTTACAATATTCAGAAGGCGAAGTATTTTCCGATGCCAGACTATGATTTTTCATCTGGTGTTCAAGTGGACGTAACAGTTTATGGCAAGACTTTGGATGATAATTATATGCATATTTTATATGATCATCCAGAACTGAATTTGCAAGATGCATTTTTACTTGATAAAGTGCAAAAAGGTATTCAGATTGAGAAGAAAGATGCTGATAGGTTACGAGCATTAAAAAGCTTGTAGAGGGCAGACTTGAAGCTTATATTTGTCTGCATCAGCTGCAAAAAGCATAGAGGATCAAGCAGGTTATATTAAAAACAAAGGATTAGATGATCAGTATTATAAGACATTGATTATTGAGTATCTAAAACAATATACAAAGGCAAACAGAAAAAGAAATTGATAGATTATTATGGGACAAGTTGCCAGACTCGTTGTCAGAGGTTCAGAAGAAGAATAAGATTCATAATTTGCTTACATCAATGAAAAACAAAAATCTTATCGAAAAAAGACAGCGACAATCAACAGAAATCAAACTGGGTATTAAAGTAGAGCTCGGTTAAGCTCGGTTTAGTTTGGATGTAATTTAACCAAGATTAACCAAGAAAAACCTAAATTAAAAAGAAATTAGGATGACCTTTTGGTTTGATCTCGGTTGAGAATTTTTTTTTAACCGAGACTCTAACTGAGATTTAACCGATGTTACTATTGAGATGGCAGAAAATAATTATTGCAAATGATGTAATGGATATTGATTTGGTAATGTGAGCGAATGGGCATATACTTTATTTAGTAGTATATGCCTCAAATTTAAAAACATAAATACTAGGTTGACACCAAAAAGAACCGCATATATACTATATCTAAGATATGGAGGTGCTCATATGGTTCAAGATGAAAACTTATATCAAAAAGTAATTGCAGACTATAGGATTACCAATTCTGTAAAGAAAACCGCACAAAATGTTGGGACTTCACTTGTAAAAGCTCAGAGGATACTGATAACTGAGGGGTTATGGAGTAGTCATACATCTGAACAAGTCGGAGAACTATTTCGGAAAGGGATGACTACATCAGAGATTTCAAAGCAGTTAGTGATATCAGAGAAAACAGTCCAAGCATATCTGCCATATACACGAACGGAAACTGGTTATGGAGAAAGTCGGTCATATAACTCAAAAAAAAAGTGAAGATTATCGAAGACGTATGTATATAGCGGCGGACAGTCAAGTTTCCAATAAATTCGATGAAATAGTCAGACAGAGTAAACAGCATGATGAGCCTGCTGGGACAATAAGGGTTATGACAGAGCATGAACTTTTACAGGTGCAAAAGAAATTAGATGAAGAAAGAATAAAGAAAAAAGGAGAGTGAAGAAATGTCAGAACAGAAGTATTCTGTATTAAAATTACGTCTTTCCCTGAATCTGAAGAAACAGATGTTAAAGACAGAGTTGTTCTTAATAGATATGGAAAAGTAAAGCAAGGTATTATTAGGGAGGTACTTGTCCCGGCTGATATTACATTACATGCACTGCATTATGTGATTCAGCGTGCTTTTGGATGGCAGAACAGTCATCTACATCAGTATCTTTTGCCAGAAGAAGTTTTTCAGAAGATGACTGGTGGAAAGAATAGACCGGATGAATATGGAAGAACTCTATATGATGGGAAACTAACGGATTGGATAGATTTGTGTGGTGTGTATTTTCGCTTTCCGTGCGATGATTTTGAAGATATCTATTGGGATGATGATTATAAGCAAGGAGTCAGCATCAAGACATGGTTTCGCAAGAAATATACAGCACCTTATTCCTACAGTGGTAAGTGGGAACATTATGCATTTGCAAATGCTACAGCAAAAAGTTTAATTACAGAAAATCCGGTAATTAGAGTTACTCCATCCTTTGATGAATGGATGAAAATGAAAAAGAATGGAATTGATGTTTCTAAGCAGAAAGATAAAATGATTCCTGTGACAGATGCAACGATTGAACAGGTTGGACTGGGATTTGAGAGCAGAATGGACGAACTTCTGGAGCGATTGAAGGTAACTGAGGTCTTGGTCGCTAAAGATGAAAAAGTTCCAGATGATATTAGAGCAAAGCAGTACAGTTTGTTGCAAAAAGACTAGCAAAGGTGAACGAGGAAATCGAAGTAACACCAATTACAAAATCTCTAAAATATAATTATGATTATGGAGATGGATGGGAAGTTGATATTGTCATGGAGGAAAAATATTATACAAAGAATCGTTTAGACACAGCATTTGAGGGAAATGTAGACGGCTTTGTAGTAGTTTCCAATGAGGAAGGTCTTATAGAGGAAGCCAGAGCGTATGATATGAGTGATCATCTCCAAGATGAACTGTTATCAAAGATTATTCAAACAGTGGAGATAAAGGAAAACCAATATGCATATTTGCAGACGCCTTCCTGTTATGGATGATGTCGGTGGAGTACACGGGTATATTGATTTCTTAATGACAAGCAGACTGGGAAATCAGGAGGAAAGAGATGAAATAAGAGACTTGGCAAGTGGAATGGGTTGGACAGGACGCATGTATAAGCCTGAAAATATATTATAAAAAAATGGCACTAGAGAAAATTTCCTCTTACAGCTAATGTTGAAAGTAGATAGTAAAAGAGCTGGGTGGCATCTACCCAGCTCAATCTTCTACATGGAAGACATCTTCCACCAATAAATTAAAGTATTTAGAAATCCGTAACATAAACTCGGCAGATGGGGTGCTATCCCCACGTTCTATCCTGCCGACAGTTTTGGTGCTGAATCCAATAGCAGCGGCAAGGTCATCTTGGTAAATGCCACGCTGTTCCCGGATTTCTCGGATATTATTGGTAACCGCCATAAAAATCCCTTCTTTCAGTTCTATATTTCTGAATTTTCTTATTGTCAATTATGCAAAATGATGTGTCCGATAAAAAGGACTTGTGCTTATTATTTACAATGTCCTGTAATAGCAGAAGCATCAGATTTTCCAAGAACTTTTCCAAATATGTCTAAGCGGTCGTTTTCTCCAACCTTGATAGGTGCATACTTTTCATTAAGAGATAAGGAAAATTCCACCTTTATCGTTTTGTAATTTCTTAATATAGGCTTCTCCGTTTTGAGGAGAAGATACCGATTTCTCCATTAGCAACAGATTCCTGTTGTAATACCCATGCAATCTGACCATCATGGAATTCATGTTCCATACTGTCACCACTAATACGTACACCGAAAGTAGTATCTTCCGGCTGATACAGCATTTTCAAAATATCAATGCTTCGGAATGGAATTATCTTAGCAGTCTGCTTTTCATACATTCCGGATGCGTGAAGCAGATTGATATAATCCATAGCCTTTTCTCTGCCTTCATCAGTAAGTGATGAGAAAGGATCGGAAGGATTTATTCCCAAATATGCTTCATACATGTTAGTAATATTATTTCTAAAACAAAAAGCTATGAAGAACAAGAATTTTATCTAAAACTTGCGTCAAAGGAAAAATATAAGGCAAAAGAACTGGCGAGATAGATTAATAGTGGATATTATGAGAGGTTGCTTTTTATCTAATGGAAAAGCCCCATCTGCAATCGAAAGTAAAGATATGACAGGTGTTCTTAAGGATATGTATATGTTAGAGTTTCTTGATTTGTCAGAACCATATAAAGAATATGACTTAAAGAAAGCAATTTTGAAAAATATGAAAAATTTTCTTCTTGAATTTGGAAGAGATTGTTCAATCATCAGACAATAGATGAACTTTTATTAGATATTACAGAAACTGTTGAATATAAAAAGCATTAAATATCTTATTTTTCTCAATATATATGGCAAATTCTGTCTTGAGGACTTGGGAAAGATTCTGCGTCCTTTTTAGTGCGGATCAATTTGATAGATGTTATAATGTGAAAAATAAATGCAAAACAGAATAAAGATGTTTACATGGTAGCACTCAGAGATGAAGGTAAGCTGATAGGATATTATGAGAAGCATGAATATCGAAATGTAGAAACTATGAAACAATATGATTTATGTTAATATTATGATATAGATTAAAACAGGGAATCAGTGATAAAACAATATCGGATAGGAGTAAAAAATTATGCCTAATATATTAATTGTAGAGGATGATATAAATATTAATAACCTTCTTTGTGAGGTACTTAGGAAGGCAGGTTATGTGTGAACAGGCATTTTCAGGAACAGAGGCAAAGTCAGCTTCTGGATATAAAAGAAAAGGCTTATACGCTTGTACTGCTTGACTTAATGCTGCCTGGTGCAAGTGGTGAAGAGGTTTTAAAAGAGATAAGAAAGGCAGAAACAAAAAGTGAAGCAGAGGCAGAAACAGAAGCAGAAACGGAAGTGATAATAAAGGCTGGTATACAGGAAGGACAAGGCAGCGGAAGGCTTGAGTTCAGGGATATGGTGCTTATACGCTCTACCTTTGAGGTAAGTATCGGTGGCAGGGTGCTTCCTAAGATTACAAAACAGGAATTTGCAATACTGGAATTCTTTGCTTAAAAATCCGAAGCAGGTGTTTAGCAAGGAGGATATATTTGAATATGCGTGGGATGAGCCATATATGGTGAAACAAAGACACTGGATGTGCATATAAGCAATATCAGAAAGAAAATAAAGACCGTGACACCTGATGAATATATAGAAACAATATGGGGATTGGATATCGCCTGCATGAATAATTTACTCTTTTTTTTTTACTATTTATTTGCGATTGATTAGGATTTATTTTTTATGATAAGAGCAGTTAAGAAAAGGAGGAAAAAGCTTTGAGTGAATTATTATTGCAGACAAGGAATCTGACTAAGCAGTATGGCAGACACAGGGCGGTTGATGATGTAAATATGCACATTAAAAAAAGGGTGCGATATATGGCTTTATTGGAAGAAACGGAGCCGGTAAAACGACCTGTCTTAAGATGATTAGCGGACTGTCAACACCGTCTTATGGCGAAATAGAAATGTTTGGGTATAAGGGGAAAGGACTTACAAAAGGTACGTTCAAGAGTAGGGTGTCTTATAGAAGCTCCCGGACTTTATGGCAATATGTCGGCATATGACAATCTGAACATTAAATGTAAGCTTACGGGGATTAAGAAAAAGGATATATAGAAGAGCTTTTAAAAACAGTGGGCCTTTGATACTGTTGGAGAAAAGAAAACAAAGCATTATTCGCTTGGAATGAAGCAGCGCTTAGGGATTGCTCTTGCACTTGTAGGCGAGCCTGACCTGCTTATTCTTGATGAGCCGATTAATGGACTTGATCCACAGGGAATAGTGGAGGTGCGTGAAACTATCCAGAAGCTTGCAAAGGAGCGTGGCATGACAATATGTATTTCAAGTCATATTCTGGAGGAATTATCAAAGCTTGCCACAGATTACGGCATTATTCATAATGGATGCCTTGTGCAGGAGCTCACAAGAGAAGAGCTTATGAAAAAATGCAGTGAGCGCATAGAGCTTACACTTGATAATCCTAAGCAGGCTATTGCTGTGCTTGATGATATGGGCTTTTAGCAGCTATCAGGTTATAGATAAAGAACATATTCATATATTTGAAAGACTGGGAGAAAGTGCCAGACTGAACATGGAGCTTGCAAAGGCGGGAATTCCAGTTAAAGGAATATCTATTACAAGTGAAGAACTTGAGAATTATTTCTTAAGGCTTACAGGGGTGACAATCGTGCTTAATATGATAAAGATGGATGTATACAGAATGTTTCGTACAAAGAGTATGTATGTAATATGGATTATATTGCTGGCATCAGCACTGCTTACCTCATTTCTTTCAAAATAGATTATGATGCAGTTAATAAGGAATGGGAGCAACAACAGGCAGATGACAGCAACAAGGAACAGCTTTCGCAAAGAGAATACAGATAATGTCAATATTGGTATGAGTGTGGAATTACCTACGGAGCCAGGGAAGAAGGTTACGGTAATGGATGTTTTCTTTTCTAATGCACAGGGAAGTTTTATGCACTTTTTCTTGTAATATTTGCGGTTATGTTTGCAACAGCAGATATTAAGAGCGGTTATATTAAGAATATTGGTGGACAGGTGTCACAAAGGGGGATGCTTATTGTTTCAAGGGCAGTTGCACTTGCTTTATTTACAGCAATTACCTTTGCAGGGATATTTGTATTCCAGGCAGCAAAGCGAATATGCTTGCGTTTAAATATGTGGTGTGGGGTAACTGGAGGAGATTATACCTTATTTCTTAACGGAACTTACGCTTCATTATGCATTTGTGTTAATATGTATGGCGATAGCAGTTATAATTAAGAATAATGTCATAAGCATGACCTTGTCGGTATGTCTTACCATGAATATAATGAGTATTGTGTATGCCTTTATAGATTATGTAGTTAACAGAAGGGGATTTCATAACTTCAGCATCTATAAGTATACAGTAACTGGAAGGATGGCAATGCTTCCTATGAATGTAGGCAGGGAGGATGTTGTTAGTTCAATGTGTGTGGCAGCTGTATTTATTATAATAATGCTGTCATTAAGCAGTTATATTTTTCAGAAAAGGGATATTTAGAGAATGAGGATTATTATTGGAATATTAGCAGTAATAATTATTATACAGGCATTTATTATGTGGAAATACCAGCGGCAGATTAAGGACATCTGCCGCCAGTTGTCGTTTCTTATGGAACACGATAGTAATAAGCTGATTCAACGTGAAATAGATATGGGGGGAATAGGTGAGCTTTCAGATAAATTGAATGAGCTTCTTGACCTGCGTAAAAAAGAAAGAAATGAGTACAGAAAAAAGAAGAGCTGATTGCAGATACATATACTAATCTTTCACACGATATAAGGACACCGCTTACATCACTGGATGGGTATTTCCAGCTTATAGAGGAATGTGACAATATAGATGACCAGAGGAGATATCTTGATATAATCAGAGAAAGGCTTAACAGCCTTAATGAAATGCTGGAGGAGCTTTTTACATTCACTAAGCTGAAAAATGATTCGTATAAGCTGGAGCTTACGGATTGTTGTATGAACAGAATATTAAAAGAAGCTGTATTTTCTTATTATGATGAATGGAAGAAGCAGGGCATCTGCCCAGATATTAGTATTACTGAGGAAATGCTGTATATATCAGGTAATAAGCAGGGCTTAAGGAGAGTTATACAGAATGTCATAAAAATGGTCTTGATCATGGGGAAAAGAATATAAGTATCAAGCTTACCCGTGTGGATAATTACGCCTTGCTTAAAATCAGCAATTATACGGAACATCCTGAAAATATTGATTTAAGCCATGTGTTCGAGCGTTTTTATAAAGCAGATGTGGCAAAGAGGCAGAGCCTCAACCGGACTGGGTTTATCTATTGCAAAAAGAGCTTGTGGAGCGTATGAATGGAGATATAAGTGCAAGAATACAGGGGAATGATTTCATTATTGAGATAAAAGTTTTGCTTTGTGGTATAATATGTGAGTATGGCAGATGGGGTGGACAACATTGATCTTGGAGTGGGAAGAAGATGAACAAAAGGGACTTCAAGAAAAAGACACCATCATGAAAGCAAAGCAGTACTTGTGTTTGGTATACTCTCATTATTTTCATTTGTGCTTTATTTTTACAGCGCAAATCATGCACCGTATACCTATATTGATGTCATATTTTGGGGACCATTATGCTCGTTTATTGGTATCGTGATTTCTATTATTACACGAAAGACTCGAAAAATACATCCTGCGCTATGGATATCAGGGATTATTAGTTGCATGCTTGGTTATCTTGATGGGATTACTGGAGAGTATACAACACCGGAAGGCTATTTTGTGGATGAGCAGGACGCAGAAGAATTTGATAAGCATTTTTCATAATTATGCATCTTGGTACTGTTTTTGTGCATGTTAGTTGTCTGTATATAGACAATGAAATCAATTAACGATAGAGTAATTATGGTAGTAAATCACCTAAAACGTATATGGAGTTGCATGAAAAAGGAGATACATATATTATACATGAATATTAAATGAGAAAAATAGACAGATTGCAAGAGTACTCTGTCTGTAAAAATTACCAAACTTCCTGGAGGGATAGATTTCTATGATTATCAGATATGCAGAAGAGAAAAATTTTATAGAATTGCGACAGTTTTATGACGGTATGTGTAAAGTTTTGAGCGGAAAAGATTTTCTGCCGGAGGGATATAAAGGTGGTTTCCCTCCAGATGAAATGATCAAAGATGCAATCAAAGAGAGAAATCAGTTTATCGGTATTGAAGATGGTCGAATTGTTGCGGCGTATATTATGAATCATGATCGTGATGAGGCGTATCACGCAGTTAAATGGCTTATTGATGCAAATGATAACGAGACAGTAGTTCTTCATGCCTTGCGTGTCCTTCCGGAATATGGAGGTCGTGGATACTCGAAGCAGTTAGTTCAACACGCAATAGACACAGCAAGGGAAAGAAACCTTAAATCAATTCGTCTTGATTGCATAGAGGGAAATGATATTCCACAGAAAATGTATATGTCGTTTGGATTTAAGTATGTGGATAAGGTTGAAATCATATATGTTGATATTGGAGTACCGAGGAAGTTCCTCTTATATGAGTTTGTACTCTAATCAAGACATAATAACAGTTATATCTTGAACATTGAAGTCAGTAGTGAGTGAATAAACTGCTGGCTTCTTTTTTGATAGATACAGTCACTCCCAAAGAGGTGCTGGATAGTAAAGTAATAATATCAACATGACGATATAGAAAATGCAGGGAAGCATTGTATTTCAAAGAGTAGGAAGCATATAACGGGGCGATGTCGCAGCACTTACTAAATCCGGTAGAGGATCTGGCACAAGCGTTAAAAACACCAATAAAATTGGCGAAAGGTGCTTCACTTAGCAGACAGAATAATTCTGTTAATATTGCAGAAGGACAAAGTATTCGTGTTAATGGAGGTCATGTGCTTACGGTTACGGCGCATGGAGTAGAGGTATCTGGTGGAGATAATCCGTATGATACAGAATCCTATGTAAAAGCATAAAGAATGGCAGGTGCATTGGCATCAATGCTACGAAATGCAGGTGGGACAATGACTACTGTAGCACATTCAAAGGAGGAATATGCCCAGTACATAGAAGGAATTACAGATGTTATGTCTTATCTGGGTATAGACACTTCCAAAGATTTTACGGTCAATGGTATGAAATATAGCAAAAATAAAGATGGCTGGTATGAGTCAGAAGCGAACAGTGATGCGCAGGCGGCATATGAACAGTTAAAAGCGAATAACAGAACCTATCAGTTTGCAGACGAAAAAACCAAAAACAGATTGCTTATATTAGTGATTATTACCTTCAAACAGTACCGGAGAGTGTAAAGGCGGCGTGGCAGGAAACATTAGAAGAAACGGGGTTAATCCATTTCAGACTGATTTATCCAGTACATTAACGCAGCTATCTGTGGAGCAGGATTTTCAGACAGGTGGTAATGATAATATTTTTGGAGAAAAAAGAAAGCTGTTTGGCAGCTATCAACAAAGGAGGAAAAACAAGCGGGATTTGCGGAAAAGGTCACAGACAAAAGTCAGGTTTCCTCGGAAGATATGACCTTGGAGGAATACAAGGAGTATTTTAATGAAAAGATGAGTGGCTTGTATACCCACCCTTCGCAGAGAGGCATGAATTGGGTGATTGACATAACGGATGCGGCTTATAAGAGGATGCAGTCAGACCCGGAATATGAGAAGAAGATTCTGGATGCGTTGGCGAAGAACAAGGCTGTTGATTTCGGGGAAATATCCCGGTGGTTGCGTATACTCATATAGATGACACATATGAAATGTTACGGCTATACGCAGGGCATGAAGGAGAATGACGGTTATTCGGGACTTCCTCCGCAAAGGGAACTGATGCCGGACGGCAGAAAAAGGCAAGGCAGAAGGAACTGCTGGAAGAATATTTGGAAAAGCGGGCGCAGATGAAGGAATTTCAGCAGGAGGCGTTGGAAGAAAAGATTGCAAAGCAGGAATTGGAGAGGAGCAGGCTGACAAAGGCATGGAGCAGTAAGAGGCAGATGGCGATGGCTTCCAATGCTTATGACGCAAATGTTATGACGGAAACCGCGACAGGCAGTGAGGTATAGTGTAATGAATGGTGTATCATTATCAAACCAAGTAATCCATTGGAATCGAAGAAATTTGCCGTGAAGCAGAATTTCAATAAAGTTATCAAGGAAAATGAAAAAGTTTCCAATAATTATTACTGAAAGAGTAATAAAGCTGAAGGCGTGGACTGCTTTGGGAGGACGATTGACCTGACTTCGCTTATCAACAAGCCGGACGGATATCTGCAGGGGAGCAACGGAGGGAGAAACAGCAATCTTACTGAAAAAGAAGTTTACCCTGGCAAGGGGCGGTACGCTTACCTGCTCGAGCAGGCAGTTACATAAAAACAACTTTGCAGTGGACTGTCTAAAATGGCAGGATTAGTAAATGGTCAATCATACGAGGAGAAAAATGTATGTCAATTAGTATTTCCAATTATCCTTCTCAATTATCGAAAAACAGGGAAATCTTAATGGATAAAATTAAGCATACAGTTGTGCATTCGGTTACATCGTTCAGCGATATGAGAGCCGGAATATTAAAAGAAATTAGGGAAGAAAAAGGGCAGTATGACTATACTGATGTTGTGAATGCTTGTGGATTGAGTTATGCAAGGCTGTATTCTGAAATTGAACAGCGCTATGAAAATGAACAGTATTATAAGGTAGATGGGACGCCGCTGACAAAAGAAGATGAGATAGAGTGGCTGGATATACAATTTGAGCAGGAAGTGGCATGGCAGAAATCCTGTGCCAGAATAACAGCCCAGGGGCAGGTCATTCAGGGGAATATTCCTGAAATGCCAACAAGAGGAGATGGAAGAATTGGAAGACAGCTTTTATCAAGCGAAGGATGCTTATATGAAGCTGTACCGGGAAAGCAGGCAGGTGGGGAAGCCGCTTGTTTTGCAAAATTATATATTTGGCAATGGCCGGATGTATGAAGTGCTGAACAGATTAGGTAATTTACAGGAGAGGGTGGAATAATGCGGGTTAATTTATCCAACAGTTCATTGCAGAACAGATATTTTTCAGGAACAGGAAGAAGTCATTCAGATGTCAGGTATGAACGAGCATCTGTTGAATTTCAAAGGTCTTATGATAGATGAGGTTCAACGGGTAATCATTCGGGAAAATCAGGAGATAGAGCTTACATATACCGAGTTTGAAATCTTGAAGCTTTTTGCAAAGCATCCGGGAATAGTGTTCAGTAAGGAACAGATTTATGACATTGTGTGGAAAGAATCCTATTCCGGCGATTACAACATCGTCATGAGCCATATCCGGAATATTCGGGAGAAGATAGAGGATAATCCTAGCAAGCCAAGCTATATACAGACTGTTTGGGGAGTTGGTTATCGGTTCAATAAAATTTAATAGCATAGAAACAGACAATTAAGAAACAAAATCTTGGTTGTCTTTTTTTATTTGTAAAAACATTTACAGTGACAGGTGCAGAAAGGAGACAGGAGTACATTGCAGAAATCAAAACGAATACGGGCAGTAATGATAAAGGTTTATAAGTGAATATCGTAGTTATGCAAAGGCAGTCAATAATGGCTGCCTTTTGTCATGCACAAAAAATAAGCAGATGGAGGAAATACTATGGCAGAATCTAAAACAGAAAAACAGAAAGTACAGGAAATAACGGAGAAGTTGGAGTAGGGTATCAAGGAGCTTTTTGAAAGCGAGAAGTACAAGACTTATCTGAATACCATGTCAAAATTCCATAATTACAGCTTTAACAATACTATGTTAATTGCGATGCAAAAAAGCCAGACGCTACGTTAGTGGCCGGATTCAAGGCTTGGCAGAAGAATTTTGACAGGCACGTTAAGAAGGGGGAAAAAGGGTATTCGTATCCTTGCCCCGGCACCCTATAAAATCAAAGAGGAGAGGGACAAGATTGATCCGGTCACACAAGAACTTTTACTTGATAAGGACGGAAATCC
>VOFG01001323.1_pt1 | contig 16106 bp, 16 predicted proteins | sample 5384171 | NCBI WGS metagenome assembly VOFG01 (sample SAMN12384726, study PRJNA508395) | human gut metagenome | isolation source: healthy gut F | host: Homo sapiens
CGGGAATGTCCACGGCGGTCAGCGCCGTGGACTCATAAAACGCGGAGGGGCCGATCTCCCGTACGCCCGCCGGAATGGTCACGCCGGTAATATCCGCGCGCCAGAAGGCGTCGGCGCCGATGGTCTGCACGGTGTCGGGAATGACGGGCGTCTTGCTCTCGCCCTTATAGGCGAGCAGCTGCCCGTTCCAGATGAAGAAGTCCGACGCACTGTCGTCATAAAGCCAATCATTGTAAAGCGCGCTGAGCTGCCCGGCAAAGGTGCCGACGCTGTAGGACGTCCGCGCGCCGAATGCCCCGCCGTGCAGGAGCGTATGCTCGCCCTGGAAGGTGATGTCGGACAGATTCGTGCACGCTGCAAACGCAGCCTTGCCGATCTCCGTCACGCTCGCAGGAATCGTGATCTTTTCCAGATAGTAGTTGTGGTAACGCGTCTGCCGCTGCATTGCAGCTCGCAGGGCAAGGCGATCCTGCCAACCGCTCGCGCTACGAGGCCGAGCGTCTGCTGCGCCGTGCGCCGCTCGAGGTCATGACCCCGCACACCGTGGTCGATCCCGATTGTCTGCTCGATTCCCTCGCGGCCATTCGCGCGCAGGGCTACGCCGAGGAGCACGAGGAATACAAGCTCGGCCTGCAATCCGTTGCCGCGCCGATCTTCAGCCGCGACGGCGCCTGCAGCTACGCCATCGGCGTGATCTGCATGACAACGGTTCCGCGCGAGGCCTTCGACGCCGTGCGCGTCGCGGTCGTGCAGACGGCCAACGCCATCTCCTCCGACCTGCGCTGAGGCCGCGCCTCCGATCTCTTCAAGAAGGGAGCAGCTTATGAAATATCTCATCATTCTGGGCGACGGCATGGCCGATTATCCCGTCGCCGCCCTGCAAAAACCGCACGCCCCTCGAGGCCGCCGACAAGCCGCACATGGATGCGCTCGCCGCGCACGGCACGATGGGGCTGGTGCGCACCGTGCCGCAGGGATGCCCCCGGCTCGGACACCGCGAATATGTCCGTCATGGGCTTCCCCGCGCGTCTATTACAGCGGGCGCTCTCCGCTGGAGGCCGTCTCGCTGGGCATTGACGTTCACCCGGAGGATGTCACCTTCCGCACAAATCTTGTCTGCCTCTCCGAGGAGGCGGATTACACCGCCCGGACAATGGTCGATTTTTCCGGCGGCGAGATCTCCACGCCCGAGGCCGTCGAGCTGATCGAGGCTTTGCAGCCGCTGTTCTCCGACGCGGACTTGCAGCTCTACCCCGGCATCAGCTATCGGCACTGCCTCGTGAAGCGCAACGGCAGCACCGGCACGGTTCTGACGCCGCCGCGCGACATCACCGGCAAGCCGATCGCCGGACATCTGCCTGCCGGGCGGTACGGCGCGCGCCTGCTGGAGCTGATGAAGGCCTCGGCTGACCTGCTGGAAAATCACCCCGTCAATCTCGCGCGCAAGGCGCGCGGCGAGAATCCCGCAAACTCCGTCTGGTTCTGGGGGGAGGGCACAAAGCCGAAGCTCGACCCGCTTGAGCAGCTCTACGGCGTGCGCGGCGGCGTGGTCTGCGCCGTCGACCTCATCAAGGGCTTGGGGCTGTGCGCCGGGATGCGCACCGTCGACGTCCCCGGCGCGACCGGCGGCATGGTCACGAATTATCGCGGCAAGGCCGAGGCGGCGCTCAGGCTGCTGCACGACGGCTGCGATCTCGTTTATATTCACATTGAGGCGCCCGACGAATGCGGCCACCACGGCGACGCAGCCGCGAAGGTGCGCGCGATTGAGGAGATCGACCGTAACATTCTCGGTTGGCTCATGGAGCAGCTCGACCGCGAGGGCGAGGCCTATCGCATTCTGCTCACGCCCGACCATCCGACGCCGGTCAGTCTGATGACGCACACCGACGAGCCGGTTCCCTTCGTGCTCTATGACAGCACCGCGCCCACGCCGGACAGCGGCCGCCGCTACAGCGAGGCCGCCGCAAAGGCGGCAGGGCTGTTCCTGCCCGAGGGACCGCTGCTGATGAAACGTCTGCTCGGCCGCGAATAAAGCGACGGACATCCTTGCAGACCGATAGCGAAACATTCCAAACAACGAAGAGCCGCCGCAGTCCTGCGGCGGCTCTCAAAATCAAAGCCGTCGGCCATGCCGTTGGCTTTCTTTCTCCGTTCAATCAACATGCAAACACGGAGCGATCGCGGTTATGCGATTGCTCCGTGTTTCCGATTTATGTACGGTCCGCGCAGGTCGAGGCCGTCTCCTGCAAGCCGCCCGCCGATTCCGCGACCAGGGCCTGTGCGGAACGGATCACCTGCCGCAGCTGTTCAAAATCGCTTTGTGAAAGGTCTCGAGCAGGGTCTGGAAATCCTGCGAGGTGTGCATCAGGCGCTCATCCGTCAGGGCGAGGATGCGCTTCATCTGCTCGTCGGAGGCAGCCGCGCGCGCTGGCCGCCGCTCTGCAAGCTCGGCGCGCCGATAGGCCGCAAGCTCCAGCTCCTTGTAATTTTCCGGTTCTTCCGCCGCAGGCTTTTCCTCGGCCGCCGGCTCGGGCTGCTTTGCCGCCGCCTCCTCCAGCGCCTCGCAGCGCTTGGTCAGGCGCGCAATCTCCTCACGCGCGGCGGCGTTTTCCGCCTCCAGCTCGGCGCAGCGCTCGCTCGCCTGCGCCAGCTCCTCCTGCGTCGTTTCCGCCTCGGCCTCCTGCGCGCCGTGTGCCCGCTCGGCCTCGGTGCGGGCGTCGTTCAGCTCCCCTTGCAGACGGGCGATCTCCTCCTGCATCGTGCGAACGCGGCGCTCATGCTCCTGCGTCTGCTGCTGGATGAAGTTGATGACATCTTCCCGATGAAATCCCTTAAGCTGCGTGCGGAATCCTTCCATTTCATAGCCCTCTCAGTCTGATCTGCTCGAAATTTGTTTCTATTTATGTATTATATCATGCAGAAGGAGAATTGACAAGCGCAAGGTCGCAAATTGTCGAGGCATTTTTTGAGAAAATGACTTTACTTTTTTTGGCACGTCTGCTATAATAATGAGCACAGGCGCCAGTGGCTCAATGGATAGAGCATCAGATTCCGGTTCTGAGGGTTGGGGGTTCGAGTCCCTTCTGGCGTGCCAAAAGGAGCTGCCGCGAACACCTTGCGTGCCGTTTTACGGCTTGCAGCGTGTTCGTGCTCTTTTTGTATGCACCGCAAAGCATGGCCGCAGACGTTTTTTCGTCTGCGGCCATGCTTTTTATGCGTTTGCCTCGCGGAAGAGCTGATAGGAACAGATCAGCTTTCGCATCAGGCGATCGTTCTGTTCAACGTCGCAGTCCGAGGAAAGCGACGGGCACATATCAAACGCCGTGCACTGCGGCAGGAAGCGGCAGTCCACGCATTTTTCGCGCACGCGCGTGTTGTTCATCCATTTGTCATGGAGCGCGGGCTTCGTGATCCCGTCGCGAACCGTGCCGACCGCCATATCCGCCTGACAGTTCTGACAGGCAAAGAGCGCGCCGTCATAGTTGATGATCGCGCTGTGCGGCGAGTTCGACATGCAATGGATCATCGGCATCTGCTTTTCGATCGGCTTGATCTTGAGGAAGCCAAGCTCCTCCATCCGCGTCCGCATCTTCAGCCATTCCTTGCGCAGCGCACGCCGCGACTCGCTCGGCGTGAGGTCCTTCCACTTGAAAAATTCCTCAAACAGCAGCGCCGGATAGGCCGAGAAGCCCTTTCTTCCGCCAGAAGCGCTCCGCGAGATAGTCGATCAGCGACCAGACGCTCTCAACGTTGTGGCTGTCCACGTTCACACGAACGCTCACCGCGATTCCCCCGTCGAGCAGGCCTTGGATGTTCTCGATCGTGCGGGCGAAGGGATTTTCACAGGGGTCACGATAGCGCTTTCTCTTGTTATGCTCCTCATCCATGCCGTCGAGCGTGATCTGAACCTTTTTGAGCTTCCATTCGTCGCGCGCATGGCGGATCAGCTCCGGCGTGAAGAGATAGCCGTTGCTCACCATGGTGGATTTATAACTGACGCCAGCCTCATCCAGCATGGAGGTCAATTGATCGATCGCCGCTGCGTTGCAGAGCGGCTCGCCGCCAAACCAGTAGAGAACGATCTCGCCCTCGCGTTTGGTTTTCATGATATATGCAAAAACGTCCGCCACCGTTTCGGGCGTCATCGGCAGGGTCGAATGATCCGGCTCGAAACAGTAAAAGCAGCGCGCGTTACATTCTAAAGTTGTAAAAATTTTATAGAAAGACATTCCGGCCTTTCGCTTTTCCGTGAGCCTCAGCAGCTCGAAAAGCTCCATATAGGACTGCGTCTCATTCTCGCTCTCCGGAACAAAAAAATGCGCGTCAATCAGTTCCGCAAGCGGCTCCGCATTTTCTGCGGGCAGCTCGGCCGTCTCCTGCGACAGGAGCGCCCACTCCGTTTCGTTCAACTCGTAAAACGCGTGCGTCATGGTGTGAGACCATGGAATCGCCGTACTTGATCATTTCCTGAACCAGCGTGCCCTGCGCAGCGTCGTTCTGCTTGCTGTAGGCATAGGTCTGGATGGAATAGGTGCGGCTGTTGCTGACGGCCGTGTCGCCGACCATGACCTGGAAGGTCACGGCCTTGCGCATCTCGGTGGAGGCCAGCCCGTCGAACACGACGGACTTCCGCGTACCGTAATCCTCAAAGTCGGCCGCTGCAAAGGTCTTGAGCACCTTGCCCTCGGCATCCTTCACCACGACGCTCAGGTCGCTCAGGCTGCCGCCGTTTTTCAGATAGGTCGCCGGATCAAAGACGAACTTCATCATGATCTTGCCCTCGAAGATCAGCGTGCAGCCGCTGACTGCGACAGTCGCGTTCGCAACCGTGCCGTCCGCGCGGTCGTTGCCGATCGCTGCGACGGTCGCCGTGCCGAAGGCCTTCTGCTCGTCCGTCAGCTCGGCGTTGACGAGGTTCTTCGTGTTGATGTTGAAGTAAACCTGCGCGGCGGAGGCGTAGTTCAGGAAGTCAACCAGAACGCGCTTGTTGGCCGCCGTCGTGTTGGCCTTGGAGAGCGTGTTGTAGCAGTACTGCTTGACGCTGTAGCCGCTCTGCGTCGCGCCCTCGTAGGTCTTGCCGTTCTTCACGCCGTAGACCGTTGCGTCGACGTTGCTGCCGACCTCGGCCGCCGCGATGCCCGCGAACTTGAAGCCGTAGGCGTTGTAGCCGCTGTTGTAGTCGTTGACATCGACCTTCGTGGTCTTCTTGCCGGTCACGTTGCCGTCGGCATCGTAGACCGACTTCGTCACGGACACGTAAACGGAATCATAGGTGTCAACGACTGCCTTCGGCACGTAGTACTTGATCGAGAAATCCGCCTCGAAGATGACCGTCTTGCCGAAGAACTTCAGGTTCGCGTCGGTCAGCTTCTCGCTGACGCCGCAGGCGCAGACGCCGTCAACATAGACGTGCGCCTCGGCCGCGTCGATCACGGCGGCGCAGACGCCGCAGGTGACCTTGTGCGTGCCGTCGCCGTTGTCGGTGTACTGATAGTTGCTGTGGCCCTTCGCCTCGACGATGTCCGTCAGGTCGCTGTAATCGCAGCGCGTGCAGGTGACGGTCGTGTAGCCGTCCTCCGTGCAGGTCGCAGGCGTGACCACGCGCACATAGTCATGGCCGAGCGCTTCGACGATGTCCGTCATGTCGGAATAGTCGCAGCGCGAGCAGGTAACATGGGTGTAGCCCTCCTCCGTGCAGGTCGCGGGGAACACGGTGGAATGGAGATCGTGACCCAGAGCCGGGATCGTCGGGATCTCGGTGAGCTCGTTGACACCCTCGGCGTCGGCGAACAGCTTGCCGCAGGTGCAGGTCCAGTAGGCCTCGTTGCCGGCCTCGGTGCAGGTCGCAGCCTTCGCCTCGACTGCCGTCAGCGTGTGGACGTGCGCAGCCGGAGCCTTTGCGAAGAGATAGAGGTCAGCCGCAGAAGCGGAAACCGTGAACTTGCCGTTTGCGAAGGAGAGATATTTTTCGTTGCAGCTCTTGAGGCTGACGGAGCCGGGCTCGGTTCCGGCGGCAACCGTGAAGATACCGTTCTGGAAGGAGGTCGTAACACGAATTGCCTTGGCGTTCAGGTGCAGATAGTTGCCTTCCGTCGCGCCCTCAAAGCCGATGCCGGTATAGGGGGTATAGGTTCCCTCGACTGCCTTGAACAGGACGGTCGCGTCGGGGGGTATTCACGGCGTTGTTCGCGAACGAGACCTCGGTGCAGGTCGTAACTGCCTTGCCGGTCTCGAAGTTGGACAGCGCCCAGTACTTGCCGTCGGCATCCTTTGCAGCAATCACATAGACGCTGCCGGCTGTCAGCGTATCGGTCAGGGTGTAGAGGTCAAGCGCCATCTCTGCGCCGCAGCGGTCGCACTTGCTGTCCTGATCGGCGTCGACATGACCCAGAGCCGGGATCACGACGGTATCAACTGCATTGCAGCGCGAGCAGGTACGAGCCTGTTCACCGGCCTCGGTGCAGGTAGCTTCCTTCGTGACGGTGTATTCGCCGTAGTCATGGCCGAGCGCCGGGATGACCGCGCAGCCAGTGAGAACCTTGCCGCAGTCGGCGCACTTCGTGCCGGCCTCGCAGCCGTCGGCGGTGCAGGTGGCGGCAACCGCCTCGACCTCCACAACGTTGGTATGCCCGCAGGGAGCAGCGTCGCCCTTCCGGTAGATCTCCGGGAGCACCATGCCGGCGTTCGGAGCGGTAGTGTAGTTGGTGAAGCGCGTTGCGCTCACATTATAAAGAATCTTGCCGCAGGACGCGTTGGTGCTGGCGATCGTTGCGGCGCCGGTCGCGGCGTCGATCTCGATCGTCCAGGTCTGCGCACCGCTGGCGTTGTTCAGCTCAAGCACCTTGACCGCGCTCGTGCCGACGACACCCTCTGCGGTGGTCAGCGTCCAAGCGCCTGCCTCGCCGCCGAGGGTGATCTCGATGGCGTCGGAGGCGGTGATCGCGCCGGTCTCGGCCGTAGCCACAGTCTGAGCGAAATAGGTTTTCCCGCCCATTGCCGCCGCGGCAGCGCCCTTTGCTTGCCGAGGCGATCACGATCACGTCACCGGCCTTCAGAGTCGAAGCGTCGGAGACCAGCACGTAGCTCGTCTTTGCGGGCTCTGCTTCACCGCAAACCGTGCATACGCCGTTTTCATAGGTGTGACCCGTCGCCGGGACAGGCTCAACCTTCGTCTCTGCACAGCGGGTGCAGGTGAAGGTCTTTACGCCGTCGGTCGTGCAGGTCGCGGCCGTGGTGACCTCGCCCTCGTTCCAAGCGTGACCGAGAGCCGGAACAGTCGCGCAGCCGGAGAGAATCGCGCCGCAGTCGATGCACTTCGTGCCGGCCTCGGAGCCATCCGTCGTGCAGGTGGCGGCGACCGCAGCGACCTGCTCAACGTTGGTATGCGCGCAAACCGCTGCGGAGGCATCGAGCTTATAGAGCGTCAGTGCGCCGCCCGTGCTGGCCGCATAGCAGGCAAAGCCGTAAGTACCGTTACCGCGGAGAGTCGCGTTGACCTTCTTCGCCGTATTTGCCTTGTTGACGAACTCGAAGGCGTCCGTTCCGGAGCCTGTCCAGAGCGCTTCGTCGCTCGTGCCGTCGGCAAGGAGCTGTGCCTTGTTCTTCACGCCGGTGCCCGCCGCATAGGATTTGGTCGAGGCGTTATACAGGGTGTAATAGGTGTCGCTTGCCGCGATGTGCCAGACCAGAGCCTCGTCCGGGTTGGCAATCGCGTCGTTTTCGGCCGTGACCTCGGCATAGGACAGTCTTCCGCTGACGACTGCCGCCTTCATGGCCTTTCCGTTGTAGACGACCAGATAGTCGCCCTCTGCGATCGTGCCGTCTGCTTCAGCGGTATACTTCACAAAGCTGCCGCTGACAGACACCGCGCTCGCGCTGATGGTGATCCCGGTCAGCATGCCACAGATCATGGCAACCGCAAGGATCATGCTGAGAAAACGTCTTGTCATTTGCATTCACTTCTACTTTAATTTTTTGATGGGGTAAAGGGATCTGCTGTGCGTGGCCGATGCGCCATGGAGATCACGAAGTGGGCAATGCATTTGCTCGTCTGGTATGCAGAGAGCCAACCGACCAAATCCGACTTGCCTGTCTGGGTCATCCTTGCGGTGCATCGTCCGAGGGATGGGATACCGGATCACTCCGCATTTCTGCGGAGAAATTCCACAAAACGTTGCGCCGGTTTGCTCTGCGATTTATTTTACCAAAGTATAGCACGGCACATTTTAAATTGCAATAGCTTTTTCGGGATTTGCCTGTTACTTTTCTTAATAAAGTATGTTTTGACAAACTTATTTCATTTTTTGGATAATTATTTTAATTTTTTCAAATCAATGTGCAGTTTTTCTCAAAAATCCGCATTTTCTCTGCCAAAATTCCAATTTTTCCGAATAATAACACTTTATTGAGCAATTTCTGCAAGATATTCTCTCAAAACCGCTCCTGCGGCGCGAAGCTGGAGCAGCCGCACGGCCGGTGTGCTCTTGGGAAGCTCGGCGATCGGCTCCATATTGATCGCCCCGCGGAAGCCGACCTCGCGCAGCGCGCGCAGAAGCTCCGGCCAGTTCAGGCTGCCATAGCCCGGGAAGAGGTGCAGATCCTCATAGATCGGCCCGATCCTGCCGTAATTGTCGTTCAGATGAACCGTCTTGAGCGCGTGGCCGAGGGTGCGGATCATCGCCGGAACGTCCTGCGCCTCAATATTGGCGTGTCCCGTGTCCAGGCAAAGCCCGACGCAGTCATCGCCGATGTCGCGCATCAGGGCGAGCAGCTCCTCCGCCCGGGTGTAGGGATACGGCGGGTCGCCGGGAAGCTGGACGTGATGAGAATCAAAGGTGTTCTCCAGACAGATGCAGACCCCGCTGCACGCCGCAAGCCCGCAAAGCTCGGAAAACCAGCGCACGTTCCACGCGTGGATGCGCGCGCGCAGCTCCGGCGTCGCGACCCGGTCGGGTTGGCGCAGGGGATGAAAGACCAGCCGGCGGCAGCCCAGCAGGCGGCATGCCTCGATGCAGCGCGCATAGACCTCCCATGGGCGTTCGGCATGAAAATCGACCGGGATCGCCTGCTTCCACGGTGCGTGCGCCTGCACGATCGGAAGCTGCGTCCGGTCTAGGACATCTGCCAATGTATGAACCCAGTCTCGCCAATCGTCCCGCAGGGCGGGTCGCCCGGCATGGCTGCCGTAGACGCTGAAGGGAAAATCAAGCCGTCAAATCCGGCGTTTTTGACCAAGCGACGGCCGCTCGAGCGGCATGGTGCGGCAAAAGCTCGCCATCGATGTTGAGATCTGCATAGACGCTTCCTCTCCGAAGAAGAATACGCCCGGCCGCCTTGTTCAGGCGCTTCCGCATCCCACGCAGAATTTTTCTGTATTCTCTCGGTTTTATTCCACATAAAAGTTTTTTCTCGTCATTCGATTGACTTTTTGTTTCGAATAGTATATCATTCTTATCGATCTTTGTCAATTACTCTCCGCCCATGAAATATTTCATTTCGGCGGACATTCGGAAAGGAGCTGCACCATGCGGGCACTTTATGCGCGGATCAAGGCGTTCGTCGAGTGGTTTGCCGGGTTTTCATATCCCGCTCTATGCCGCCAACGCCGCGTTTTACCTGATCCTGTCCCTCTTCCCTGCCGTGATGCTGATCGTCGGTATGCTGCCCTACATCGGCTATACGCAGGCCTCGCTGCTCAATGCCCTGCGCGGCCTTCTCCCGGACGTGCTGATGCCGCTGATGGAGCGCATTGTCAACGACATGAGCACGAACAACACCGGTGTCATGCTCTCCATCACCGCAGTCACGGCAATCTGGTCGTCCTCACGCGGCGTTTACTGTCTCCAGCTCGGCCTCAACAGCATCAACGGCGCGTCCGAAAACCGCAGCTATTTTTTCCGCCGCGCGCTCTGCGTGGTCTATATGGTCTTTATTCTTGCGGCGCTGATGCTGACGCTCGTGCTGCACGGCTTCGGGCGCGAGATTGCAAGCTTCTGCATGAGCCGCCCGGTTCCGATCCTGCAATGGATCGCCAAGGTCATGCAATTCCGCGGCCTGCTGCTTATGTTCCTGCTGACGGCAGTGTTTTCGGCGATCTTCTTCGTCTTCCCGAACAAGCGGATGCACTTTCTGAGCGTCGTGCCCGGCGCGGCGCTTGCCGCCCTCGGCTGGCTGGTCTTCACGAATCTCTTCTCGGTCTATGTCATATACTCGCAGTCCTATTCCACGCTGTACGGCAGTCTGTCCGTCCTCGCGATCGGGATGTTCTGGCTCTATTCCTGCATGGTCATCCTGTTCTGCGGCGCGGTGTTCAACCTGACGCTTGAAAGGCTGCGCGAGCTGAAAAAATGAACATTTCGCATGAAAAACCGCTGCGTCGGACGTCCGGCGCAGCGGTTCTTATTGGGAACCTCTGATTCAATCGCAAGATCGGTCGGCGAGGGATTTTGTTCCAAATTAAGGGATTTTCTGATTCAATCCAAATTAAGGTTTGAAAATTGCAGGAATACTTTTGTTTATTTCAAACCGATAACCAAAGAAGCCTGATTCAAGGTTTCATTTTTCAAAGAGCGGTCGGCGAGACCCCGCTGAGCGCCGCAGCCAGATTCAGAGGTTCCTCAGGATTTACTTTCTGTCGAAGGACTTGCAGTCGGTGCACTGCTGCACGGTCGGATCGGCCTCGTGCGTGCCGACCTGAATGCAGTCCAGAGAGCAATAGTTCTCGGCGCCGCAGTGATGCTTGCACTGAGAGACCGAGCAGCGGATGCAATGGTTCGCGTTGCAGTTCATGTGTCTGACCTCCTTTTTTGATTTCCTCCGTAGTTTGCGCGATTTTCGGAGGTTCAAGCAGGAGAAAAATTTGACACGGCCGACGCAAGCCGTTATAATAAAGGAAAGCAGCCGTTTCTGCGCGGGCGGAGTTCCGCAGGCTGCATTTCATTCTATGCCTCGGAGGTGCAAGATGGTTAAGGTAGCTCCTTCCATTTTATCGGCAGATTTTGTCAATCTTGAGCGCGATATCCGCGCTTTGAAGGAAACCGGCGCGGATTATGTCCATGTGGACGTGATGGACGGCCTGTTCGTGCCGAATATCACGATCGGCCGCTGGACGTGCATCTGATGATCGACCGGCCGCTGCGCTATGTCGACGAGTTCTGCAAGGCCGGCAGCGACCTGCTGACCGTGCATGTCGAAGCCGACACGCAGGAGAACACGCTTGCCGCGCTCAAGCGCATCCGCGAAAACGGCGTCCGCGCCGCGATCTCGGTCAAGCCCAAGACCCCGGCGGAGGCAGTTCTGCCCTTCCTGCCCTCTGCGACCCTGATCCTGGTCATGACGGTCGAGCCGGGCTTCGGCGGGCAGTCGTTCATGCAGGACATGATGCCCAAGCTCAAGACGATCCGCGGGTATATCGACGCGCAGAATCCGGCCTGTGAGCTGGAGGTCGACGGCGGTGTGAACGCCGAGACGGCGCGCATCTGCCGCGAGAGCGCAAATGTGCTCGTCGCGGGCAGCGCCTATTTCAAAGGGGCGGCCGACCCGGCGGCGTTCGTCCGCGCGGTCAAGGCGTGATCCGCAAAAGCGCATCAAATTCGGCACAAAAACAACGGAACGGAACCGAGGACGGTTCCGTTCCGTTTTGCTGCGCAAAGCGGTTCATGCACCGCTCTCTTGCGCAGTTTCGCGGCGCAGGGTACTCATTTTTATGCCCAGACGAGCCAGATATACGCATAGCCGACCAGCACTGCCACGAGCGTGAACGGCAGACCGACGCGCAGGAAGTCGCGGTTTTTCACCTCGTAGCCCTCCTTGCGCAGGATGCCGATGGCCGCGATATTGGCCGAGGCCCCGACGGGCGTGATGTTGCCGCCGAGCGTCGCGCCGGTCAGAAGGCCGAAATAGAGCACATAGGGCACGCCGGTGATACCCATGGCGACGGCAATGCTCTTGATAACGGGCAGCATCGTGGCGACATAGGGAATGTTGTCGATGAAGGCCGAGAGCAGCACCGAGGCAAAGACAATGATCGTGTAGACCGCGAACAGATTGCCGCCGCCGAGGGATTTGATGAGCTTCGCCAGCGCGTCGAGCACACCGGCGCGCTCCACGCCGTTGATGATCACAAACAGGGGGAGGTCAGCAGCAGGAGCGTCGGAAGTCGATCTCGCGCAGGGCGAGTCCCGACCCGGTCGGCGGATTTTCTGCGCAGGAGCGAATAGGCCGCCGAAACCACGAAGATCGCAATGCAGATATAGCCGTTGATGTTTGCGGGCAGGCCGGGCAGGAAGGAGGCGACGATCAGCAGCACGATGTTCAGCAGCAGCAGAACGGACGGCACATAGTCCTCCACCTCGGTATTCGCCGTGATGACGACCTTGGCGCGCTGCTTGCGGAAGAGGTGAACAATGACCGGAATGGTCGCGACTGCGCCCAGCTCCACCGCCCAGAAAATGCTGAATTTCCCGTTCAGGAAGAAGAATTCAAAGAAATTCATGTCGGCATAGCCGCCGAGCATGATCGACGTCGTGTCGCCGACGAGCGTGGCCGCGCCCTGCAGGTTCGACGAGACGGAGATACAGATGAGCATCTGCACCGGCGAGATCTTGAGCTGCTTTGCCACGGCAAGGCCGATCGGCGCAATCATCAGGACGGTCGCGACATTGTCCATAAAGGCCGAAATAAAGCCGGAAAACAGCGAGATCAGCACGACAGCCCACATGGTGTTCGGCGCAATGCGCAGCAGCCGCTCGGCCATGCGGTCGGGCATTTTCGACTCGATGAAGAAATAGACCGTTCCCATGGTGCCGAAGAGCATCATCAGGACGTTCCAGTTGATCGCGCCGGCAAGCTCCGGCAGCAGCTCCGACGCGCCGGACGTGATGAAGCCCCAGACGATGAACAGCACCGCGGAGGCCGCCGCGACCCAATGGCGCACCTTGGGCAGGGCGATCATCAAAACGTAGGTGACTGCGAAGGCAATGATCGGAATGAGCATACACGATTCTCCTTTTCGGGAAATTTTTGAGTGATTCCGGCGGGAGGCAACAAAAAAAGGCCTCCAGCACGGAACCGTGCTAAAAGTCTCGTTCCCACAGGCAGGCGCACACCCACCGGCCTTCGCCGGGCGATTGTTGAATGTGCGTATCAACTACTCCCTTTTAACGCATTTATCATATCAGCTCGTCTGGGAAAAGTCAAGCCGAAATGTGTCAGCCGGCGGTAAATTTTTCCGGCGGGGCTTCACGCCCCGCCGGGATCAATTTAAATTTCAACGGCCGTATCCGTCGCGAAGAACCAGAGGATGCGCCGCTTGGTCGGCAGACCGAAGATCCGCGACAGCGCCCGCGCGTAGGCATCGAGCTGGCCGCGATAGGTCTGCGCGCGCTCCGTCTCCTCGCCGGGACGCACACGGTCGGACTTGAAATCGAGGATCACAAGGCCGTCCGGCTCCACCAGGCAGCAGTCCGTCACGCCCTGGAAGCAGCACCTGCTCGCCGCGCAGCGCCGGCTCATAGCGCCCGGCGTCCTCGAGCACGGAGAATTTGAACTCGCGCACGACCCGCTTCGCCGCAAGCACGCGCCCGCCCAGCTCCGAGGCAAAAAACGCCAGAATGCGCGTCGGATCGACCGCCTCGGCCTGCTGCTCCGTCAGGAAGCGCTGCGCGACCAGCCGCCGCAGCTCCGCCTCGATCCCCGCGCGGTCGGTGCAGGCCTCGTAGCGCAGGTACTGCATGGCCAGATGGATCGCCGTGCCGCGCTCCGTGGGCGTCAGGAGGCCGCGCGCCGCTCTGAAAAGCGCGGCTGCGGGAAGCGCACCGGCACGCGCGGCTGCTCCTCCACCTCCCGGTCAATCGGACGCCCCTTGAGCTGGGTCGCCGTCAGCTTGCTCGGCGTCGTCTCGGCCGCCGTATGCTTCGGAAGATGCAGCGCGGGCAGCGCCGCCTCCTACCCGCGCCGTCTCGGCCTCCGGAGGACGCCGGTCGGGCAGATAAGCCGCCGCGTCGTTCCATGTGATCGTCCACGGAAGCTCCGACACCGTCCGCTCGCAGGACGGATATCCCCGACCGCGAACAGCGCCCCGGCCTCGCTGCGCCGCAGCGCCGCCATCAGCACCCAGTCCGCCATGCTCCCGGCGCGCTCCGTCAGCTCCTCGTCGGGCGTGGCGCCCAGCTCGGCGGTCAGGCTCCTGGCTTCGCGGTCAGTCTCCCGCTGCAGCAGGTCATGACCAGCCGCGAGACCGGCCGCGTCATGCCGACGTAGAGCACGCGAAGCTCCTCGGACATGCCCTCGCGCAGCATCCGGTCGGCGACCGCCGCGCGCGCCACCGCCGTCGGATAGGAGATCTGCTCCCTGCGGTCGTAAACACTGCCGCCGAGTCCAGAATGGGTCGGTCAGGATCATTTTTTTCGCGTCGGTCGTGTTGAATTCCTTTTGCAGAGATCGGCCAAAGACCACGAGGTATTCCAGTCCTTCGACTTGTGGGATCGTCGTCAGCGCAATATGCCGCCCGGAGGCGACGCCTTTGTCCTCGGCGCCCTTCTGCCTTGCGCGCTCAGAAAGCGCAGGTAAGCCCGGCGAACCGTGCCGCCCGTTCACGCAGCGCAGGCGTCGGCATGGCAAGCCTGTCGAAAATGCGCCGCACAGTCGCTGTCAGGATAACCGCCCGCAGCAGCAAACGCGTCTCGATGCCGTCGAGCAGCGTCCGCACGGGCCGCTCGCGGACAAGCGCCCCAGCTCGGCCAGCGTTTGCAGGAACGTCTCGGCATGCGCGCCGCACGGGCAGTCAGGCAGCTCGCCGTCGCGCCTTTCCCCGCGCAGCCGCGCCAGCTCGTCGGCCGTGAAGCCGAACACGGGCGACAGCAGCACCGTCAAAAAGCGGAATATCCTGCCTCGGATTGTCAATGACCTGCAAAAGCGCGGTCAGGAATACGATCTCCGGCGCGTCGAACAGGCTGTCGCTGCCGCAGACGGCGGGGATTCCCTGCCCCCTTTGCAGCGCCTGCAAATAGACCTGCGCCTTTCCGGCCATCGCCCGCAGCAAGGATCACGATGTCATCCGGGCGCACCGGGCGCGGGGCGTCGTTTCCATGACATTCCCCCTCGCGGGCATCCCTCGCGATGCGGTCGGCCAAAAAAAGCCGCCTCGATCTCCTCGCGCGCGGGCGCAGGCGTCATATCCCAGCCCGCCCGTGTCGATGCGAGTGCAGCTCGACGGCCGGGCTGCCAAGGTCGAGAGCGCGGGACGGTTGGCGCGCAGCGCCTCATCGAAGCCATAATACAGGCCGCCGACGCGCCAGCGTCATCGTCACGAAAAGCACGTCGTTTGCCGCCGACAGAATTGCCGGATGCCGGGCGAGTATCGAGCAGGATCTTGCAGCTCTCGCCCGCCGCAGCCTCTCGGCCTCGGGACGAAAATCGGCATTTTTCGGGAAGATCGCCGGATCGGCCATACGGAAGCGGTAGATCGACTGCTTCACGTCTCCGACGAAAGAACAGATTCCGCCCCGCGCGGCTCTGATCGCCTGAAGATCTCGCCTCCTGCACGGGCGTTCGTGTCCTGATATTCGTCGATCATCAGCTCAAAAAGGAAGCGCTCGCCGACCTCGCGCGCCGCCGCAGTCGGCGTCTCGCCGCCGCGATAGAACAGCGCAGCGTCTCGTGCTCGAGATCGTTGTAATCCAGCAGGTGGCGGCGGCTCTTTTTTCGGCGCGGAAGCGCTCGGCAAGCGTCTGCGTCAGCCGCAGCAGTCCCGCAGCGCCGTCGCACTGCGCCGCAGATCGTCGAGCGCGTCGGCCGAGGGCGGCTGAAGCGCGCCGCCATCTGCCTAGTCAGCGTTTTTTGACCAGATCCTTGGTTCTTTTTGATGTACTCCCTGCGCCTCCAGGCGCCTCGCTCTTGCGAACGACGCCCAGTGACTGGAAGGTCCAGCACGGCGTGCAGCCCGTCCCGCATCTGCGCGGACAAAGCCGCTCGAGCGTTGCGCGCATGTCCCTGAGGGCAGGCAGGTATTTTTCCGTCAGCTTTTGGGCATTGCTCCGTCAGCCTGCAGCAGGTGTCCAGCGCGCGCGCCATGCGTTCGAGCCTGATGCGCAGCTCGCGCGCAT
>VOFG01002952.1_pt1 | contig 16100 bp, 29 predicted proteins | sample 5384171 | NCBI WGS metagenome assembly VOFG01 (sample SAMN12384726, study PRJNA508395) | human gut metagenome | isolation source: healthy gut F | host: Homo sapiens
TGACAACTGAGCCATTATAACCTGTATTCATTGCATTTAACACCTGCAAATCCGGACAGATTGAAAAATCAAGCTCCGGCACATAAGAATCCGATACATCCAATGACTCTAACTTTGTTAATACTGCAAAATTAATTGTTTCAATTCCTAAACTTTCACTGCAATCAAGTGTTTTGATTGCATTTGTCTCAGGAATATGCAAATCCGTAATTTCGTTGCAGTTAATATTCAATGATGAAAGTTTTACCGCTCCATCCAATGTGATTTCGGATAAATTATATCCGGAAGCATCAATTGCCTCGAGGTTTGACAAATTTGAAACATCCAAAGTTTCAATCGGACAATATGAGCAATTCAAGGTTTTCAGACCGGTACATGCCGAGATGTCAAATTCCATCGTATCATCTGCCGAAGTACCACCATCTTCCGGCTGCTCAGAACAGTTTAAGGATTCCAGTTTTGTAAAACCTGCTAAGTTCAAATTAATAAAATCATAATTCGTACCGTTTAATGAACAATCCAAATTAATAAGTCCGATACTTCCTGTCAAAATTAAGTTGTCATCTTTTAACCTATTGCGGCTGCAATTTCAAACTCTTTAATGAAGGCAAATCAGAAACATTCAAGCTGCTCATAAGATTGTTACTGCAGTCCACATCCTGCAGTTTATCACAGCCGGACACATCAAGTTCTGTTATTTTGTTATTCGAACAATAAAAAGGCGTTCCAGATTCTTGCTGTCATTTAAGCGTATCGTATTCGAAATCTGATTATTATGGCAGTCAAGCTCCTGTAAATTTTATTTGTGTCCAAAACCAACTTATCAATCTTATTTCCGTAACATTTTAATTCCTTCAAATTTGCCAGATCTCCGACGTAAAAGGTCCCGGAAATATTATTGTTATTGATATCCAGAATTTCGAGTGCTGTAAACTCATTAAAGTCCGCCATTTCCGCACCGATAATTTTCTTTTCGCCCCAGTAGATTTCCGTCAGACGTCCTTCTTTATTCCAATGATAAACGGATTCGTCATCTAAATTAGCCGAAATATCAGCGCCCTTTTGATTCAAAGTCTGAATCAATGCCTGTAATTTTTTCACATCCTGTTCATTTTTCTTTGGCACATCCGGATCAGCCGCCGGTGTAGCTGTCGGATTCGCAGGATTATCCTTTGATGGATTATCTTTCGACGGATTGTTTGTTGGCTGCGTAGCTGCATTATTCTGTCCATTCGAAGGATTTTTCGTGGCATTTTTTTGTATCTGCCGGCTTATTTGTTATTTTAGTGCCTGCTGATGTACCATTCTTAACTGTCTTTGCTTTTTTACAACAACCTTGCATACATACTTCTTTTTACCAACCTTTTGCCTGTACTTTTGCTGATCCTGCTTTTTTTGCAGCAACAACAACACTTGCTTTCTTTTTTCTTTTGCAATTTAATTTTATCCTTGCCCGATTTAATCGACCATTTCGCTTTTTTCTTTGCATTTTTAATCTTTAGTGTCTTCTTTTTTCCTACGGTAAGTGACAATGTTTTTACATTAAACTTCACTTTTTTGCTGCTGCAGCCGGCTCCGCCGGTGAAAGCAGACTAACCGCCATTGCTGCCGTCAATGCAGTAACAAATAACTGATTTTTTTTTTCTCTTCATTTTTACAAATCCATCCTCTCTTTCTTTCTATCAAAAATACGTGTGCTAATTAGACAACACATATATTTTGGTCATTCGAATTCCATAAAAGAATCGCTCTTTTACAAGATACGGTGTGGCTTTTTGGCATAAACACCGCTTGCATCTGCCTCTTCCATCTCCACTGATTTGAGAACATATTTTTTACTATTATACATCGTATCTTTATCCTGCAAATCATCTTTTCGAAAAGCATTTAAACTTACTCTCTCATCTGAGTAATAATCATAATTTCCCGCATACGAATAACTTCCTGCCAAATCAGTAAGCGACTCATCACGATAATAATAGCAGCGAATCCTCATACTTCTCATATGAAATGTACAAGTTCCGGTAGCAGTAAATGTTTTGTCAATTACTTTATCTTTATATGTAATTGTGAAAGTCTGCTGCTTGTCAAATAATTTTTCATTATATCCGGTAATTTCATATTTGGTAATTTCCTGTTTGGTTCCATCTGCCATCAAAAACCTGAACGGTAAGTGCTCCATCCGAAAAATCTTCTTCTGTATAACACTCATCTTTTTTGTCAGTATGAATAGGTCAGAGATTTCGTATAATTGTTAATTGTATAAGAAATCCGGCACTCTGCTCCACCGCTTGAAATTGTCATGTTATGCTTTCCAACAGAGTTATTGTTCAACCCGCGAACCACATAAGCTCTTTTTAGCCAGCCGGCTCGTTTTCCCGGACTCATATTTAGCAGTCACCTTCATACCATCCATGGAAATATCCTTACCATAAAGAAGATTATCCTTTTCACTCCACTCGCAGGAAAGGGAAATAATGCGGTCTGTCTCCTCAGGCTTGTCCGTATTTTTCGGATTATCATCCGGCTCTGTGGAAGGTTTCGGCGTTTGTGTCGCCTTTGGCATCATCTACCGTTTCTTCCGGCTGCTGTCCTCCATCACCTTCTGTCACCTGTTGATCCGGCAAATCCGGTACACCACTTCCGCCGTCTTTTCCCCGGGAACAGACTCATCCCCCGTTCCATCCGTTTGCTTTTTATCTGCCTTTGATGTATTTTGTTTTTTATGGAATTATCTTTTTTCTCCTGACGCTTCCACTGCTTTTTCGGCTCTTTTTCTTGTCTTGGATTCTGCATCCTCTTCCTTTGACGCCTGACGGTTCGCATCTGCTGCTTTTATTTCTTTTGCCAGACTTTTTTTGTCATACTCATACAGATGCGGTGTCCGCTCCCAATTTGCAGCCGGCATAAATAAGCATCCGGTAATAAAGAGCGCTGCAAACAGTAAAACCGACTCTTTTTTTTCTTCTTTTCAATCGATACCCTCTTCTCATACAGTCTAATACAATTATATTACAATATTTATATAGAAAATTATAGGCAAACATGTGGCAGTTTTCTTTTACTAATCTCCTTTGAATAATTTCCTCCTTTGCAGCAAACACTAACGAAAAGCAACCGCAAAGGAGGTATTTTTATGGAAAATGATTCGGTTAAATTATTACGGGAATGCAATGCCGGCATCAAAATGGGCATTTCCTCAATTGATGATGTTATGAACCATGTGCAAAACGATGGCCTGCGCGGTGTCCTCAAAGACAGCCATGACATTCACTGCCGTCTCGGCGACGACACCCACAAAATGCTAATCAATTACCATGACGAGGGCAAAGAACCTGCCCCCATGGCAAAAAGCAATGGCAAAATGAAAAGCAATTTCAAAACTATGGGCGAAAACCCGGACTGCGGCATCGCCAGTCTGATTACCGATGGCTGCAACATGGGAATCAAATCCCTGTACCGCTATTTAAACCAGTATCCGGCAGCAGATGATAAAGTAAAACATCTTACACAGGAAATTATTGATACCGAAGAAAAATTGCAGCAATCCATGCGGTCCGTATTTGTAAAAAATGAGACTGTATTGATATTTAACCTGTCTGCTTGGCAGATGGGATATCAATACGGTCTCAGTTTTTTCATCTAATTATAAACACATAAATGCCAGGAATAATTCCACCCAAAATCATTGATACTAAAAACTATATAGATAGCGTTTTTGTTTATATAAGAAAAATAATATAGGCGCAAAAACCATGATATATAAAATGCAGCCTAATAATCCAAATATGCGCATCGACTCCCCTTCAGCGACATAGTCTAATGAACCTGGTTCTTCCATAAAGTTTCCTAGTGTTAATACGCTATACCCCAGCCAAAAGAAACTAACTACTCCCCAGGCTAAGCCTAGTATTATAGCTAAAAGTCTTTTTAAAAATTTTTTCTGCCATGTAAGCTCCCTTAAATTTCAATTATGTTAAAATCAATCTCTGTATATCCCTATGTTTTTCAAAACATATCAATCTTCTTTTTCTGTATCCTGAATTAAATTTTGTTTTAGTGCTTCTATAGTTTCTTGATTTTTCCTAAGAATTTGAAGCTGCCTGTACGCCTTTTTTCTCAGTATTTTCAATCTTTCAATTTTCGGCACATCCTGCCTTATTAAATCGGCATTTGTATCCTCCAGATTGATAAGCACAACCAATTCTTCCGCAGAAGCAAAATCTCTGATATTAGGAGTTTTTCCTTTTACTTTTTTCGCTTCTCCATTGGGATGCTGTTTTTCCAAACAAAGCCATATTTAAAATGTCCGCTTCAGAAGCATATGTATATGCCATTTCCTGTGGAGATAATGTGGGAGTTAGCAAAAATTCCTTTACAGCATCTGTATGAGTATATGTGCCACCATATCGACCTGATTTTGATATGATACCGATTGCATCCGTTGCTTTTTATCCACTGCTGCGGTGTCAGTGTAAATGCATTATCTCCTGACTCTGCTTTAAACCTATCGAATTCGATAGGTTTAAAATTGGATTATGAATTTGTTCCCACAATCCCAAAAATGAAATTGTAGAATGATTACGCATCCAGTTTGCCACTACAATAAAAGCATTATCCTGATTTTTTATACTTTGCAATATCAGTGAGCGAAATATAGGCGTCTTCATTAACAATATCTCCCATTATTCTGATTTCAGTTCCATTGGCATCTATTTTCATATTTTTCATAGTTCCTCTTCACCCCCTCTCATGTTATTTTTCAAATATACTCTATACTTGTGCTACAAGTATAACACACACAATCTCATAAATAAATAATCATTTTCAATCATGGCACCTGCATCTACTGCATTTCCTTTAAGTTCTTGCAGACGCATAAGCCATTTCTTGACAGCTCCAGATTTTATCATTCCCATAATAGCGCCATCACAAAATCTCTCGGCTCGCACCATGCCCATAAGTAATGCCATGATACCTTGCGCATCCATATTGGAAACATCGGCATTCTCCATTGAGCGTTGTCCCCATTCGAGACCTCTTCCCTTAAGAAGTTCTCTATATTTTGTCAACTCATATTCCGGATTTTCATCTTCAAACTTATAAACAGCATCTATTAACTCATTAACCACTTCTGTATACTTTGGGTATGGAAAGTGTATAGGATCGTCTTCTGTTCCCTTGTGCTCTTTATCTATTATCCATTCTCCAACACTATCAGTTTCCAATGGTTCTAAAAGCCCAATAAGTTTGTCAAATTTTGTATTTGTCATCCTATTCACCTGCTTCCAATTTGCCTTTAAGTTTTTCTACACTTTTAACCGCACCCGTTTCCCATCTCTATCAGTGTAATTATTTATAATATCTACCAACTTATCAAACTGACACATATCATCTCTTACATTATTATTTGCTCTAAGTTTATCTATTGCTTCTGAAAGAGTTTTACCTTTAAAATTCTTGCCAATGATGGTATTTACCGCTTTTACCTGACTAGCAAATGGTTCTCTATCCTTGAACCTACACACCTTTTCTCTAATCTCAAAAATTGGGGTATTCGGTTTTGCATCAATAATAAGAAAAATCCACATAATAGCATTGAATAATTGTTTTGCTACTGGATTCCATACCTCTTCCTGCCTTCTTCTACCATTATTCCCTATATTCCCTCCACCATAACCTCCTGCTCCACCTTCTCCATGTAAGGGGTTGAATAAAGGTAAACCTTTGTGCCCTATCAATCTCAGAAAATCTCTTGCTGCGCCCATGCCACATTGGATCATTTCTCTTTTTCCACTTGCCTTATCGGTCGCATAAAAAATATAATAATCATTTTCAATCATGGCACCTGCATCACTATGTTTGGTTTGATTTTCTAGTAATTGAATATGTGCTACCGGCACCACATCATATTTATTAACAATCCATTGTCTTCTTTCTGTACTTCTACACTCCATAAGAATCTTCTCCTTTACCTAAATCTTGTCGCTTTTTCGTCGCTTTTTCAGCGACGAATTATTTTAATCTATACTGCTTCCCTTTTGTTTTTCCATCATCAACAAGTTTGTCCAACGAAACCAATTCCTTTAATAACTCCTTTGTTCTCGTATCTTTAAGTCCAAGAATTTCAGTAATCTCCGATGTTTTATGACATTCTCCATCTGCCATAAAATTTAAAATCAAAGAATATTGTTTCATCTTTTAGTAACTTTTTCGTCGTTTTTTCTTCAGTTTCTGTTATGTCAGTACCTTCCTCCAAAACGCCGGATAAACCGGAATTCTAATCCTCATAGCTCGCCTATCTTCATCTGTAAAGAATTCTGCTCGTGGAGAACCGTTCTTTTCAGTTCTTCTTGTATTGTCGGAATACCGGAGGAATGACCTTCTGACAAATCCAACTCTTTCAAAAATTCTCCCAATCTTCTGTTACGATAGTGTCTTGAAACAAATCTTTTACCTTCTGCTATCGTCTTTTCGGAAATGGACCAGTCAATTCCGGGAAATTCATAATATTAATGCAATCCGGCTCTATCTCTATTGTTACAGGCTCACAAGACATCATGATTGCCACATTTTGAATATAACGTAGTTCCAGCGGTCCTACCAGTAACTGCATATCTTCCAATATCTCCTCTACGCCTCGTTCCTTAACCTGTTTTGCCAGTCTACTGCCTGTTTTTCTCAAATGATCTTCCAAAGGACAGGTGAAATGTCATCAAAAGCAGCCTTATGATTCGCTCTGCAATCATAAAGGCGTCTGCTCTGACATATTAATCAATTCCCTTTCCTGCTCAGCATTTGCCTTAACAGAACTGGTTAGATAACGAATATAATAATTATACTTCTTGTCTTTTTGCCAATTTTCCTATAAAATCTCTACAATTTCAATCTGAAATTTAACTCTTTGCCAGCCATCTCATGGTTCGCATCAAATGTTATCGTACTTTCATCTTTGGCTGTAACTTTTTACCGGGAACGGCTGTCCGTACATATTTTGAGATATACCTGCTGTCCTACGCTCCAACGCCTCCGCTCCTGGCATCTTATCAATTTCCACAGTAAATATTGCATCGGATCCGCTTCGCCATACGCTTCCGACGGTTCCAAATGAACATCCGCAATCTGTCCAACTTCCATATTTGCCACTGCTTTTATCAAACCTAAAATCATCATTCCTGCACCGCAAACGAACTCCAGCGGCTCACCACGGTCGTAGGAAGAATCAAACTGAGTTCCATCATTAAATGTACCTTTGTAATGTACCCTCATCGTCTTTCCAACATTCTTGCCCTCAAAAGGTGGTTTACTGTGACAGCCACCACAGCCGCCCCCCACATGCAGAACCACATCCGCCATCCTCGTGTCCGCCGCAAGAACCTTCTTCACCGTGATGATCAAATTGGCACCGGTAGAAGTAAGCTCCCCTTTGATATATTTTTCTACTGCCTCATCTGCCTGTCCACTGACACCAGCAAACAGCTCAATTCCCTGTTCTGTGAGTGCCGCCTGTGCCCCCTCGCCAATGCCTCCCGCAAATCACAGTAGAAACCGCTTGTTCATGCAAAAATCTGCCAGAGCACTGTGACCTTGTCCATTTGTTTCTACAATTTCAGATGACACAACTTTACCATCCTCTATTTCATACACTTTGAACTGTTTGGTATGACCAAAGTGCTGAAAAACCTCTCCATTTTCATAAGCTGCTGCCTTTTCATTTTTTGTCCTGCAATTTTACATTTTGCCCTTGCCGTTCGGAAATTTTTTACATGAATTGAGGGTTTTACATTTTGCTCCTTTTTATTGGTTTTCCGTATCAAATGATGAAAAAAAAAATCCTGATACTCTTTCATGGGATTTCTCTCATTTTTCCTGCCAGCCAACATCTTTGTGAATTGATTCTGGCATGTCCCAAAACGTTTTGTCAATTGTAAGCTCAGGACACCAATTTTCTATTGCTCTTCATTTTTATTTTGGCCATTCCATCATTTCCCGACAACAAATGATCATTTAAAAAATCTGCAATATCCTGATACTCACTGAAATTTCATGTCGGACTCTACAATATCTGCATCTCTATCTCTAATACATTTTTTCAAAGTTTCATCCGCAAATTCACGCCAACATCATTTTGTATTGATTATTTGTCCACCTCATTTGTTATTGAATACTCCATTATAATACTTAAAGCACTGTGGATCTGTATCTATTCTATTACAGCTTTGACTGTTCGGAGATGACTCAGACCACAGCTTTTCGTCTATTACTGGTAATTAGTTTGTTAACGCTTGACGTTTCTATTTACGTGATTACACAGCCGAATTCTCTGTGGAAGACAGCAGTGCTAAATATTATTTCAGGAGGTATATTTCTATGTCCATGTACTTTGTTGGAATTGACATTTCCAAGTACAAACATGATTGCTGCATCATTTCTGCAGCCGACCAGCAGATTGTTTCCAAATTTACTGTCAAAAACGATAAAGATGGGTTTGAACATCTGCTTACTACTCTCAACTCTCTCTCCAATCCTGAGGATATAAAAATAGGGTTTGAATCAACTGCTCATTATGCCCTCAATCTTGAACTTTTCCTTGAAAACGCTCACCACAGCTTCATGGAAGTTAATCCAGTTCTTATCAAGGAATATAAAAAGTCTACAACTTTAAGGCGAACCAAAACCGATTCTGTTGACTGCGAATCAATAGCTCGGTGGTTAATGACGGTTGAATACAAACCCCATTCAAAAGGATTTTACCACTCTTATTCCTTAAAGTCACTAACTCGTTTACGAGACAGGCTGATTCGTCAGCGTTCTTTTTATCTTGTAAAAATTACAAATGTTTTAGACCATACCTTTCCGGAATTCAAACCTTTTTTCAATGAGCGGCTTTCAAAAACTGCCATCTATCTCCTTGAAAACTATGGTTCAGCCGAAAAAATGGCTCATATGAATTCAGCTTCTTACGACAAACTCCGTTGTGCTTCAAGAGGTAAGTTTTCTATACAACAGTTCCTTCGTTTGAAAGAACTGGCTGCCAATACAGTCGGTGTCAATAATTCTATTTTCGACATCGAATTAAACAGTTTACTTACCTTGTACAACTCTCTCTGCAAGGAAATCAAAACCCTTGAAGCCGAGATTACCAAACTTATTGAAGAAGTACATCCACACTATATGTCCATTCCCGGTATCGGTCCCATTTCAGCAGCTGTTATTTATGCTGAATATGGTGATATATCAAACTTTTCAAATCCCGGACAGATGCTTGCATTTGCAGGAATCGAACCCGGTATTAACGATTCTGGAACAGAATCCCATGGTGGCAGAATGGTAAAACATGGTTCTTCACAACTTCGTTACGTTCTTCTTAACGCCTGCCTTCCTTTAATCCGTTTTGACATAACCTTTGCAACTTACTATGCAAAGAAACGTGCAGAAGGCAAAAAACACAGGGTAGCTATTACTCATGTAGCAAAGAAACTGATCAGAGTCATCTATGCATTGGAGAGGCAGGATGTAGACTTTAACGTTCAGAAGCTTCGCTAATATCTGCTCTACATACATTTATCTGTCCCATCTGAAATACGATGTATTCAAATGGTCTGTTAAAGTTACCCTTTTTACAAGTATAATTTTTTTCAAAAACCTCTTGACTATTTATAGTTTGTCATCTCCTCGTCCGTTTTTTGTTCTTATTAAGCGGGTTTTGTCGTGAAAAGTTCTGACAGGGCGGACATCCCGCAAATACATAAATATCATCTTTATTTATTTTCGCAGTTTTCAATATTTTGTCACCGCTTAAATTACAAATATCCTCATTTAGTACATGTACCTTCTTCAAGGGTTCATAATTCAAATAAGTATCTACCGCATGCTTTTCAATTTCTACCGCTGATTTTATTTTAAAACCAGCTAAAAAGAAAGTCCGCAGGAAACTCCACCGCATCCTGAAAAAATATCTATTGCTTCATACTTTATTCTCATTCCTACAATTCACCATCTTCCTCTTCAAACGCTGCAATAACCAGCTCTCCAACTGGAGTGTTAATAACTGGTGGCAATTCTTTTCGCTCAAACGCCTCTCTCTCCTGCCTACACAAAGCCCGATAATCACATTTTTGCAATTCGTAAAACACGCTCTCATCGGAAAATCTTCTTGTAAAATTCCCTTCACCGCCCACTCAATTGCACCAATGGCATGTTTAACTGACAATTCATCGACTGGAACTTTTTTCTCGTTTATTATCCTTTAGTGTATGGACATATCCCGTCTCTGCATTCTCTCCTATAACTTCTTTTGCAGCTCTTGAATATAATTGCACTTGAAGTGACATTTCTCGCCAATCAAATTCTTCTAATTCATCTGACATTTCCATTGACTTAAAGTCAATTACTTCTGCCGAATTAATATTTTTAGCTTCATCCTCTTTTAGCAACAAATCAATAGAGCCAGTAATCAACGCCTCTTCCACCAGCAATTCAAATCGTGCTTCATCTTGACGAATTCGACAAAAATCATCTGAATAAGCACTCACATAATTTTCATAATGTTATGAACAAGCATCTTAGCACGTTCATAGGATCCTGGTCTATTTACTGGATCATTCCTTGGAACTACGTGTTTAAGCATAAATGTATCTTCAACCATAGCAAAAATTTCTTCCTCTGTCGGAATTCTATCCCTATATTTCTGGTGCAATCTTTTCCAATATAGTATGTGCTGTTTGTCCAAATCAAACAATTTCAGGAACTGTTGCATTGTATCCATATATATTCTGCAATTTATACATAAATGGACATTTAGGTATGATTTAACTGATGAGTAATCTGTTGGCAATTCATTATCATCAAATCTTGGAACAGGTTCAATCTTAGCATCTAAATCATCCATAGACTTATCTCTCTCATATCAGAATGCGTCAATTCTGCTGTAAAACTGACGGTTTCTTTTTGGTTTTTTAATTCAGGGTGATTTTCACTTCCTGTTAAATACAGCAAGCGTTCTGCTCTAGTAATTGCTGTATAAAACAATCTAGCCTCATCTTCTTCTTGCCTATTTCCGTACGCCCCTCTATCTATCGCATTTTTCATCAATTTTTCAGGCAAACTCCACTGTACTTTCCTTTTTGCCAGGAAAACGCTGATTAACCAAATCGACAACAAACACAACAGGATATTCAAGACCTTTAACTTTATGTATAGTAGATACATTAACCGCATCAACTTTAGAAATATAGTCTATAGATTCTAATTCGTAGTTCTTGGCTATATTTTGCAGAAAGTTAAGCATTTTCTATATCTCGATGCTGAATCAATACTGACATATGTCTGTTCCACATCCCTTAATTATCTCACTGAATAAGCCCAAGTCTCTTAAGGCAGTTTCATTTTTTAAGCGTTCGCAAATTTAGTGCGTCTACTAACTGATGCAGAAATTTCTGTGGATATACCTTTCGTCTTATGGAAGTTGTTGACGAATATATATTTGAATACCATTCCTGTAAAACACTAAAGTACTTATTCTTATCCGCATCTTTAAAAATAGGCACAACAAAATTTACATAACATTTTTCAGCATCAGTTCGATTTACTCCATCTTCATTTCTTAGTAACTCCATTATTTCCAATATACATTGTGCGTATGGTCTATCAAAAATTCCACCTTCTCAGATGTTTTCACAGGTATGTTTAGCTCTTTCATTGCCTTTACAAACTGTACATCCTTATTCTCGCCTTTTGTGATCGAATACCTCTAATCAGTACTGCAAAAATCACTATAAGTAAGTCCTCTTCTACTTTTTTCTGTGCCATCCGAATTATATTCAATATATGTTGTTCCTACTAACGACTCAATTCGTTGTGCAACCCATCTAGCCTCCTCTTCTCTAGTTTCAAACCACAAATTCCGCAAATCCTGAATATTACCATTGTGGTGATATTTTATCTCTTTGGCAGCCTTTCAAATGGAATTGTTTTTTGAATAAAACTATTTGCAGTCTCAACTATAGCTTTGGTACTTCTAAAATTAACCAACAATTTGTGTGTTTTTACATTCTTATATCTATCTTTAAATGTTAAAATATTCTGTACATTTGCACCACGCCAACCATATATAGACTGATCATCATCCCCAACAACAAAATAGCATATCCAAAAATCAGGATAGTGTTTTTATAAACTCTTCTTGAATCGGATTAATATCTTGATACTCATCAACCAAAAGGTATTTAAACTTTTCAATATATGAACCTTCCTTCTTATCTATCTTTTTAATTCCTGAACCGCAAGATATATTGCAAAAGAAAAGTCCATATAACCATCTGCACTCATTGAATCAGAAAGATGAGACAAACGTTCAAATAATTTTACATCAAATTTCTGAATATCTTCCAAATCTATATTTTCATTATGCATTGTTTGCCATGCTTCTGTAAATTCTTTAATTCGCTTAAAATAGCCCTTTCCATTCGTCAATCCAAACTTATACTGTCTTGACATCACATATAAAATCAAACAATTCTGATCCAAAATATCATACTGACGATACTTTGCGTTAATGTCACCAAGCAGTTTTTGACAAAATGCATCTAATGTTCCAATAAACATGGCACCTATATTATTTTCAGATAATTCAAACTTTCGCAGTGCCTCCGCAACTCTGCGTGTGATAGATTCAGCCGCCTTTTCAGTAAATGTAAATGCAATAATGCTTTCTGGTGCCTCACCTTTTAGATATTAAATAGGCTATTTTATATGCCAAAGTTCTTGACTTTCCAGAACCTGCACAAGCCAGGCACAATATATTTCTTGAATCATCAATTACTGCCTTATACTGCTCATCTGTTAAATTTAAATGTAAAATTTCTTCTGTCGTCATAACTTTCTTTCTCCTTCTCCATTATTTGTTAATCTTCAATCTCAATACTACATAGTTGCAGTATTTATAACATATTGTCTTGCTTATATTATGCACTGTTCAGCAACTTTTTTTCAATCTTTTTTCGTTCGACATCATTCGACAATCGCCGTGTCAAAATTTCCGCTTTCTCTGTCTACATTTATTCCACAGCAGAATTGCTTTTTATAAGGTTTAATAGAGCTTTGTCCCGCATTTCATCAACTTCATTCCGTGATAACATCCATAAGATTTTGCTAATCCTCGAAAATCATAGTTCCTACTTTTAAAATATCAAGAAAAAACCATTCATTCTATTATAATATTAGTTTATTCAAAATATCTATAAATAAATATAATATTTCAAAAGAAGTCCGAACAACTGGTCCCCCACTATTCGAACTCCTTTTTAGTAATTTGATTATATTGTACTCAAAAATTCAGTTGCATAATCAATTAATTTTTTATACTTACAGCTAATGTTGGAATTCCATTTACAATTGAAATCATTGGTGCCAATAGTTTAATACCATTAGAAATGATTATTCTCTTCGGTTCTGGTTTTAGCAACTCATCTTTTATCATATTAACTGAATCCACAATAGTCTCAGCATCTTCATTATTGACTAAAGGCACATTGTTAATAATTGCTTTTACTGTTTTATCCAATTCATCTGATTGAATTCCATTATTCTGAGTCGCATTAATCGTTGCATTATTACTTGCAACATTAACCTGTCCTCCACTTACATTCCAATACATTTTTTCATCCATCCCCATTTCATATCCAATTTTGTAAGATATCCTTCTATACTCTGAATTAGAACTAACACAACTCTATCATTAAATTCTTAATCACATCATTACGCTTGTTTCCCTACACCTGCATATTGAGATATCATCCCTATCGATACATCCAAATTATTCTCAGAAATATATTTTAAAATTGCATATATTTGGTATGTTTCTTCCTCTGGCGTTGGTCCAAAATCAAAAAACTAATTCTCCACAGCTTCCAGTAACCTGCTGATATTCAGTTTCTGCATCAAATTCACTTATATCACCTGTCATAACGAAAGTATGTATAATTTCATTTCTATCAATAAATGCTAAAACTTTCTCAACACTAGATTATAATCGTCAAATTTTGCACGCATAATTCCTACTGGATAAAATATTGAAATCATGTGATATCTTTTTTAATTCTATTTTATTCAATTCCATAATACTTCTCCCCACAATATGGACAATAGCTTCCACATAATCTTAATAATGGTTTTACCTTAGATGGTCTTTTGCAACAAGGATACTCAACCAACGTCATATTCTCAACCGAAAACTTAATCGGTTGCTCATTATATCTCTTATAATTTGACTTATATGAGAACTTCAAAAACTAGTCTTTGTAGACTTTTCAAGTTTCGTAAATTCCTTCTCAATCAAATCATTAGCATAGTTTTCGCTCATCTGCATCCCAAGTTTAAGAACATCGTCTGTTATATAATTATCACTTACAATTCCGCAAGAAGGACAATGAATTTCAAATACACTATCATCTCCGTACACAGAACCATCAACCTTGAATAGAGCATTGCATACTGGGCATTTCAATAATACTTGTCCGTCTTCATCAGTTGGAATACTTATAGTGAAAAAACTTCTGTCTCACTCATGGCTTACCTCCTTTCTAGCACAAATACCAAAACTTTTATTAAATTTTTTTTGTATATACATCTATCCCACCCTATTTCATTAACATTTTTAACTCGGCATAGGTAAGTTAAAATAACAAATTAACTTAATGCAATCACAAAATAAATATCAAGTTATAGACTACAAGTCTTTTTGTATTTTTGATAACTCTATCAAAATTAATAATGCCAAAGTGGAAATAGAAAAACTTCTTTTTTATCCTCTAGAACACCTATCTCTTGCTTATTGTTCAAGGTACTTCCAGAAAACCTTCTTTCGAATCCATTTTAAACTTGAGTTGCTCTGGCTTAGCAATCAAATCTTCAATTCGCACCTTAACCTTATTATTTAAGTCATCTGCTACCATTTTCAAAAAAAAACACATTTCCCTTGTCCCCACAAAACCCAAATCTATATCGCTCTGATATTTCTGTAACAAAATCGGGACTATTTCCATGTACAGTGACAAAAAAAACAAGTTGCTATCATTTCATGCCGAGGAGCCTGAACAAGTTCTCCAAGATATTTATCCTCATCAAATCCTATAGTATTCTTATTATTCAATGATATCTCAATATTTAAATGATTTCTATAGGACAATGCAATTGTAATCTGGTTTAGGTTTCTACTCTCAATTAGAAATGATAAAGCACTTATAATATTCATGACTGATTCTCCGGACATAGATACTTTTGCCAGCAAATCCTCCGTATCTCCTTTAAATCCTTTTATTGAATCTATAATCAAATCACTAAGTTCTTCATTTTCGCTTGATATGGTATTCTCTTTACCATATACTTTGCTTATAAGCCATACAAATAAATCACCAGACAATTCTAAAGTATTACTCAATATCTCCCCTCGTCCAGAGTAAAATAGCATCTTACGAAGCAAAGTCTGTGCATACGTATTTTTACTTATAATATAACGTACTTTTTCCCTGAACTGAAATATGGAATAACAAACCCTCGTTTAGTATAGGTTCCATCATCTGTTATTTCCTCTCCTCCTGGAATTTGATCTACTGAGAAAGTATAATAATTATATGTTATCTCTCTGCCATAAAAACCTCCTTTTTATCCTTGTCAAATATTTTATTTATTTCCCAATTAATATACTTGGTTCCGCTCTCTGGTATCTCATCTGGATGTGGAGAATCTAGCAATTTTTCTATATCTGCAAGGTTTGTTGTTTTTCTTCTACCCATCTTGTAACTGTTATCATCAATTTATTCCTCCTACATTTTGAATCATAATTCCATTAGTCACAAATTCAAGACCAATCTTCTTCTTAACCGTTGGCTCAAGAACTATAGATACATCAGTTGCCTCAGTCCTTATGAACGATAATTTCATTCGTATTTCTGTATAAACATTCTTATGATTATCATGTTCTGGCAATAATGTAGAAACATTCCATTTTATTTGATAAGCTTCTTGTGTAATATTACTATTACCATCCAATTGTGTAGAAACCACTGTGGTATATCTAAACATACTTCTGTTCCTGATAG
>VOFG01003541.1_pt1 | contig 16094 bp, 20 predicted proteins | sample 5384171 | NCBI WGS metagenome assembly VOFG01 (sample SAMN12384726, study PRJNA508395) | human gut metagenome | isolation source: healthy gut F | host: Homo sapiens
TCCATCGTCGTGGCGGTGCTGGGCGGTTTGATCGCGGCGGTCATCGGTGAGCTGTTCGCTGTTCCGCTGCTGAATCAGCTGAATGTGCCGGACGACGTGTTCCCGCTGGCGCTGCTGTATCTGCGGATCTATCTGCTGGGCATGCCCGTGATCCTGCTGTATAACTTCGAGGCAGCCATCTTCCGAAGCGTGGGCGAGACGAAAATTCCACTGATCGCGCTGACGGCCTCCGGCGTTCTGAACGTGATCCTGAACCTCTTTTTCGTGGCCGCGCTCCACATGAGCGTGGACGGCGTCGCGATCGCAACGGTGCTGTCGAACGCGGTCAGCGCGGCGATCTTGTGGGGTTCCTGCTTAAAACGGACAAGGTCATCCGCCTTGAGCCGAAAAAAGCTGCGCATCGACGGGCTGTGCCTCAAGCAAATTCTGCGCATCGGCGTTCCTGCGGGTGTGCAGAGCGCGATGTTCTCCATCGCGAATATCGTCATTCAGGGCGCGATCAACAGCCTCGGCACGGTCGTCATGGCGGCATCGAGCGCGGCCTACAACATTGAGGTCATCACCTACGATATCCTCAACTCCTTCTCGCAGGCCTGCACGACATTCGTCGGGCAGAACTTCGGCGCGGGCGAGATCAAGCGCTGCAAGAAAACGCTGCTGCTGTGTCTTCTCGAGGGCATCATCAGCCTCGGCGTCGCCATCGCTCTGATCCTCTTTTTTCGGAAAGTCGCTGCTCACCATCTTCAACGGCGACCCGCAGGTGGTAGAGACGGGCTATATTCGCCTCATGCTGATCATGCCGTCGCACCTGTTCAGCCTTTGCTATCCCGCAGTACAAGACGTTTATGAACATCATGCTGGTCTTCCCCATCAGCCTTGCGACCACGGCGCTTCTAATGCTGGCAGCGGTGCTGTACTTCCGCCCCTCGCGCCGCTATGCGCATCTGCAAAAGAGTGATGGCGCGGCTTCGGCAAAAATCGAAGGATAAGACCATTCCCAAAATCGACAAAGCAGGGCGCTTGCCTTTTAGGCAAGCGCCCTGCTTTACTTTTTTGATGGGGCAGCCGCTTCTAAATCGCGGATGGGAAATTTTCACATCAGCTCGCGCGTGAAATCAAGCACGCACTCGCGCAGACGCAGAATTTCCTCTGGCGTGTTCTTGCTCAGGTGCATACCGATACCGAGCTCCCGTCCCGTTTTCGGGCTGACCGGCAGCGTCTTTACGCCGTGCGTCCGCCCGCGCATCATGATCTCCGTCATCATTGTGATGCCAAGGCCCTTGCTGACCATGCGGATGACCGTTTCATCGTCCACATGGCAGGGGCGGATATTCGGCTTCACCTTTTTGGGACTCAGCGCAGCGTTCACGTCGATGTCGAAGCGCCCGTAGGGCATCAGGAATTCTTTTCCGTCGAATTCCTCGATGGGGAAGGTCTCTTCGCTGCCGGTGGGATAGTCCTCCGGCAGGATGGTGGTCTCGATCTGGTTTTCGAGCTTCGCCGTCGCGCTGAGGTATTCGCGGATCGCGGGCAGCAGCGCCTCCCCGTCCTCTGTCAGCGAAATACCGCTGTGGTCGCGCTGGATGAGCTTCATGCCGATCTCGCGCTCCAGACCGTTGATGAGGTGCGTCAGCCCCGACTGTGTGTAGCCCACGACCTCAGACGCTTTGGAAAAGCTGCCGAGGTTGACGGCGGTCATCAGAATTTCAAATTTTTTGCTGTCCATATCCCCACTCCTATAAAGGGTATTTTGATTTGTAATATACCTATTATAACCGAGCGTTTCTCTTTTTCAAGTGCAGGGTGTAATATTTTCAACACAAAGGAGTTGATTATCCCATGACTACTAAAAAATTGACCTTCCGGCAGAAGATTCTCGTCGCCGGAACGCTGTTTGGAATGTTCTTCGGCGCAGGCAACCTGATTTTCCCCGTACATCTCGGCCAGATGGCCGGCCGCAACGCGGTCGTCGCCATGATTGGCTTTATCATCACGGCGGTCGGCATCCCCATCTTCGGCGTCGCCGCCATCGGCATCACGCATTCCGACGGCCTGCAGACGCTCTCGAGCAAGGTCGGCAAGGGCTACGGCATTTTCTTTACCTGCCTTCTGTACCTGACCATCGGCCCGCTCTTCGCTATCCCGAGATGCGCGACCGTTTCGTTCACAACCGGCATCACGCCCTTGCTGGGCGCGGATTCGCCGGAGTGGCTGTATCTGCTTGCCTTTTCGGCGGCGTTCTTCGCCTTCGTGCTGTTCTTCTCGCTGCGCCCCGGTAAGATCACCCTCTGGATTGGCAAGATCATCAATCCGCTCTTCCTGTTCTTCTTCGCAGTGCTGATCATCGCGGCGCTGCTCTCCCCCGGCGCAGCGATCTCCTCGGTCGAGCCGACGGAGGCCTATCAGAACGGTTCCTTCTTTCCCGCGCTCATTGAGGGCTACGGCACGATGGACGCCATCGCCGGTCTCGCCTCGGCATCGTGGTCATCGACGTCATTCGCCGCATGGGTGTCGACAACGACGACATCATCGCCGAGGACGTGCTCTCCTCCGGTCTTCTTGCCGGTGCGCTGATGGCGCTGATCTACGTGCTGTCCATTCTGGTCGGCGCGCAGTCGAGAGGCATTTTCGAGCTGTCCGAAAATGGCGGCATCGCCCTCACGCAGATCGCGGGTCATTACCTCGGCGGCGTGGGCCAGTTTATCCTCGCCTTCACCATCACCTTTGCCTGCCTCAAGACCTCCATCGGCCTTGTCACGGCCTGCTCGGAGACGTTTGTCAAGATGACGAACGGCAAAATTTCCTACCGCACCTGGGCGATCCTCTTCACGGTGTTTTCGTTTGCCGTTTCCAACATTGGACTGAGCGCCATCATCGAATACTCCGTCCCGATGCTCATGCTCATCTATCCCCCGGCCATTGCGCTTATCCTGCTGGCCTTTATCGGCAAGTTCTTCGCTCATGACCGTGCCGTGTATGTCGCAACGATGATCGGTACATGGGCAGCCGCTATTTTCGACTGCATGAAGACGCTGCCCGCGTCGGTGCAGACTTCGCTCCGCCTCGATGTGCCTATCGCCTTTGCGGAAAAATATCTGCCGTTGTTCGACAAGAATCTCGGCTGGCTGCTGCCCGCGCTCGTCGGCTTTGTGATCGGCATGGTCATCCACGCGAGCCGGAAGGGCACGCTCGTCCCTCAGGCCTGACGAACCAAATTAAAGTAAAAATGCACCGCATGGCAGAGTTATTTCTGCCGTGCGGTGTCATTTTTTCAGCGGCTCCGAAAACGGAGAATCAGCGAGCTGCCGAGGTTCACCAGCAAAATCGTCGCGGCCCATGAAAGAGGGAACGCATGGTACAGCATCGGGAGCGTTGGATGCGCACGAAACAGCATGCAGATCCAGATGATGCGGAATGCACAGGTGCCGAGCATCGTGCTGACCGCAGGATACAGTACATGCCCGCTGCCGCGCAGGACGCCCGCCGGAATCTCGTAGAGATCGCAGAGCGGTTCAAAGAGCAGGATGCATAGGATGCGCACGGCGGCGCTCTCGATCACGGCGGCTTCCTGCGTAAAAAGCGCGGAAAACGCGCCGCGGAACCGGACGATAGTAAAAATCGGGACCGCGCTGCACACTGTAGACAACCCAAGACACAGCCACGGGACGTGCCAGCACCGGTCACGCTGCCCTGCAGCGTAGTTTTGGCTCGTAAAAGTTGTCGCCGTCTGGCCGAACGCCGTGATGATGTAGTAGGTGAAGTATTCAAAGTTCATCGTGATCGTGCTTCCTGCGATCACAGTCTCGCCGAAGCGGTTGACCGACGCCTGCGCAAAGAGATCGGCAAAGCAGAACACCGCGCCCTGCACGGCGGAGGGAACGCCGGTTTTCAGGATGTTTCCCGCATTTTTTAAGGAGAATTTCAGCTCGCGGAATGTAAGGCGAAACAGCTCATCCTTTTTAAACCGCCGCAGCACCAGCAGCGCCGAGAGCGCAGCGGAAATGTCGGTGGAAATGGCGACTCCGGCGACGCCCATGTGAAGCGCGACCACGAAAAACAGATTGAGCCCGACATTCGCGGCGCCCGAGAACATCAGTGCGAGGAACGGAGTACGGCTGTCGCCGCGCGCCCTCAAGACGGCTGCGCCGAAGTCGTACAGCAGCAAAAACGGATAGCCGAGCATATAGAACCGCAGGTAAAGCGCCGCTTCCTCAAAAATGCTGTTCGGCGTTTGGATGAGCTCAAGCAGCGGCGCCGCGGCAGCCTGCCCCAAAAGAAGTCCCGCCATACCGATCAGAGCGGCCAAAAGCATCGCCGTCTGTACCGCGGCGGGCAGTTCATCAATCTCATTTTGCCCGATGCGGTTCGCGATCAAAATGTTCGCGCCGATGGACAGACCCGAGGACAGCGTGACGATCAAGGCGATGATCTCGGTGTTCGTCCCCACCGCTGCAAGCGCGCCCTCGCTGCCGAAATAGCCAACGACAGCAGTGTCCGCCGCATTGAATAGCTGCTGGACCATGCTGCTGAGCGCGATGGGCAGGGTAGAAAAGCAGCAGTTTTCCGCTCAGCGGGCCGTGCAGCATGTCCATTTCTGAGGTTTTTCCCATTCATATTCGCTCGCTCCTAATCAGTCTTGCAAATATGATACAGGAAACGATAAAATACGAAAAGCGAATATGATAGATAGTAAAAATCGAAGAATGGAATAGATGCAATATGGATAATCCTCTATTGAAATATCTCGCCTTTATCAAAACGGTGGAACAGGGCAGTTTTACCCGCGCGGCACGGGAGCTCGACTACGCGCAGTCCTCCATCAGCAAAATGGTCGCAGACCTGGAAAGCGAATGGGGTATGACGCTGTTAGAGCGCAGCAAGAGCGGCGTCTGCCTGACCTCTGCCGGAGAGCAGGTCCTGCCGTTTCTGCGCAAGGCCTGAACGATCATCAGGAGCTGGCAGGGCAGATCGACCGGATGAATGAGATAGAGACCGGTGTGGTCCGCATCGGGACTTTTGCGAGCGTGGCGATCAACGGGCTGCCGAACATCTTTGCCGTACTGCAAAAGGACTACCCCGGCATCGAGTATGAAATGCTGCTCGGCGACTACGAGGAGGTCGAGCATTGGATCGACGAGGGGCGGGTGGACTGCGGTTTTCTGCGTCTTCCGACGCTGCAGAAGTTCGACACGCTCCTGCTCAAGCGGGATGAGTACAAGGCCGTGCTGCCGATGGGACATCCCCTTGCCGAAAAAGAGACGGTCGCCGTTGAAGACCTGAACGGCCTGCCGTTTCTGCTGCTGGAGCACGGCGGAAAAACCGAGGTTTCCGACCTGCTGGAGCGCACCCATGTGCAGCCGGACGTCCGTTTCACCACCTGGGAGGACTTTGCCATTATGGCGATGGTCGAAAAGGGGCTGGGTGTCAGCATTCTGCCGGATCTGATTTTGCAGCGCATCCCTTATCGGATCGAGGTGCGCCCCTTGCAACAGCCGTATTACCGTCCGATCGTTCTGGCGATGAAACAGCAGGCGCATCTGACGCCTGCTGTGCAAAAATTCATCGAATATCTCTCGCTGCGGGAAGCGCAGCGCTGAGCGGTGCAGGCACTGCTGCTGAAAATCGGTGAAGCTATTATTTGCGGAATTTTTGCAACCAAAAAGCATCGAAAGTCGAAACTTTCGATGCTTTTTGATTGTGTTGACGAAAAAGATGCAAATACTATTTGATCTGTCGCATTGCTTAACTATTTAACAAGGGCTCCGCCTCATGACTTTGAATATACTTTTGTAGTCTATATCAGTAATTAGCGACAAATGCTTTTCGTGAAGAATGCTTAATAGGTTTGATGAACCACTGCGTATATGCTCTAAATCGTGTTTATCTATGACCAGAATATTCTTTTTTTCTGCTAAAGCTAATTTTTGATTAGTCCGGAACCGTAGCTCCAACTTTGGCCACTAACGCCTTCCCACGATACCATTATACCCGTACTTGTCCTAGTTGTAGAAAGAAGTGACGCAAATTTTCCGATATATGTAACTCCTATGCTTTTCTTATAGTTCTTACATTCACACAAAATTAATTCGCCCAAAAAGGGATATGCCGAATTCAACCCCAATAGGCGTGCCTTTTCTGACTAATCGATTAAAATGTCAATTTCGTTTGTGCTAGTGCGACAATTTCTTCGAACACAAAATAAATCATTGTTAAATAAACTCGACGCGAGTTTTTCTAACAATTCTCCTTTCTTTTGATTATCAGTTACTCCGGCAATCAAGAGATCATAATAACAATTGAACGCTTCCTGGGCCTTAGCTGACAGTCCCAGTATGGAAGAACCATATGCCTCGACAGCATATAAATAGTCATGAATAGAATATCCGTGTTCTTCAATTAATTTTGTGGCTTGTTCGAATACTTCAATCATATTATAGCACCTTGTAAACCACAATTGCGTGCTCAGCTGCTCGTTCTATTCTATCATCACAATGAATGCAGATTGCCTCATCGGGAATATCAAATATGTGTTCATACCGGAGGCCAGAAAACCGTTGGCATTTAGGACAATAAATTTCTAGTATTGGCTTCAACACTCCCGCCGAAGTCCCCGCCTCCAAAATATGATACACTTCTTTTATGGGGAGACGTAGTTCCCTGTGCATAGCCCCAGGATAAATAATATTTCCTGAATGGTATAGATTCAAAAAGCTTTCAAGCTGTTTTGATTCACAATTAAACGGGATCTCCTTTAGTAAAGGAGCCACTCTCGCATAGATATTTGATTGCATCATCCATTCGCTCCATTCCTAAGTCACGGCAAGTTCCCTGTTTGATGTTGCAGCGTTGTAAATCTCCCTAAAAATAATCAAATGTAATTTTAAATACATAACTATCTGTTTCCACTGGCTTTACACGCTTAATGTATATATACGGATAATTCGCGGTTTTTTTCCTTTTCATTCAGATAGTTTAGCAGTAGTTCGCTGATCTCTGCACTCCGTGAGAACAGTTCCTCGTTTTCGTCAATTAGTTCTCGAATCTCACCGATAAAAGGCATGACAAGATCTCTTTCCTCAGATGCAGTTAACTCGGCAGACCCACCTGAACTTAATTCCATCATTTGCTTATATATTTTTGTGCTTTCATCTTTTTTACCATTAATAACGGCAATAGTATTCGAACCATCACATAAAAACAAATCAACTTTTAGATTTGTCTTTATCCATTCTAAGCAGTTGGCAAGTAAATTCTCATATGACTCTTTTCCCAAATTGCGGGTCAAATCGAACAGCATCAAACCGTATTTCCAACATGTTTAAACGGGAGTTAATATAAATCACAACAGGATAACGATAGTTGACCGGTTGATAATCCTCGGGGCGTGGAAAAGCTTTCTGCAAAACAAATTTTATTAATATATCCTCGCCTTTATTTAGAAAACCGGAATATTATCTCCAACAGATCGACCTAAGCAATAATTGGGCGTGTATTTCTCGGCATCAAATAAGACACATGTCGCAGCTATATTTTCATTAAGGGACGCCGCTCCATTAGGAACTGAATAGAAGAGAGGCACCGAGTACTTGTAGAGCTTTACGAATTCAAGGTATTCAAAATGTACAGCATAGGCGGGTTTTTGAGCCATTGCTGCAATGATACTTTGATCACTTTGATGTTTTTCAACAACAAGAATATTAGGCCTATCGGTAACAGCACATTGATCCTCATCGGTAATCCAACCATCTTGCTTTAATTGACGAATCGCATATTTTTGGTATGCTTTAGAATAGCCGAGCATACTATCCTTATAAAACGCCAGATATTGTTCTTCTTGCATCTCTAAAGCCATATGTGATTACCTTCCATACTGAATTGATGTAATAATTGTACCCATCTTTTTTCTGAAAATCTATTGCCAAAAATGCCAAAAAGTGTTGTTATAAATTTTCACCTCAAACAAAAGGTAGCCGGGGAATGACGGTTTTACGCCATTCCCCGGTTACTCTCATTATTTTGGCTGTATGATTTGTTTATAGAGCATAACGAACATTTTCTACACCGCTATGTTCTCGTGATAGTGTCCGAAGAACCAGCATTGGAATCAGCGGCGCTCTCGAATCTCACCGAGGAAGTCAGTCAGGGCATCTTGTTGGAACAGGCCTCCGCTGAATGTATCCTGAATACTGCTGGGGTAGCAGTGGGTGATAATGATGTAGTCCAATCCCAGTCTGCTTTTGTCCGGTGTTTCTCTTGCGGTTTGGTATTCATCCTCGCTGGGCAGTTCCTCATTCCATCAGAATTGGTGGTTGACTTAGTTAAGAACGCCCGTGGCGTTGAACTGTCGGAGCTTTCGGTTATAGCCGCGATTATCAGACTCGAGAATGTCGCCCCGGATGTCGTGACTACTGGCCATGCCTATGGTGCAAAAGTTCTCTTTCCGCAGATCTCGTAAAGTTGTCCTTGCAACAGGTAGGATATTACCATGAAATACTCAAATGAAGAAAAACTATCCATCATCACGCGCTATCAGCAGGGTGAAAGTGCTATCGCTCTTTCCAGTGAACTCAGTATCCCTCGAAGCACCCTATACCGTTGGCTCAAATCGTTTCCGATGGACAGCTGCTGGCAAGCCATTGAAATTTTCCTATCAAGAATACGCATTACTCCAACGAAAAGTAGAAAAGCTGCAAAATGTCATCACGATTCTGAAATCCGTTGATTGTCTGGTATCCGCACCATTAAAGGAACGGCTGCACGCTCTAGAACCGTTTTACGGGAAATATGAAGTTCACACAATATGCGAGGCGCTGGATGTTGACCGCGGTACATTTTACAACCATATGTTACGCAGCAAGCGCGGCAACGCCTGGTTTGATAAGCGTCGCCAAGAATACTGCCAGCTCATCCGTGATGTGTTTGACGAATATAGGCAGGTGTTGGGCGCAGAGAAAATTCGGACAATTCTCATTCAGCGCGGGCACCAGGTCAGTGCGGAATATGTTTCACAACTCATGCATGAAATGGGCTTAAGCAGTGTTCGGTCGACGGCGAAGCAGGAATATCTAAAGCTGCGTGAGCCAGAACGAAAGAAAAACATTCTGCGTCAACAATTCAGCGCTCAGCGACCAAATCAACGATGGGTCAGCGATGTCACCTGTTTTAAACTTAGGGATCACTACTTTTATATTTGTGTAATTATCGACCTTTTCTCGCGCAAAGTGATCGCACATAAAATTTCAAAAAGAACAGTACTCAGCTTATCACCTCTACATTCAAAATAGCGCATGAAGAGCGCCATCCACCATCTGGTCTTATTTTTCAGCGACAGAGGCGCGCAATATACCTCGCATCGTTTCCAACAACTCTTGCATGAACACAATACGAAACAATCCTTCTCGCAACCCGGCAAGCCGCATGATAACGCGGTCGCAGAATCGTTCTTCGCATCACTGAAAAAAGAAGAACTCTACCGGAAAGATCATCCTTCCGATAGAGCATTTCAAGCCAGTGTAGCTTCCTATATTGAGTTTTACAATACCAAAACGACCTCATCGCACATTGAAAAATCTGACGCCATGCCTCATATCTCTTTCGCGGCAGGAGGGAGAAAATTCGTTGCAATGCGCGCCTGCGCGATTTATAATGAAGCAGCGCGCGATTTATGACCGCGCAGCACCCATCATGGGAGGACTCCGCCGTGCAGAACGCTTATCCGGACTATTATCCGCTTTTCCATTGCATCGCCGACCGCTGCCGACACAACTGCTGCATCGGCTGGGAGATCGACGTGGACGGGGATTCCCTCGCCGCCTACGATCAGATCGGCGGCGAGATGGGCGAGCGCCTGCATAAATGTATCGACCGCAGCGGCGAGATGCCGCACTTTCTCCTCGGCGAGCAGGAGCGCTGCCCGTTTTTGAACGGCAAAAACCTCTGCGATCTCATTTTATACGGCGGGGAGGGTATGCTCTGCCAGATCTGCACCGACCACCCGCGCTACCGCAGCTTTTTTCGGAGCGCACGGAGATTGGCGTTGGCCTCTGCTGCGAGGAGGCCGCGCGCCTCATTTTGACCAGGCCGGAGAAGACAACGCTCGTCGTGACGGGCGAGGGGAGCTCGACGAAGAGGGAACGGCGCTGCTCACGCTGCGCTACCATCTTTTTCGCCATCGCACAGAACCGCGAGGAACCGATCAATCAGCGGATGGAACAAATTTTGTCGGCCTGCGGTGCGCACGTGCCGGACGTCCCGCTTGCGCAGTGGGCAGAGTTTTATCTCTCGCTCGAGCGCATGGACGAGGCGTGGACAGGCATTTTGGAAGCGCTGCGCGAGCACGCAGATGAGTTGCCGCTCGACGATTTTGCCGCGCACATGAATGGGCGCGAGACGGAATACGAGCAACTGCTCGTCTATTTCCTCTATCGTCACGTGCCGACGGCGCTCGACGACGGGGACGTGAGCAGCAAGGCGGCGTTCGCCGTGCTGTCTGTCCGGCTGCTTTTTCTCGCTTGGTGCGCTGCACCTTTTGCTGCACGGCGAGTTCACGGTGAAGGACCAGATCGAGCTCTGCCGATTGTACAGTGCGGAGGTCGAGTATTCCGACGATAATATGGACGCGCTCTTCGACGCGCTGCTATAACGAAAATGCCGCCCGGTTCGACACGGGACGGCATTTTTTGCGCTTTTTGGTTGATTCTTATGTAAACCTGTGGTATCATAAAAGACATTTTAGAGAGTGGGCGTTTTCGCCCGATTCCGGCAAAAGGAGAGAAACGAGATGAAGCAGAACATGAGAAAGAGAACGCCGCTGGCCGTGTTTCTGGCGCTGTGCCTTGCCATGCAGCTCTGCGTGCCCGCCGCGATGGCGAGCAATCGGCTGATGCGCGCGGGCGACGCGGCCATTGCGCAGATCGAAGAGGAAGAGGGCTTCCGCGCGGAGAAGTATTCCTCCGGCGGCAAGTGGTACATCGGCTACGGCACGGAGTGCGGTGCCGAGGATTATCCCGAGGGCATCACGCGCGAAGAGGCGGAACTTCTTCTGATGAGCAAGGTCGAGGCGTATGAGGCCAAGCTCAACGACTTTTTTGGCCGCTACGACGTCACGCCCACGCAGGGGCAGTTCGACGCGCTGATCTGCTTCAGCTACAATTTCGGCACCGGTTGGATGAGCGGCACGAGCGACTTGGTCAAGATCGCCCGCGGCGAAAAGGACGCGACGCGCCTTGAAGTGGCGCATGCGTTCGGCGATTGGTGCCATTCCGGCGGACAGGCCCAGGCGGGCCTTGCCGACCGCCGCCTGCAGGAGGCTGCCATTTATTTAGATGACGACACCCGCGCGGCGGAGGACGAGTTTGCGTATCTCATCATCAATATGGAGAGCGGCGCGTCCTACGAGACAGACTTTGCCGTCTACGAGATCGGCAAGACCTACGGTAGCTTCCCCAAAGCGGAAAAGCTCGGCTACGGCTTTGCCGGCTTCCAGACGAGCGACGGCAAGACCATCACGGAAAAAAGCATCGTGAACGGCAACGCGGTCGTCACGGCACAGTGGACGGCGACGAGCTACACAGGCAAGACCTATACCGACGTCAACAAGTCCGACTGGTTCTATAACTATGTCATGGAGCTGAGCGAGCAGGGCATCGTCGGCGGCAACGGCGACGGCACGTTTGCCCCCAACCGTCCCACGAGCACGGGCGAAATGCTCAAGCTCGTGCTGCTCTCGACCGGCCACAAGGAGCAGAAGCCCAGCGCGGCGCACTGGGCAAGCGGCTACGCGACCTACGCCTATTCCATGGGCTTTGCCGCGCAGAATTACAGCGACTATCAGCTTGACAACGGCATCAGTCGCCTCGATGTGGCGCGCTTTGCGGCCAAGGCGCTGGGCTATGGCGCATCCAACACGACCTCTCCCTTTGCCGACGTGAACGACGGCTATGTGACGGCGCTCTATGAAGCGGGTGTGTTCATCGGCACGAAGGTCGGCGACCTGACGTATTTCTACCCCAACAGCAGCATCACGCGCGCGGAGGTGGCGACGATCGTTTACCGCATCTATCAGCTCAGCTCGCTCGACCAGAAGCAGAAGATCTACTACAAGGACTACACGCTCGATGTGCTCGAGGGCGTTCCGACGAACAGCTATAATAAGAACGCGTTTGTCAAAAACGGCAGCATCATGACCTACAACGATCCCAGCGTGCGCACGCGCGTCGGCATCGACGTGTCGCAGTATCAGGGCGATGTGGACTGGAACGCGGTCGCGCGCACTGATGTGGACTTTGTCATCGCGCGCGTGGGCGGCCGCGGCTACACCGTGGGCGCGATCTATGACGACACGAAGTTTGACGAGTATGCCGACGGCGCGGCGAGAGCGGGCCTTCAGGTGGGCGCGTACTTCTTCTCCCAGGCTGTGAGCGTGGCGGAGGCGCAGGAGGAAGCATACCATGTCCTCGACAAGCTGCGCGGACACAACATTACCGGCCCCGTCGTCTTCGACTGGGAGGTCATCGGTAAGAGTGAGGCGCGCACCTACGGCATCGAGACCGGTGTGCTCTGCGCCGCGGCAAACGCCTTCTGCAAGATCATCAAGGACGCGGGCTACGACCCGATGATCTACATCACCGACTACGCGGGCTACGTCAAGTATGACCTCAGCGAGGTCATGGATTACCCGCTGTGGTATGCGCGCTACGATGTGGACGCGCCCTCGTTCTACTACGATTTTGCCATGTGGCAGTATTCATCCAAGGGCAGCGTGGACGGCATCAGGGGCAGCGTCGACATGGACCTGTGGTTCATCAAGTAAAGAAATAAAAAAAGAGGCGATGGCCGCGCGGCCATCGCCTTTTTGTTGCGATTTTTCTTAGAGCTCAATCAGCTCATACTCTCTCGTGCCGAAGCCGAGCTCGGCGGCGGCCTCCACCGTGTGCACGCCGCTGCGGCTCTCGATGCGCTCGACGAGGTGGTCGCGGCCCGGATCGTCAGACGCGTAGACGAGGTGGAGACAAGCCTGGTCGATGGCGATGGGGTCAAGCGAGGCGAGGATGCCGATATCCTTCATGCACGGGTCCTCCGCCACGGCGCAGCAGTCGCAGTCGACGGACATGTTCTTCATCACGTTGATGTAGACGATCTTGCCGTCGAAAAAGCTTGACGACGGACTCCGCCGCGTCGGCCATGGACTCAAGGAAGGCATTCTGCTCGGTCGTCCACATCTCTTCGGGTTTGCCCGCGCCGTGGATGTACGCCTTGCCCGCGCTCGACGCGCAGCCGATGGAGAACTGCTTGAGCGCACCGCCGAAGCCGCCCATCGGGTGGCCCTTGAAGTGCGAGAGCACGAGCATGGAGTCGTAATTTTTGATATCCTTGCCGACCAGATTCTTCTGGATACGCTTGCCGCCCGGGATGGCGAGCTCAATGTCCGGGCCCTCGGCGTCGAGAATGTCCACATCGAAGAGCTTGCTCCAGCCGTGCTTGATCATCGTGCGGCGGTGGGCATCTGTCGTGTTGCGCTCGCCGGGATAGGCGGTGTTGCACTCAACGACGGTGCCGTGCACCGCTTCGATCATCGGCTGCCAGAACTCGGGCGTCAGAAAGTTCTGGTTGCCCTCCTCGCCGGAGTGCACCTTGACCGCGATCTTGCCGGGCAGCTCAAGACCCACGGCCTTGTAGAGCTCCACGACCTTTTCGGCGTGATCTGCTTGGAAAAATAAACCTTTGCTTTCATATTTTGATCCTCCTGCGGTGGATTGTTTACTGTTCAGGACACTTTCATATTTGAATCGCCCCCATAAAAACAGCATAAAGCAAAAGTGCGCGGGATGCAAATGAAAAATAAATGGATGTATTTCGATGTTTTTCTGCATGATTTTGCAAAAAGATTTGCTTTATGGACAAAAAGGACGGTATAGTTAAGAAAATGTAAAGATTTGGATTCAAACGAGAAAGCAGGGGCGAAGTAAGCGAGTGACAAGTTCGATCTACCATCAGATGACGATGTTCTGCTTTATGATCATTGCCGTGATCTGGATGAGTGCGGCGATCACAAAGCGATTCAGCGACAAGAGCTATTTTGTGCTCAACACCACGGCGCTGCTGTTTGCCACGGCGGACGCCGCGTGGGGACTGGTGCATAACAAGTCCGTTCCCTGCGCGCCGTGGGGGATGAATGGTGATCCTCGATTTGTATTACCTCACGATGGTGCTCGCAGTCATCTCGCTTGCGCAGTATGTGGCGCGCAATATGCGGCCCGAGCGGCTGTGATCGTTCCGCTGGGTCCTCTTCTGGGTCTATGCGGCGACGATCGTGCTGGTGGCGGCCGACCACTGGACGGGGATCATTTACACCGTGACGGCACAGGGAGAGTATATTCGAGGAAAGGCGAATATGCTGCCAAGCACGATCGCCTTTGTCCTGTATGTGCTGCTGTTTGCCGCGATGCTGCGCGGCAGCATCAGGGGACGAAAACGCTCGCTGTACTTTTGTGACCTACGCGCTGCCGGTCTGCGTGATGAGTTTACAGTATGTCTTCCCCGAGCTGCCGTTTTACTCCATGGCGTTTTCGCTCATTTTGATCGGCATGGCGCTGACGAAGGAATACCGGCAGCGTGAGCTGCTCGTCGACGCGCTGAACGCCGCCGAACGCGCGAACCGCGCGAAGACGACGTTTCTCAACAATATGTCGCACGATATCCGCACGCCCATGAACGCCATCATCGGCTTCACGGCGCTGGCGGGGCGCATGTGGACGAGCCCGAGCTCGTGCAGGATTATCTGAAGATCTTGACCTCGGGCCAGCATCTGCTCATCCTCATCAACGATGTTCTGGACATGAGCCGCATCGAGAGCGGGCGGGTGAAGATCGAGGAAAAGGAAGTCCATCTGCCCGACGTGATGCACGATCTGCGCACGATCGTCAACGCGAACATTGTGTCGAAAAAATATTGAGTTTTTCATCGACGCGGTGGATGTGGACAATGAGGACATCCTCTGTGACAAGCTGCGGCTCAATCAGGTGCTCTTAAATCTTTTGAGCAACGCGGTCAAGTACACGAAGAACGGCGGACAGATCATCGTCCGCATCATCCGGAAGCCGGACTACTCCAACGGCTACTCGACCTATGAGTTCCATGTCAAGGACAACGGCATCGGCATGAGCAAGGAGTTCCAGAAGCACCTGTGCGAGGCATTCACCCGCGAGGAGAGCGCTACGGTCAGCGGCATTCAGGGCACAGGTCTCGGCATGGCCATCAGCAAGAACATCGTCGACATGATGGGCGGTACCATCAGTGTCGAGAGTGAAGAGGGCAAGGGCAGAGAGTACACCGTGTCGATCCCGTTCAAGGTGCTCAGCAACGTCGGCCAAGTACGAGGCCGTGCCGCAGCTCCAGGGCGTACGCGTCCTGGTGGCGGACGACGACTCCAACACCGCCATCAGCGTCAGCCGCATGGTGCAGGAGATCGGCATGCGCTCGGGTGGACGCTCTCGGGCAAGGAGGCGGTGCTGCGCACCAGGTCGCCGTGGAGCAGGACGACGAGTTCGGCGCGTACATCATCGACTGGATGATGCCCGACCTCAACGGCATCGAGACCGTGCGCCGCATCCGCAAGCTCATCGGCGAGAGCAAGCCTATCATCATTCTGACGGCCTATGACTGGGCGGACATCGAGCAGGAGGCGCGCGAGGCAGGTGTGACGGCGTTCTGCTCCAAGCCGCTGTTCATGTCCGAGCTGCGCGACGTGCTCTCGCAGCCCTACCGCGTGAAAAAGGAGGAGACGCCCGCGTCGCCGTACCGCTTTGAGGGCAAAAAGGTCCTTCTGGTTGAGGACAATCTTCTCAACCGGGAGATCGCGCAGGCAATTTTGCAGGACGCGGGTTTCACGGTCGATACCGCGGACGACGGCGACGTCGCCGTCGAGCGTTTGCAGGACTCGAAGCAGGGCGAATTCGATCTGGTGCTCATGGACATCCAGATGCCGAAGATGGACGGCTAGGCCGCCACGCGCCAGATCCGCACGCTGCCAAGCGACGTTGCCAACGTGCCCATCGTGGCGATGACGGCCAACGCCTTTGAAGAGGACAAGCAAA
>VOFG01004980.1_pt1 | contig 16090 bp, 15 predicted proteins | sample 5384171 | NCBI WGS metagenome assembly VOFG01 (sample SAMN12384726, study PRJNA508395) | human gut metagenome | isolation source: healthy gut F | host: Homo sapiens
TCTCTTCACCGAGAGAGAAGCTTTCCGTCGTTCCTTCAAAATCTGTTGCCTGTCTACAACCTTAATCAAAGGCCTCTTTATGGAGCTTTGTTGTGAGACGAATAAGCATTCTCCACATCTTGATAAACCTGTTCCTGGCCAGATTCATGATCAAGATTTGGGGATGTTTTTCCAGGCAGGATTTCGCACTGTGACGACATGAGGAGTCGTCTACTGAATTAAAACAGATAACCGAATTATTCAAGCAGTACAACACGTGCCTTTGTATGTTGATCCGATCGCTTTTCCGTGCCTGTGTTAGACAGTCACCTCTGCCGTTTCGATATGATCGCTTCACATGAATAATTTCATCAGCATCCTCTTTAGCCTGCCGGATATTCAAGATGAAATCTTCAGATTCTTCCCTATCTAATCTCGTGTCACGACATCTTTCCAATTGTGATTATCAGGGTTCACGATATCCACTATATTCAGATCGAAGTCATAGATGGTTGCCATGTCGGCATCCACAACTTTCAAAGTTCCATCATTTTGGTGACTTTGCTTATCGCCTTCAGCGTCTTCCCTTTCGTTTCACTGTAATTTAAGATACAATAAGATAACCACCATCAAAATAACCAAACAGACAAACAGGATCGCTCTACCGGATGTTCTTTGCCGTGAAAAGTTCTTTAAAACACGTATTTGAGGGGTCGATCCTGAAGCTACGAGCGTCGGATAGTTGATATAGTAATTGGGGAAGTGAAGGAGTGAATCCGAAAGCCGGACTATTTTTCGAACTCCTTTTCTGTCAGAACACAATGAGTCAGCAATGCCAAGTCCTTACCCAAAGTCCTCTCCGGAAACGATAGCCACCAATGTAATTCATGCCTCGACGTGCCCTGATCCAAAAACCTGATAAACTACGGCGGACGTATGACGTGCCAGCTCATTGTGGAGCATCGAGATGTGCATGGGGGATATTGAAGGGCATCGGTACTACCATCCCGCGCGATATAAGATGGCATAGGAATCCATCCATACAGGCACTCGAATGAGTGAGTTGATAGACAGCTGCAGCCATCCTTGGCATAGCAAAGGATCGAGGCGAATCGATCTGTCTCGAAAAGATCGTTGATGGGACTCCGAAAAACGCCATATTATAACGATTGCCATAACAAAAACGCCATACTTTGCGGATATGTGGCTGAAGTTGTTTTATCAGCGACAGGTTCTCAATGACAAAGTCGCGCTAGGAATATCCCTTGTTATTCTCGAAATCGCCTGAACAGCTCACTTTCTAATCTGCGCATCATATCGGCAACCGAAAACAGCTTCTTGTCTTTATTCCTCATAATCGTAATGAAGGCTCCTTTCACGCCAACCCAACACGCACATAGGAATCTCCCATGCCCAGCTATCCACACAAGTAGACCGATAGGAAGACCAGCCTCATTACTCAGCTGCTCTGACTCACATCCGGCTTTTACCTTATTGGCGGCAAAAAGCTGCCGCATCCATCCTGCAGGTTTCAAAGGGCGGGAGAAGCCTCGCGAGTCGCCCTGCTCAACAAATATTTTCGTCCGAATCTCACCTGCATCTGAGTCTATGAAAGACGCAATCAGATGAGCTCCCTCTTCCTCGATCGGAGAATAAGAGCTAATGACCAAAACCTCTCTGACCATTGCCGCTTGTCGTCCTTGCCTCCACAGGGAAAAGAGAAAGAGTAAAACAAATAAAATTACTGTGCAGTTCTGTCGATTATCCACTTGCCATGTAGCATCATTATCCCGTTGTTATTAGACTATACCTGCAAATGTACAGCATCTCTACCTTCAAGAACCTAATATGCTTGTATTTGAGCCATTACATTATGGCACGATCATTAGCCTGAGATACGATCGATCGACATCGTAATGCGTACGGAGCACAAGGAGTGTCAAACCAGAAAATCTGAGCATCTTCTGGTGACTTAACTCTTTGAGCTCTAAGCATTCAGCACGACCATCTGAAGATGCTGTTCAAAAAGTACCCACACATCCTTCCTGACACATAGGCACATCGACTTGAATAGACTTTTACTTTATTACAGTATAGAGTGACCCTACTACTACCTGTGGCATTCTTCCCATCAATGTAGATAAATGGAAGCTTACGTGATCAGCAGGAAATGGCAATGACAACCGCGGCGGCAGGTAATCTGTAAAGCCACCGGTGCATGCAAGGCACGCATCAGACCGACTAATTCGCAAAGAAATAATGCACCATCGCGTCTCGAAACCCACGAGTCGTCAGGGTTGCCAGCAAACTCTTGATCTCTGGATTCGCACATATCCACCTCACTCAATAGGAAAAACGGGGACCGTCATCATCACGACGTTAAAGAGAACAATAGGTAAAGAAAAGTTCCAGCGAATTCTTCGCCGTATTCCCGGCAGAGCGGTTACATAGCGGAAACCGAAAAGTTTTCGACGGCAGCTGATCTAAAACACGTCGATCGGCAACAAGATTCTTCCGGTCTAGACTCCTTAAAGTCGTGATTGCGCGGAGGTAATGTCCTAAAGCAGATAGCCGTTGAACCCGGCTGCCAAAATAATACAACATATTTGAAGGAGTTCCAGGAACAGCCTCCACTGTTACAAGGTGAAACCGAACATGATGTAATAAGACAGCAATGTCGACACGCTCAGGCCAGTGCAAAAACCATAGCTTGGCCTTTTCAGAGGCTTTTTCCACCCGGGCAGAGAGAAAGCAGGCAGAGTGCTGCGTAAGTAGCCCTGATCAATAGATAGATATGCCACATATGCACATCTACAATCGAGAGATTCAATGGGATCTCCGCAATATATCTCAAGGAAGTTTCATCCAATTGACTGACGAGCCACTTCTTCGCCCGAATAGGAAAAAGATCCAAGATCACCTCGGTGACAAGCCTTCCACTGTCCGGTTAGCCAAGGGAACAGTGTTATAAAGCACAGACCAAATCAGGTAAAGCGCCAAAAGACACGGCTGATCCTATAAAAAAGACGGAAGTATCGTCCTTCAGCCTGGCAACAGCAAGGCTCCCCGTAATCATCACAAACAGGGGACACAAGGACGGAGAAACGATCCATGTTGTTCCTCTCAGAACTTAATCTGATCGATATTAGATGGTGTCACCCTGGATAAAAGCTAAACGGATCCGCACTATGGCAACAAACCACGGTAAACATGGCAACAAACGTACCAGTTATCCAGCGCCAAATAATATGCGATCGGCCAATTGCCGAATTTCGACTCTTCATCATAATATTAGCATCTTTTACTAAGTTTATATTCCAAGCTAAGAACCGCCCGCCGTGCAAATGAACTGAAAAGCCATTGCTTTATCAAACTATTAAAGGATTTGTCCGCTCTATAAAGAGGAAAACCCCACGAATCATTGTCAGGATCTCTTTGCAATTGCACCTGATACAAAACCATAGAAATCACAGGAAAACAAAAGAGTTTATTTCCCTATTATCAGTTATTTGCAAACTCCATTTTTGCACATTTTGCTCCATTTTTTGCCCTGTTTTGCTAGTACACTGTTATTTAGTACACTTTTTGAAATCTCATTTTCTTTTTGTACCTTTGCAATATCGGAAAACAAAAGAAAATCAACTATTTAGTGTAATTACCCGGTTACGGTACCTAAATCGGGATAAACCCTCTAAACAATGGCAAAGAAAATAAAACGAAAGAGAACCCCCAAGTTGGAGCAAAATAAGCCTCAGACGGTAGAATAAGCCTTTACTTAGAGTATTATTTAGGTAGAGAGGAAAAGCCTGTATTGATGAAAACGGTAATCAGGTGTATTACGAAAGTGGTAAGATGCAAGGAAGGCCAAAGTTCGCTATCAAGCATCACAGGCGAAAAGAAAACTTAGCCTTTATCTGATAGGACAAGCCCCGTACCCCTGCGGAACGGCAACAGAACAAGGAAACATTGAACTCGCCATGCGCATACGTGCAGAGCGTGAACAGGAGTTTAAAGAAAGCATGTTGGGTTACCGCTTAAAGAAAGACAGGGCTGTTAATTTTGGACTACTTTCGCCTATATCAATAGCTATACCAAGAAAGATATTCGCATGGTGCAAATTGCGCTTAGCCGTTTCAAAGACTTCTTGAAAGAGAAGTACCCCTATGAATGAATGTAGCATTAAACCGGAACTCATCACCAAAGAAATGATGGAACAGTTTGTAGCTTATCTGCAATCCCGAAGCGTTGGCGAAGGTGCTAAAAGCATTTACCAGCGTTTCAAGAAAGTTATTCGCTATGCGATAGAGCATGATGTAATGCTGAAAGACCCTTGCAAAGATGTCACCTGCAAAGTAGATAGCCAGATGCTTCGGAAAGATGTGCTTTCGCTCGAAGAAATACAAAAGCTGATGGCTTTGTCATTATGACAACGAAAACCCTATAGTCAGACGAACGTTTATCTTTTTTGTCTGTATTGCGGTCTGCGCTTCTGTGATGTAAAAGACCTTACCTATAGGAATGTGGATTACGCAAATCGGTTATTGAAGTTTGAACAAAGTAAAACAAAGGGACATTCTGCCAGCAGTGGTGTGGTTATTCCCTTTAAATAACGGTCTATTGTCTATCATTGGTGAAGCTCCAGCAGATAAAAAACTGTTTGATATTCGATTTGCCTACATACGAAAGCTGCTGCAAATCGGTCAAGCGTTGGGTAAAGAGAGCCGGAATAGACAAACATATAAGCTGGCATTGTGCCCGCCATTCTTTTGCCGTGAACATTCTAAACAATGGGGCAAATATCAAGACCGTAGCCAGTCTTTTTAGGACACAGCGGATTGAAGCATACCGAGAAATACACCCGTGCCGTGGATAAATTGAAAGAGGAAGCTATAAACAGCCTACCCGAACTAAAATTTTAATCATAAAAGACTTATCTTTGCGACTATGGACTTTGAAGCATTAGTAAAACATATCAGTACGATACAGAACACGTTGCAGGCACAAGCCGCACACGCTGTAAACCTCGCCCTTACTTCCCGTAACTGGCTTATGGGTTGCTATATCGTGGAATTTGAGCAGAACGGAGAAGACCGTGCCGCATACGGTGAACAACTGTTGAAAAGGCTGGAACAACGGCTGAAAACAAAAGGTCTGAATGAACGTAGATTTCGTGAATTTAGGCGGCTGTACCTTGTTTATCCACAGCTGAAAGAACCTATTGCACAGTATATTACATCGCAAATTCAAATTCGGCAGTCATTGACCGCCGAATTACTGAACAATTCGGCGGTTGGCGACCGCCGAATCTGAAAAATAACGTTTGGAAGCTATCAGCAGAACATCCACAAGCCAAAACATCGATGATTCCGTCTGATAGATTATTCAACAGATTATCTTCCACCCATTTAAATACCATATCAGGAATTGAGAACCCGGTAAAACGTGCTTTCTATGAAATGGAAACGATTCGTGGTTGCTGGTCTGTAAAGGAGTTGGAACGACAAATAGCATCTTTATATTACGAGCGTAGCGGACTCTCCAAAACAAAGAAGCCCTCTCCGCTTTAGTACAGCAACAAGCAACCCTATTACAACCTAAAGATGTTATCAACACCCCTGTTACCTTAGAGTTCTTAGGATTGAATGAACGTGCCTTAGTAACAGAAAACGACTTGGAGCAATCCATTCTTGACAACCTGCAACGCTTCCTGCTGGAAATGGGGCATGGATTCTGTTTTGAAGCCCGGCAAAAGCGTATCTTGATTGATGAGGATTATTTCTTTGCCGACCTCGTATTCTAGCACCGCATCTTGAAATGTCATGTCATTGTGGAATTGAAGATAGACAAATTCCGCCATGAGTATGCTTCGCAACTGAATATGTATCTGAACTATTTCAAAGCGGAAGTGATGCAGCCGGATGATAATCCGCCTATCGGTATTCTGCTTTGCACAGAAAAGGGAGATACATTGGTTAAGTATGCCACTGCCGGATTAGACCCGAATATCTTCGTACAGAAGTACATGATAGAACTTCCAAGCGAGGAAGAAATAAAAGCGTTCATTGCTTCCTCAAATTACTAACCTATCATAAAAGTAATGCTGGCGAAAAGAAGAATACTGTTTTTCTTTTTCGCCAGCACATATATAAATTGCCGTCAATAGAAACAAGTTTAGTCCGTTTTGGATATATAGACAAAAAAGACTAAACCTTGCAAGCAGAACCACAAATCCATTACTTTAAATTATTGCTTTGAGAATGTTCTTGCCTATATTTCAAAGATGAAATGCCATAAACCTTTTGAAACGACTTTACGAGGTAGCAAGAATCAGTATACCCCATTTTATAGGCTATCTCTTTGACTGTCATGGAACTGTTCAATAACAAATTTTCTACCATCTTCAAACGATTTCGTCCAATATACTGTTGTAGTGTTTCTTGATAATATCGTTTGAAATAAATTCCGATATAATCAGGCGAAAGATGAAATATTTTGGAAAGGCTTTCCGCCCTCAACAACCCGGTTGGTGTATATGTTGCTGGATATACTGCAACATATATACAGCTGGGTTGGTTTCATTTATAGTAAGATATTTGACAGACAGGCACTCATCTTTAGCTTCATGAACGATATTTCTTGCAACTAAAACCAAGATACTGTTAAGCCACTGCTGTTGCAAATAGTTTGTCCCCATTTGCCTATTGTCTTCTTCCTTTCTTATAAAGTCAAAAAGCTGGAATACCATATTTTCATCCGATTTATTTAGAGAGATTTCTGCCTGACGACTGGAGTCACGAAATATCTCTGCCAGATATTTCCCTATATAGTCTTCCACATAATGAAGCACAAAACGAATAAATATATATATTCACTATGCGTATCTATCGTGAAACAATGAGGGGTTTCCGGAGGAATAAGAAACAAAGAATGGGCATGATAAATAACTTCCTCAACCTTACAATCTGACTCCTTGACATAAAAATCGTCCAGTTCCCTCATGCACATACACCATTTCGAAGAATGAATGCTGGTGTTCGGCAATTGGAAATATTTCATGATTGCGAATCAGAATTTCAACGGGTTGATATAAATTTTCTTTCCACATAACGAAATAGTACAATATCTTATAGCAAAGATACAATAAATTACATTTCATTCCACTTTAAATTTGCAATAAAAACAAAGAGAAAGGATTTTTTAATATTCACCAAAAAAATGATTATGAGACTAAAAGACAAAACAGCACTAGTTACAGGTGCAGCATCGGGCAATGGTAGGGCAATAGCTACTTTATTCGCTCAGGAAGGTGCAAAAGTCGTCCTTGCTGACATCAATAAAGAAGGCGTGGAACAAGTTACTGCGGATTTGCAGCAGAAAGGCTGCGAGGTGTTGTCGGTGGTCATTGACGTAACCAAAGAATCGGATATTGAGCGGATGGTATCAACAGCTATTTCCGCTTTTGGGAGATTGGACATTCTGATTAACAATACTGGTATTTTTGACATGTTGGTTCCTGTTGCCGATACAGATGATGCACTTTGGGAGAAAGTATTATCTATAAACCTGACAGCTCCCATGCGAGCCATACGTTATACGATTCCCATATTCAAGGAACAAGGTGGTGGAGTAATCGTCAACACAGCATCCATAGCAGGATTGACGGGTGCAAGAGGTGGCGGAGCAGCCTATGTCGCCTCGAAACATGGCTTGGTAGGATTGACCAAACACGTGGCCTTTTGCTACAAGGAATGGAATATTCGGTGCAATGCCGTGGCTCCGGGACGTAGATACCAACATACGGGATAATAGCAAAAAAGCACTTCAAACATCCAGTAAAGATGGATGCTTATCCGAAGACATGGCTAAGATTACGGAAAAAATTGCAATGGGATATGCCACCAATCAGCGTAATGCTGCTCCAGAAGAAATTGCAAAAGTTGCTCTGTTTCTAGCTTCTGATGAAGCATCATTTGTAAACGGTAGCATTTTTGTTGCCGATGGTGCTTGGACAGCTTATTGATTTTATAGTAACATTTAAATTCTCAAAGCGTATGAAAAAATTATTTCTCTAGGAATGATTCTCATTCTCATGTTATTTTGCAGGACAAGCATTCGCACAGAGTGCCAGGTTAAACAACAAAATAGCTTTTGGTTACGGGAGCGGCATCTGGCAATGGAAAAGCTATCGCCACCTTGTTTGCCCAAGAAAAAGCTAAAGTCGTTCTGGTTGACATCAATAAAGTCACTTTGAATGAAGCCGTAACCTCATTGTCCAAGCAGGGATATGATGTAATAGGCGTAGAAGCGGATGTAACCAAAGAAGCCGACATTCAAAAAATGGTGGATGCTGCTTTATCCAAATATGGACGTCTGGACATACTGGTGAATAATGCAGGCATTTTTGACGAGCTGATACCGCTCGGTGAAGTCAGTGACGACTTATGGTACAAGGTAATGGAAACCAACCTGAATGCACCGATGCGAGGTATTCGTAAAGTGATTCCCATTTTTGAAAAACAGGGCGGTGGGGTCATTGTCAATACAGCTTCCATTGCCGGATTTACTGGAGCACGTGGTGGTGGAGCAGCCTATGTAGCTTCCAAACATGCTTTAATCGGATTAACCAAAAATGTGGCGTTCAACTATAAGGAAAAGAATATCCGTTGCAATGCTGTTGCCCCCGGTAGAGTAGAAACCAATCTGCGCATCAACAGTGAAAAGCTGGCCGGATCCAAAACAGCACGCGACCAGTCTATTGGAAAATGGAAAGATATTGAAGATAAGATTACAGAAGGTTACATCACGAACATGAGGAAATGTACCCCGGACGAGATAGCCAAGGTTGCTCTCTTTCTTGCTTCTGATGAAGCTTCATTCGTAAATGGCAGTATATTCGTGGCCGATGGCGGTTGGACATCATATTGATTGACTGTGAATATATGAAGCATCTTATAAATTATTTAGTGAGTAGAAATTCCTTTTCAGGGAATTTCTACTCTTTCGTAATTTTAATTTCCGTAGCTTTTTGCGGATTGATGATGTTACCTTATGGATATGGGAAGATTGTCAATTATGACAGATATGCCGCAGATTTTTTCGGTAACCCTATCTGTATCGGTAATATTCCGTCTCTGTGGCTGACTATCTTTGCCCAAACCATTTGTCCAATAATGCTTATAGTTGGATTTCAGACCAGATTGGCTGCAAGTATTTTAGCATTTAACATGTTGATTGCGGTCAAATTTCACTTCTTCGACTCATTCAATATTAAGGTATTACCTACTCTATTTTTAGGCTTATACCTTATCCAGCTGCTATTAGGAGCTGGCAAGTATTCATTGGATTATTTTCTTTTTTCCAAAATAAAAATTAGAATTAGCAAAAACGAAACAAAGGGGATACTTCTCTATCTCGTAATCTGTGGAATTAGCTGGTTCGTGTTGGCTAATTATTTTACAGGATTAGTTTCTGTTTGCCTAATTGTGTTAGCAATAACATTATACTTACTCAGTTTATATTACATAAAAGACAATGAACTTTGATTGGAAGGACATGCCTCCATGCTTGGAGCAAATGTCATGTGGGGACTTATGTCACCGGTCTCCAAAGTTATTTTGGTAGGTGGTGCCATTACTCCCTTTAGTAATAACAGATTTGCGTATTGGCGGTGCTATGATTTTATTCTGGATAACGTCTTTTTTTCAAAAGCCAGAACACGTTAATCACAAAGACTTAGTATCTTTATTTTTTGCTTCATTACTAGCCATAGTGTTTAATCAAGGATGCTTCATATTCGGAGTTAGTTTAACCTCTCCCGGAGATGCCTCCATCATTACGACAAGTATGCCGCTTTGGGCTATGATTTTAGCTGCATTCATTTTGAAAGAACCCATAACTGGGAAAAAAGTACTAGGCATTACATTGGGAGCAGGAGGTGCTTTATTGCTTATCTTGGGTAGCGGACAAAATATTCAAATAACATCCACAAGCAAAGATACAGCCATATGGGGAGAGTTGCTTGTTTTATTTGCCCAATTGAGTTATGCCCCTTTACATTGTACTCTATAAAGATTTTGTAAATAAATATTCATTAACAACCATTATGAAATGGATGTTTACCTACTTTTTATCTGCATGTTACCTTTCTCAGCAAAAGACTTGGCAGATGTACATTGGGGCAATTTACAAATGACTGAAATAGTTGGATTGGCTTTTTATTGTGATTGGGGCAACATTCATCAGCTATATGCTTGTTGTTGTAGGACAAAAGAAATTGCGACCAACCGTAGCTGGAATGTATAATTATATCCAACCGATTGTGGCATGTATTGTTGCTGTCTGCTGGAATATAGACTCTTTTAATTTCACAAAAATAGTAGCAGTATTCCTGATTTTCGGTGGAGTATATTTAGTAACTTCCAGCCGCAGTCGAATGGAATTAGAGAAATACGAGAACTGTTCGAATAAAAAAAGTACAACAATATTGACAAGCTTAAGAAAGAGCACTACACAAAGAAATGAATTTGAAAAAAGCCGAAGCGGTGAACATAGTTCATCACCCCAATTTGAATGAAATCGTTATCCCTCTGCCAGTTGAATTTGGTTTCCAGTATATCAAGGACTTCTCCGTCTGCCCAACCCTGCATCAGCAAAAAGAAGTATTTAATATCGTTATCCTGTAACTGCTGCATCCGTGTAGCCAAACGGATATTCAACCATATGGAAGCAGAACAAAGAACCAGCACTGCCGAAAAAATAAACAATCCCGGACGAATCCAATAAGTAACCTTGTTATAAATCCGTTGATAGAACGGCAAGTGGGCAACTTCCTCTTTATCCGTCTTGTAGGAATTCAAGGTGTCAACTATTATTTTAAAATTACGATAGATTTCCAATGATATTCTCTTGGTGTCCTCGATGTGCTGCTGCTGACCTTGCACCCTGTTCCGTACATCGTCAAGCTGACTTTGGATAGTCTGCAACTTCTCCACAGGAACAGCCGGATTACTATGCAGCCTCGACAATGCCTGTTCAATCGCTCCAAACCGTTCGAGAGTTTCCTCCCGGCTAGCTGGCGTTACCTGCGCTTCCAACTTCTCTTTCAGTTCCGTAACCATAGAGAGAAGCCCCTCTAAAATCAAATTGTCTTCCATGTCTTTACAATTTAAGTTGTTTTTTCTTTTTCTTCTTCTTTCTCAAATTAAAATTAGGTTCTTCATCCACCGGGGACGGTGATGCAAAAACAGACCGAGCGAACCGCTTATAAACGGACTTTCTGCGTTACTCCGTGTGGGTATTTGTTCCCGAATGGGTGCGAAAGCTGTTTGCCGTTGGCTTTCGGCAACATTCATTCCTGCATCTCCGAAATATCTATCCAGTTTGGAAAAACTGAAACTGCGGTCTATCTCCGAGCCTTTGAACGTGTATTCTCCTTTGAAAAAGGATATGCCCTGTATTTCATCGGTCTGCCCCTTTCGTTTGAACTGGATAGTGATACCCTTTTCTGCCAAACGGTACTGCAACTGCTGCCAGTTACGGGATTTGCCGATTTCATTCTTTACAGCCGTGTAAATCTCGTATTTCGACTTGTCCGGCTCTTTCAATCGGTGCTGCTTCACCTGCTCTTTCCCCTTGGCGAAATAAAGCCCATGTTTGGCTTTCAGCTTCTTGCATACCTGTTCGTTACGGTACATATCGTTCCTGTCCGAAATAGTCTTGCCGTTGTTGTCTATACGGTTGAACACGATATGCACGTGTGGATGCTCCCGGTCTCGATGGCGCACGATGATGTACTGCGTATCGGTGATTTTCATTTCACGCATATACTCCTGTACAAGCTGTACCACCTTCTCGTCTGTCAATTTGGGTGCGTCCACTGCCGAATAGCTTAGTGCAATATGTCCAACCGGCTTTTTCAAGTCGGGATTCATCCCGGTCTGCATACAGAAGCTGCGGATTATATCGCTCCGGCTCTCGGTCAGAACCCCATCCGCATGAAGCAAAACCGCCTGCTCCTTGCCAAGCACATAGTTCACACAACCCTTAAAACCGCTTCCTTTTTTTATTTTTCCAATCATCCGACAAATGGTTTATGATTTCAACAATCCTATCTTTGAGCTTCACCAATTCCACCGCCACCAATGCGAAACCTCCGGCATTTGCCCGATGCGCCAGCTGGTTGATGTTGTTGGCTTCCCCTACCAGCTTACGGATAGCATCTGCATCCTGCCTGTTTAGCTGGGGTATGACCTCTGCCGAAATAACTGCTTGCCGGACATATTCACTGATGCGCACCCCGGCTTCCCCGGCTCGCTTTCTGATGGCGTAATACTGCAACTCGGTCAGTTTCGTACTGACTACCTTTTTCTGCTTGTCCGTCCGTTTTTTTGCCGGACGACCGCCCGGCTTGTCCTGTATCTTTTTCATGTCTTTTTACTTTTAGGTGGTATATTAGAAATTGCGACCAACGGGAGCGATTTCCTTTGCGGTGAGCAAAGCAAGATGGTTTCGGTCTACCGAAACATAACCTTGCTCTCCCTATGAAACCGCCAGCCGCTGGCAATCCTGCCGGATTAAATGCCCCTACCTCTCTTTTGTTTTTGGACGGCACATTGTCCGGTTTTCTGCTTCGTTTCCTGTACTTGGCTGGCTGCGTTTTTCTGTTCCTGCTTCCTGCCGCACAAGTAATCGTTCAAGTCCGAATATCCCCTGTAATTGTGCGAGAAGTCACGCACACGGTAGGAGTATTCTAATTCGATAGCCCGTGTCGCCTTATACCCCGCCTCGTCATTGTCAAGCATACAGTGGATGCGTTCATACGGGTATAGCACATCAATGGCTTTCGGCACATTGACAGTCGAGTTAAGAATAACATAGTCCTGCCTGTCAAGGTCAGGCATGGTCGGACAGTTCTTCATGCGGAGCGTAAGGAAAGAGAGGTAGTCCATGAATCCCTCGAATACCAGACACTTCTCTCTCGGCTCTCCCTGCTGCCGTATATGGGTGATGTCTTTCGGGGCAATACAGCCTTTGAAAAAGGAATTGCGAACCTCGTAACCTCCTGCCATGTTCGGGAACCCGATAGCAAAGAATGGCTTCCCGTTATTGGTAAAATGAAGTTCCTTACATTCTCTTTTTGCCAGCTCAATATTGATACCCCGTCCCTGCAAATAACGGAGCAATGCCGGATGAGTTAAGTCCCGGACTTCCAAATGTTGGAAACTTGGTTCTGTCCTACACTGGGAAAAAGAAAAACTGACTGGGCGAACATTCGGGGTCTGCTCTTCTATCCTCTTTAAAAGGTAGGGCAGGCTGTCGGAAAAGTAAAGTTCCTTTGCCAGGGCAATGATGTTACCTCCTTTCCCTGCGCCAAAGTCATACCAAAGGTTGCGGTCTGTATTTACCTTAAAGGACGCTTCGTGTTCCTCTCTCAGTGGTGATTTATACCATAAGCCGTTACCCTGCTGCTTGACGGGCGAATAACCTAAACTATGCAGATAGTCTGCAATGGGTATTTGTTTCACATCTTCGATGTTCATAACATTTTCTTTTTGGGGATTAAAAAATAGTTGAAAAGTGCGCCAGTCCTGTTTAGTCCGTCATATATATACCCGGACCATACTAAACCTGCCTGCTGTTGATACCGGGAGACAGACAGTCCGTTCCGCTTATATATACACCCGGACTAAACCAAACCGACTTTTAATAATGAAAATCGGGGTTGTAGCGATAGCCCTTGCCCTCTTTTACAATCATGCGCTTGTTCACAAGGAACTTGTTAAGCGACACAAGGACATTGCGTCCACGCTCGTAGCCGATACTTGCGTAACCTTGTTTTAATGCCGCTATCACATTGGAATAGCCTTGTACAACCTGCTTGCCGAAACCGTTCTCCAATGCTTCCCGGTGCTGCTGTTCCGTCAGCTCTGTAAGCGGAAAGCTCCTGTCCTGCTTGGTTTGCTGGAATACATAACCGTCCATGACTTCAGGCAAAGCGTTGTCATTGATGCGAAATGCGAACGGATCAAACTCCCGGTCACGGATGTGCATCGCCTTTACTTCACTTATATTGCCGTCCTGCGTGCTTTTCGTTATTTGCAGGACGGTTTCAGCTTTGTTGTTCAGCTCTGTACCGATATGTCCTCTTGTGTTATCATCCCCCTTGTTCAAATGCAGTACGGTGTGAATATGCAGATTATACCCACTTGACCAGCGCATCAAAAGGTTGATTAGGTCAGTCGATTCGCTCGGACTATTGATGTCGTACATCAAATCACGGATTCCGTCAATGATGAGCAGCCCCACATCGGGCATATTCTCTAACATATAGCCAATTATCTGCTTACGTTTGTCGGGGGTCTGCTCCCTTAACACAATGAAAACAAAATCGTCCACATCCTTATCGGTCGGCAGTCCAGCAAGGCGCAAAATACCTTCCATGACCTTATGGCAATGGTACTTGCTCTGCTCGGTATCAACATAGAGAATTTTGCGCTTGTTCGGTGGCAAATATGCCGAATACTTCAGAACCTCGTCATTCTTCAATGCAGCCGCAACAATGGCGGAAATGTTGAATGTCTTTTTGCTCTTGGCTTTGCCTGTGGATGCGCTGAAATTGCCCAATGTGCCGATAGTAGAACCGTTCACCCAAAGAATTTCGGGCGGTACTTCATAAGTGTCCGTCACTTTTAGACGGATGGTTTTCCAGAGGGCTGCAAAATCCTCTTTCGTCATGGCTGTGCCTTGTCCGATTTCCTCTTTCTTCTTGTTTTCCATAGCCATTATTTCTTTAGAGGACGGTTAAGGATATACTTTTGCGCTTCCTGCTCTATCTGCGCCTGCGTCTTCACCGGGTTCTGACGCAACCATGCTTCCAGCTCAGCTTTTTCAAAATAAAGCATTTTGCCCTGCGGCTTGTAATGGGGTATCAAGTTACCTGAAGTCAGCTTGTACAGGTAACTTTTAGAAAGGTTCAAGAACCTGCTCGCTTCATCGAAGCTAAGCACGTTCTTTGAAAGGAACAACATCTTTTCGAGTTCGGAAACTCTTAACTCCAAGTCTTTTTCCATATCGTTTGGGATTTTAGGTGAAACAATATGAAGGTGCACACCCTCGTCTTTTGTGTTAACGGGGGCAAAGTTAAGAGGTTGAAAATGAAGTCTAATTGACCTTTGTTTGAGCGTTCAATCTATGCTCAACCTTTTTGCAGTTGTTTGAGGTATTTGTCTATGATTTCATATCCTTTCGGATAGATGTTCTTCGCCTGGTCTGTCGCACTCGACAAGTCAGTACGTGTAAGCGGTTCTCCTTTTATCTTCTTCAATATCAACTTGTTGTTTGCTATAACTGACTGCCACTCATAAACGATATAGTTATAACAGCTGAGTTGCATCATTAGGTAAGCCAACAGACGGGTATTATTAACTCTCAATACACCGTCCAACTTACAATTGAAAAAATCGGTAAGTATTTTGGTGCTGACAGTAGTAGTAAACATATTTGCTTCGTTCACACATTCAGTCAGAAGTTTGATTTCATTGGCTTTCAAAGTGGATTTGAAAGGATTGCTTTTGCCCACAATCTTGGTTGGAGTGGTTTCTACACTTTCATCTTTTTCTTTTGGCAAGGCTTGTTCTTGAGTGGCAACAGAATCTGTATAGTATTTGCTTTCCTGCTCTTGCAGAAAGTACAAATACTTGGAAAGTACCACAAGGCTAACAATGATGGAAAAATAGGGAAGTCTTTCATCATAGCAAGACGGTTCATGCAAATATGCGTCCATATCAAAATCAGAACAGCGGAAAGCGATGTACTTTTTCCTCTCATTAGAGTTCAAGTCCTCAAAATAACCGCTTTCCCACAAAAAATCAGGAACATCCATATCCTGCACAATATCACGCACGACACGGTATTTTTGCTGAATGGCTACTATATTTTCGGTAACACGGAAAATTTCCTGCCGCAAATAATCCTTTAGCTGAGCCTTTGTCAGATATTCACGCTTTAAAAATAGTGCATCAACTTTAGTTTTATAGTCATGCGCTACGCAACTATCTAATATCTTCTGTATCGCTCTGAAATTGACTTCTATATGATTTTCCATAACTGTACC
>VOFG01002478.1_pt1 | contig 16063 bp, 28 predicted proteins | sample 5384171 | NCBI WGS metagenome assembly VOFG01 (sample SAMN12384726, study PRJNA508395) | human gut metagenome | isolation source: healthy gut F | host: Homo sapiens
GCTTTAAATCATCAATTTGCTTTTACCAATATTCATCTACATCAGATACTGATCTCGAATCCTCTTTTTCAGATATTCAGCTGTACTTTGAAATTGCGTGGTGCTCAATCTTTTGTTGTGATAATGTGATTTCCTTTTGTTGGCATAGCTTCCGCTTCCAACATTTCAATGCCCAGTTATCAGACTCTGAACCACCTGCTGTAAAATAGATTTCATCCGGTCTTTGCCCAAGAGCCTGGCGATCGTCTCTCTCTACTTGTTATAACTTCTTTATTTGATGAACCCACACTGTATACACTGGATGGATTTCAAATGCCTGTAAAATATGGCAGCATTGTTCCTCAACAACAACTTCCGTGCCGTCTTTGTCGTTGCTGCATTATCAAGATAAATTAGTTTTCCCATTGTCCTTGCCTCCGTATCCGTTCTGATTTTTGTTCTGATTCTTTTCCTGTATTTTATTCAGTTTTTGCACTGCGAGCGATCTTTATCATCGCATGGAGGTATTACGTCCTTCCTCCACCAACTGACTTTAATCCGGATATCATCCACTGTCCGGTTAATACTGTCGATGATCCGTTTCCATACATACTTTGTCGCAGCTTTCTGATGCCTGACAGCCTCCCCTGGGATCAAGACCTGCACACTCTACCGGTTCCGCACTTCTTCCAATGCCCGGAGTACTTCACCTACTGAGATTTCTTTTGCATCTCTTGCAAGGATATAACCTCCATTTGCTCCCCGGATGCTCTTTACTATTCCTGCTTTTTCAGCATGGACATAAGCTGTTCGAGATAGCGTTCAGAAATATCCTGCCTTTTTTGAAATACTTGTGATAGATACCGGTGTCTCCTCACTATATTGTGCAAGATCGATCAGGGCTCTCAGACCATATCTGCCTTTCGTTGACAGTTTCAAATTTTCACCTTCTTTTATCCAGCTAATTATCCCTAGTATTGTACTAGGATTTTCTTTAGTAGGATATCACTCGTATTTTGTTCTGTCAAGGCTGTTCCCGAAATAAATATTAAAAGAACAATTCATCAGGAGGCTCTTTCATGCCTGCCGAACCAAATTGATTCAGGGAACATTCATTCTTACTTTCGTTGGAATCCTCAGCCGGTTTATGGGATTTTTCTTCCGTATGTTTACAAGTCACATCTTTGGTGAGGAAAATGTCGGTCTTTACCAACTGATCTTTCCGGTTTTATCTTTTCTGCCTTTCACTGAGTACTGCCGGGATCGAAGCTGCAATTTCACGGACTGTTGCCCGAAAGGCATCCCGTGGCAAATATATTGAAGCTCAGTCGATTCTATATACCGGACTCTTTTTTCTGTTCTTTTTCCATAATACAAATGCTGCTTCTTCCAGAAGTATGCCCTTTGGATTGCCATCCACTGGATGGGGGATGCAAGATGCCGATCTCTTCTTTCCGTTACCTATGCTCTGCTCCGCTGCTGCTATCCATACCTGCATCTCAGGATATAGTTACGGTCTGCAAAAAACCTCAGTTCCCGCTTTTATCGCAGCTTTTAGAACAACTTGTCCGCATTTCTTTTGTCGTAGTGCTTCACCTTCTGTTTCAAAAAAGAACGGGCAGACTCCTGGCATCCTGCTTGCTGTTCTTGGCATTGTAGTTGGAGAATATTGTTCGCACTCTATTCTCTTGCGTGTTTACATCAGCTTCCTCCTGCCCAACTACCTTCCCTGAAAAAAATTCAGTCATTTTTTCTGTTCACTTCCGCAAAATACTCTCGAACTGATGCCAACTGCTTTCCGCTTACAATGAATCGTACAGCAATCGCCTTGCTCCAGGGGATTGAAGCGACTTCCATTCCTGTATGTCTGAAACTTTCCGGCTGTACTTCTTCAGAATCTCTTCGTATTTACGGTGTACTGACCGGAATGGCTTTGCCCTGCATTTTATTTCCTTCCGCACTGACTAATTCGCTCAGTGTTATGCTGATGCCCGCCGTTGCCCAGGAACAATGCTCCGGTTCCGTCTCATCTACACCGACTGATTCTTCGTGCCATTGGCGGCTGCTTCACGCTGGGACTTATAAGCTGCTTCTTTTCCTGATTACCGAAACTTTATCGGTAATACACTTTTCACAGTGTGCTTGCGGCCGATTTATTCTGACACTTGCATGGCTTTGTCCATTTCTCTATACCAATACCGCTCTGTCAAGCATCCTGAACGGACTGGGCAAAAGCTTCCTCACCCTGCTGATCATCATCGGGCTTTCAATCCGCCTCTTTAGTATTTATATTGTGATCCCTGAATCCGCATACAGGGATACCTCTGGGACTTCTTATCAGCCAGTTGGTAGTGAGTATTATTTTCTCTTCTGTCTGCGTCTGACAACCGCAAAACCGTTCTTAAAAAATACCACTAAAATTTTTTCAGAAAAGCATGCAGCAAAACGGATTTACATAAGTTTCCATGATCATCCCACTTAAAAGCATACCGACAGACATAATGCTTTTTTCTCTGCTCCATCTGCTGGATACATCCAGCAGTAGGAAAGAACGATCAGAAAAGAAGGAATATAAAGAGGAACTGAGGAAAAATCCCCCAGCAGGCAAAAGATACTTCCTCTGATTCCCAGTTCCGTCACGGCTATTGAGAGAAGGATTCCGCCTGATATGCCAGTCCAAATTGTAAAAGCGATGCAGTCATTTTTCTCATTTTCGTAAATGCCAGCCCAAGAAGAACTGCAAACGGAATCGTTTCCTGGCCTTTAAAACATACCAGATAAATTCCCAGCAACGATCCTGGTCTGTAAAAACTGCTGTAAAAATCAGTCGCTGAAAACCTCAGGTTCCGGGACATACTGTCTCGCTATAAAATTTGTATAAATGATACCAAATAAAGCCTGGCATAAAAAGCGTAAGGATACGCTTTCCTGTATGAAATTTCTTCAAGACATTTCCTCCTGTCATCCGATATTTCATTATATGCCGGGGGATTATGAATATACGTTACTTACATCTTTTTCCAATACTTCACTTCATACGCAAGCAATGCCGAAACCGTCTTTGCATCCTCAATTTCACCGGAATAAATCTTTTCCTTTAATTCTTCCATCGTATATGCACCTAGATCAATAAACTCATCTTCATCAAGATGCTGCTTTGAAGGGATCAGATTCTTTGCAACAAACACTTCAATCTTTTCATTGCAGAACGCAACTGTTGTTCTTAAATTAATCAACCATTCCAGATTCTCACTGCGATAACCGGTTTCTTCTTCCAGTTCTCTTTGAAGCACATGTAATTCCAGGCTCATCCGCTGTATCCAATGCCCTCCGCCGGGATCTCCAGTGTATAACGTTCCGCAGCATTCCGGTACTGCCTACCATCAGGATCTTTCCTCATCCGTAACCGGAACTACAGCAGCAGCTCCTTTATGCTTTATGAAATCCCGTGATTACGGTATGATCCCCATTGATCTCCATTGTATCCTGATAGAAATCTATAATTTTGCCTTTAAACTTCAGTTCCTCTTTTTTACACGCTTAATTTCATCACTCATCTGATCCATTTCCTTCCACTTTCAACAAACTTTTCTTGTCAGCCAAAAAAGATCCTGTGATCTTTTTGGCATATGCCTGACAACGAAAAAGCCCCTGTCTTTCGACAGGCTGCATTTTCATCTTCTGTTACGGTTCTTAATTATTTAGCATAATCTGTCGCCCGTGATTCGCGAATCACATTGACCTTTAATCTGACCCGGATATTCCAGCTCAAATTCAATCTGCTTCTGCAATATCCCTGGCCATCAGCACCATATCATCATCTGATACCTGCTCGAACTACTCATAACACGAATCTCTACCTGCCTGAATGGCAAAAGACTTATCCACACCTTTAAACTGGTTGGTAATATCTTCTTAACTGTTTCAATCTGTTTGTATATGTCTCTATTGTCTCTTCTCGCACCCGGTCTTGCCGCTGAAATCGTATCAGCCGCCTGAACAACGCATGCAATCAAACTTTCCGGCTCAACATCTCCATGATGAGCTTCTACTGCATTGATAATAGTTGCCGATTCTTTTGTACTTTCTGCACAAATCAGCACCAATCCTGGATATGTGATCCTTCTACATCATGATCGATGGATTTACCAATATCATGTAAAAGTCCGGCACGCTTGGCAACCTTACATCCAGTCAATCTCACCGGCCAGCAGTCCTGATAACTGTGCCACTTCAACGGAATGCTTCAACGCATTCTGTCCATAGCTTGTTCTGAATTTCATACGTCCAAAAGTCGGATCAATTCTGGATGGATACCGTGTAACACCTACTTCCAGTGCTGCAGCCTCGCCTTCTTCACGGATCATCGTCTCAACTTCTTTTTTGTGCTTTTCTACCATCTCCTCAATTCTTGCCGGATGGATACGACCGTCAACGATCAATCTTTCAAGAGCAATTCTTGCTACTTCCCGGCGGATCGGATCAAATCCTGACAATACAACCGCTTCCGGAGTATCATCAATAATCAGTTCTACACCCGTAAGAGTTTCAAGAGTTCTGATATTTTCTTCCTCTCGTCCAATGATCCGTCCCTTCATTTCATCACTTGGGAACTGTACTACAGAAATTGTGGTTTCAGCCATGGTCTGCCGCACATTTCTGAATCGCTGTGACAACATACTCTTTTTGCCTTCTTGTCGGCATCTTCTTTTGCCTGCGTCTCCAGCTCTTTCACCATCTTGGCGGTGTCATGTTTGACATCATCTTCAACAGTTTTTAACAGATATTCTTTTTGCCTGTTCGGAGGTAAGTCCTGAGATTCGTTCAAGTTCCTGTATGCCGTTGCTGACTAAGTTTCTTCTACTTTGGCTTCACGTTGACGAAGATGTTCTTCTTTTGACGTGAGTTTGTTTCTCTCCGATGCTCTAAAGCATCGGATCTTTTATCAACAGACTCTTCTTTTGCAAGTACTTTTTTTCGTAGCGTTGCAGTTTCAGCTCTTCGTTCTTTGGTCTCTTTTTCAAGATCGTTTTTCGTCTTGATCGATTCTTCTTTCACTTCCAAAAGAGCTTCTCGCTTTTTAGTCTCGGCAGTTTTTTACTGCATCGTCAATAATTTCTCTTGCTTTTTCTTCTGCATTTCCCAATTTTGCTGTTCATTTACTTTTCCTTTTGACTGGAAATTGTCGCAAAACGAGTAACAATTCCGACTATCAACGCGACTATCAGTGCAATGCCTATTCCTAATCTAGACTTATCTGCACAGGAGCACCTCCTTATTTAATTTTCATTGTACGTATATTCTAAATACAACACTTAAATTTTATACTGTTTCAACAACAATGTCAAGCATTCTCAACCCTGTTTTTGTATCGACAATTCAACGGACTACATCATAACGGAAACCTTTTCTGCCCAAATATCCGTATATTTTCTGCATCTCCCGCTCATCCCTGTCCACATCCACCTTCTTTTTTGCAAGAATCCGACGGACTGCCTCCGCTTCCTTCATTTCCGGATCAACCTTTTTTTTCACCATAACAGCTCCTCAAATGCCTTCTCTATATGAAACCCAGAACAGAAATTCCCTTCCTGTTCGCAGCTGCAAGGATCTCTTTTTACTCTTTGCGCCGCCTTTTCGGCTTTAACGGATAAAATTTTCGGCATACGGTGCATCATTCAGATATCCGAAAGATGCGGTTTCACATACGTCAACCGCTTCCTCGATTGATCTTCCGGATATAGCCCTGCTTTCAGCTTTTTGTCTTAATGTTGCACTTCAGTTCTGTCCATATCCTCCAGCAAATGCATGGCCTCTTTTTGCACGTTTAACAGGATCTTTTCTCTGATCTGCCATCCATTTTCTTCCTGGACTGTTCAGGAGATTTCCATCAGAAATACCATAACTGCCGAAGTTCCCCCTTTATAAAGAACAAATGCGAACTGATCCCATTCAGATGGCACTCGTTTATACGGGGTCTTTGGTCGGCTCTGCTTCCAGTAACGATCATTCTTCTCTGTATCTGGCATCCGGCTTTTCTTTATCTGTCTTCTTCTCTGCAGTCAGCTTCAGGATTTTCCTTTCTTTTCATCTCCGGCTCTGAAACCTTCCTCTGATCAGATAATCGGTGAGCCATAAGGTGCTTCCCGCACCTTCTGATCCTCTTCCATCACTTCCGGATGTCCTCCAAATGGGACTTTGCATTTTCACGTCCCTGTCCGATCTTATCTTCCCTTGTATGCATACCAGGCGCCGCTCTTCTCGACAATATCAATCTTGGACGCAAGATCCAGGATATCTCCTTCTCGGGAAATTCCTTTTTCCGAACATAATATCAAATTCTGCCTGTTTAAACGGCGGAGCCACCTTATTCTTTACAATCTTGACGCTTGTACGGTTTCCTACCATCTCTCCGCCCTGCTTTAAAGTCTCGATTCTTCTGACATCCATACGGACAGAGGCATAAAATTTCAACGCACGTCCTCCGGTAGTCGTCTCTGGATTGCCAAACATCACTCCAACCTTCTCACGTAACTGATTGATAAAAATCAACCACACAGTTTGATTTGCTGATCACCGGTGTCAGTTTTCTCAAAGCCTGGGACATCAGTCTTGCCTGCAGACCAACATGACTGTCTCCCATATCTCCCCTTCAATCTCCTGCTTTGGAACAAGTCGCCGCAACAGAGTCAATAACGATAATATCAATCGCCCGGAACGCACCATCGTCTCCGCAATCTCGTGCCTGATCTCCGCTGTCCGGCTGCGAAATATAATTCATCAATATCCACTCCGATATTCTTTGCATAAACCGGATCCAATGCTCTGCATCTATAAAAGCCTGCAATTCCGCCACGTTTCTGCACTTCTGAGATCATATGCAATGCAAACCGTCGTCTTACCACTGGACTCAGGACCATAAACCCGATCACTCTTCCTTTTGGCACCCCCCCAGTCCCAGTGCAAGATCCGGCTCAGGCATCCAGTCGGAACCGTCTCTACTGACACATGTGCCCCTGATTCTCCCAGCTTCATCACTGCACCCGCTTACCGAAGTCCTTCTCCAGTTTGGCGATCGCCGCATCCAGGGCTTTTTTCTTTTCTTCACTATTTGTAACTTTTTACAACGCTTTCTTTTCCACTTGCCATAATTCTTTCTCCTTTATCGAACAGTTGTTCGTATCTGTAGTTATAGTATTACACTTCCTGTAAATTGTCAACCTATTTTTCCTGTGGATTTTGATTCAGAACTTTTATGCTCCCCTGTCACAGATCGCCCGGACAGCACCCCTTTTACGAATCTTGAATCTTCCCTGATGTAGAATTTTATGCAGCTATGAACTGCTGCTTCAATGAACAAATACAGAATAGCACAGCCACCGTCGGATTGCAAGGCAAGAATGAAGCAGCCCGGCTTTCCTGACCCGCAGATAAACCGGACTGCTCCTTCCATCATACAGTATTCCACTGTCTGACTTTCTCTTTGTAAAATTTCATTTTTCCTCACAATACAAGGGGACTCCATTTTTCAATCTGTACCGCAATTGTAACAGAACAGTTTGGCGGTACTTCATTTTCTCCGAAATGACTCCCACCGACAGACTCCCTGATCCGGTTCAGCATTGCTGTCATCGCAGCACCATGAGTCGAGATCAAAATATTCTTATCCTTCAGCTCTTCCTTTTCAAATTCTTTCAAAAATCTCTGTTCTTTCATAAAGTTCTTCTATCGTCTCTGCCCCTTCGGTGCAATATATTTCCCCGGGCATTGAAAAAAGACGGAATGCCCTGCTTGACCAGGTCTTCACCGTTACACGAGACTCCCTCATACTCTCCCAAAACCGATCTCTTTGATCCTGGGGTCTTCAAAAGAGGGATCTGCCTTGTTCCAAGAAGAATCTGTGCGGTCTCTTTCGCGCGGATCCAGAGGACTTGTAATCGCGGATCAATCCTGGTCTCTTTTAGACCTTTTGCGGTTTCCCGGGCAAGATGCCTTCCGTATTCATTCAGCGGAATATCTGTATGCCCCCTGAACCCGTTTCACTTTATTCCAGTCCGTTTCCCATGCCGGACAACGCCACAATACCATAATCAACCTTCTTTTCTTTTCTTAATACTTCCCTGCGGATGTACCGGTAAGTTTCTTCTTCTCCCTTTTCTGCAAGCATATGCAGAAGTTTTTTCCAACAATGCTCTTGTCTCAGGATGCATCAGTTCTCCTGCTCTTCCATTTTCATAATACCGAAAGTGGATCTGAATCATTATACGCCTCGCCAATATATACTTTACTTGCAGCAATCCGGTCAAGGAACATCTCCACAACATATCTGACCGGCATCTTCATGCCGGTCAGAATCCTTCCGTCCCTTTCCGCATTGACATTATAATCGATCCAGTATTCGTAATGATGCTTATTTCTTCCCTTATGATGCAGCCATGCAGATGAATATCCTTTTTCTTCCCGCTCTGCATTGTTCAGGCTTCGTGTTCCCTGGTAATATCTGCACCCGATCCGAAATTCTGTCCAACTGTATTTCGACAGATCATGCAATAATCCCTGCCTGTACAGTCCTACACGGAAACATTCTCTCATCACATAGATCTTATGCTTTGTAATGGTCTGAAAATGCCGGATCGCTTTCATCTTTCATTTCACCTTTCACCTTATTTTCTACTGTCTTTCTGACTGCTTTCCCTACAATCTTTTCCTGCCGTCATTCCTGAAATTTTCCGGTTGATCAAAATGGCAATACTCCTTGCTCCCAGCTCTATTTCTTTCTGATCTTCCATCCTGCCGGCTTCTGTCAGCATTCCCTGTTCCGTATCAGCCGCAAGCAGCCACTCTCTTCCCTTTCCGGCAGATGGAAGTGCAAATTTACGTACTTCCCAATGCATATTATATGCCAGAAAACATAATTCGTCCTCTCCCTTCACTGCCGCATACATGACCCCGAGCTGACGGCTTGCAACTTCTGCCTTTGCCTGCCATGCATTTTCTCCATGATAGGATACATCCGGCATTCCGCAGGAGGTACGGTCAATCCCTCTGAGTTCTTCTTTCTGATGCAGACAGGCATGTTCCTTACGGAAAGCGGATCAACTGCTGCACATAGAGATAAAGCGGATCATCTTCTTTCCACTGGCTCCAGTTTACCCAGCCAACCGGATTGTCCTGACAATAGGCATTATTATTTCCTTTCTGCGAATTATAAAATTCATCCCCTGCCAGCAGACATGGCGTTCCCTGTGCTGTAAGGAGCAGCATATAGGCATTTTTTACCTGGTTTTCCGCAGTCTGATAATGTTCTTTTTTCTGCTCGGTCCTTCTGCACCACAGTTCCAACTATAATTATAATCCGGCCCGTCCTGATTGCGTTCTCCATTTTCCCTCATTATGCTTTCCATCGTAGGAAACCAAATCCCATAACGTAAATCCCGTCTGTGCCGTGATGGAATTGCAGACCCCGTCAGCGGACGAATTATGCTTCAACGCCCACATGACATCACGAATCATATTTTCATCTCCTTTTAAGGAAACGACGCATGATCATTCTGGAATCCATCTTCTTTTTTCATGATCTTTACTTCTTTTAAAAGTGGATCCGCATTCAGTTCGTCCCACGGAACATTATAGGGATTCACCACAAATCCGTCCACATGATATTCCAGCAGATAAAATTTCAGACATTCCATCGCTTTCTGTGCAGAAATTCCCGCTTCAAACGGCATCTCCAGAACTACTTCAATCCCTGCCCGATGGCATGCCTTTACCATATCTTTCAACTCTTTCACCGCACTGCTGCCTGATGCGTAGGAACTTTTTGGAGCAAAATAAAATCCCTTTCCATACCCCCAGAAATTGATCTTATTCTGCACATACTCATCAAATTCATAAACCGGCATACACTGAATCTGATTAATACCAAGCTGTAGCAGATAAAGGAATCTTTTCTACGATACCGAGATAGGTTCCCTTTATGTACTGCATGGGAAGAAGAATGTTTTGTAAATCCACGTATATGCAGACTGTATGCAATCACATCATTCCATGGAAGATGTGGTCTTTTGTCATCTTCCCAGTCATAAGCATCCCATTGAAAAATTTGCCTCGTGCCTGATGCTTCTGCACATCCATTCTGACTCCGAACTTCTTTTTCCGGCAAGTTCTTTTTCACATAAGGATCTATCACACCCTTTCATCAATCTGAAAATTGTATTCATATTTTTCCGTATCTAATCCCTGCAAAGCAAGAAACCGTACCTCTCCGATCCCTTTTCTTCCGGCATTTCAAACCTGATACTTCGATTCATACTTCCTTTTTATACAGTAAAGTTCATTCTTCCCTTCGGAACCTGCACTGCAAAATTAATTTTTCCTTTTGATCTCCACCCCAAAAGGCTGTGGTCTTCCTTTCACGCATTCCATACTCTATTCCTTTCTTAGTGCCAGCCGTCCGTTCCATACATTTCAACATTATCTCGATTTATAAAGAACGTCTCCTCATAAGTCTCTTTTCATAATCCTCCCCGTTCAATACTGCATTGGCAATTTTGACCGCTTTTTTCCCAAGATTGATTGGTGACTGAGCCCCGATTCCCATCATTCCGCCTGTATGCTCCACCAGTGCTTTTTTGATGCCGGAGAACCATCCACACTGTATACATAAACCTTTTCCTGTCCGGCTTCTGTAATTTGCCTCCCGCACCTGTTCTGCCATCTGATCATCTCCGCACATGATCGCATCCAGATCTGGATTCTGTGCCAGCACCTGTGCCACCTGCTGCTTCAGATTGAGACATCATTTCCTGTCTGAATCCTTTTACCAACCTCAAACCCTCCTTTTTGACACAGCCTCTTCAAAACCCGTGATCCTTCTCATTACAGAATTGACATTCAGATTTTCCACAATCACAACCTGTCCGCCGTCCGGCTTTCTTGACCAGATCTTCGCCCGCATACATACCCGCATTCCGTTTATCAGAACCAACAAACGCAGCCACTTTTCCGTCTCATAAACTTTTCTGTATCCAGGTTGATCACCGGAATATCAGCCTCCTTTTAAGCATCCAGTGCCGGTTGATCTTCTTCCAGTCCACCGGGCAGAAAAACAGCATCCACATCTTCTTCGATCAGTTCCTGTATCTGAGTATTCTGCCGCTCTGCATCTCCTGCCGGATCCTTTATGAGCAGCTTATCTCCCTGTTCTTCCAATGCCGACTGAACTGAATCTTTCAGTGTTGCATAAACGGATTCGACATATCGATCCCGCAGAAACCGAAGACACTTTTCTCCTGATCCGTATCTTTTTCTTATCATCGCTCTCATCTGTCACTGCATTATCTTCCGGTGTCCTTTACATTTTTTTTTTCATCCTGTCAGCAGAAAAAGTGTACCGACTGCCATCAGTATGTATATCATAATTTTTTTTCATTTACAGTTCCTTCCCATTTCTTTTGCTATCTTTCCATTCTACCCGGTTTCTTCCGAATGTCAACCGTTACTTTTTTTGGGGTTTCTGCTTGCGTAAAAAATTTTCTCGGATAATGGAAAATAGATAAAAGAGAACACCACTTTGTGATAAAGTATTAAGCACGACCAAAATACTAAAGCAAAGAAAGGTGTTCTCTATGTACAACAGTATAAAATATTTTGAAGAAGAATGCATTAAAGATTTGAAAAACTTGAGGATGATTTCATAAAAAATCGAAAAAGCTTGCTGAAGAGTACGTTGCGGGGGCTCACTGAAGAATTGCATAACCTCGGACTGAAAATGATACAGGAATCCCTGGAAGAAATGAATCAGATGCTCAGAAAGAGCCCAAAACGTTTGCAACACTGGGTGGTTGAATCTCATGATACCAAGCAGCTGATTACATCACTGGGGGCAGTTACATTTTGAAAAACGTTATTCACGAATAAGGAAACAGGTGAAAGCGATTATCTTCTTGATCGAATAATGGGGTTAGAGAAACATGAACGTATCACAGAAGACACGCGCTAGCGAGAATGTAAGGAGTCTGTTCAGACCTCGTACAGACGTGGCGGAGAAGAAACAAGCCTGACAACAGATGTGAAAAAACAGACTGTAAAAAAATAAGATCCATGCGCTTTTGAATTTCCTAAAAACAAGGAGAAGCGAGAGAAAAGAAAAAAGTGGGTGGAATACCTCTATATCGAGGCGGATGAGGATCATGCGTCACTTCAGTTCAGAGAAAAAAAAAGGTGATTTGATTGAAAACGAGAATCACCGGAAGAACAACTGTCTGATCACAAAGCATCTATGTTCACGAAGGAATTGAAAACGGAAAGCACCTCAGAGCAAAAGACATAAACTCGTGAATCCGTATTACTTCTGTGGAACTAGTTATGGTGAAGAAAATGCGGAATACGGGATGAAGTTTATGAATATATCAACAACCATTATGACCTGGATAAAGTCAAAAAGTATATCTGAGTTCAGATGGTGGAAGCTGGATTAAATCGGAATGAAACGGATAGCAGGAATCACATATGTACTAGATGAATTTCATCTTGAGAAGTATCTGATCAAGTTGACCAGTCACATGAAGGACAGCAAAGGAAGATGCACTAGATGAACTTCGTGCAGCGATTAGAAGTAAAACAAAACAGGACTTTGAGGAAATCGTTGATCGATTGGAAGATTGTGCAGTTGATGAAACAGGATTAAAACGAATTGCTACTGGCAGGGGAATATATTCTGTCGAACTGGACAGCTGCTAAGCTACGTTTGAGACATCAGAACAGGGTAAAAGGAAGCAGCACCGAAGGGCATGTGAGTCATGTATTATCCAACAGAATGAGTTCAAGACCAATGGGCTGGAGTATTACAGGCGCAACAAAAATGGCAAAACTTAGAGCATATGAGCTCAATGGAGAGATATGCTAGAACTGGTAAGATATCAAAAAAAAGAGATTTACAGAAAGCTGCAGGAGCCGAATATGATGTTCTGAGCAGCGCTCAGATGATCCAGTCAGAAAAAACAGACATGGAGAACTTGGGAAATATACAGAGTACATTAGTCATAGCATGTCGCTACAAAAATAAAAAGATCGTGAACTTTAATGCACATATATGGGGATTATAGACAGTGCACATGGAATGTAATCAAGAGGTTTGTTCCTCTTGATTACAAAGAAAGACCGAGATACTTTCATCTGTCAAGGACGAAGCCACAAGTGGTGCAGGGCATCCTTGACAGATGAAAGTATCTGGTCAAAAGCACAACCAAGAGGAATAAGCCGGAGTCTGCCCAGTAAGAAAAACTGGGCTTGCTTCGAATACAAAAAAGAGTTATATTAAATCCAAAAAGTCATTGCCTGATATTTTATCAGAGCATCGTGGGTGGACTCTACACCATTATTTCCGAAGGTAAATTTACGCAATCATTTCTGCTTCTTTTCCTTGCAATTTTCCCTGCTTTTTTGCTACCATTTTATTTAACAGTGATCCTCCAACAGGTCACATAAAGAATATTTCATTATATAAAGGAGAGGAACCATGAACGAGAACGAAGTACTCACCGTTACACTCACCCTTGAGAATAACGAAGAACTTGAATGTGAAGTCATCACCATTTTGAAGTTCAGGGACAGCAGTATATTGCCCTGTACCCTTTTTTTGATGGGCCTCTGATGAAGATGGATCGGTATATTTATACCGTTTCATCGATCACGGTGATGAAGAACCTGGTCTTGAAAATATCGAAGCTGATGTGGAATTTGAAGCAGTTTCTGATGCATTTAATGCATGGGCAGACGCTCAGGACTTCGGTGATATCGACCTGGACGACATGGATTAAGCTTATTTTTCCAACAATTCGTCCACAAAGCGGGAAGGAAGGATTTCTTTCCGCCTTTTATTTTCACGTAACTGAACACCAGCCGGTTCTTTGCCCTCGTCATTGCCACATAAAAAAGCCGTCGTTCTTCCTCTATCTCTTCGGCTTTCTCTGCCTTTTTGTATGGAATCCGCCCTTCATTTGCCTGTATCACAAACACAGTATCAAATTCCAGTCCTTTGGCTGCATGGATCGTCATCAGACGGATGCCTTTCTCCGGCGTATTCCTTCCGTTTCCCGTTTCTTTAATGCTTCTGTATATTCTTCAATATGTGAAAACCACTCTTCCATTGTCTCATATGGTTTTGCTGCCTCTTCCAGCTCCGAAAGGATCTCGCTCAGGTCCGTAATTTTCAAATGACGGGAAATACAATACTCTTTCAGATATTCATCATATCCAACCCTTTTCCGCAGATAAGTAATTGCAGCATAAGGAGTCATTTTCTCCATCATTTTTACGTCCCATTCAAACTGATCAATCCGGTCTGTCATCCAGTCTTTATCCCGATAATAGTCCCGCAGTATCTCGAAAGATGCCCTCTTTCCCTGCAGACTGTCTCCGGAAAGATAACGTTTCAGGCGGTTCATTACCTGTAGCAGATCCTGCCGTCCTGCACATTTCATTGCAAGCCGGAAATACGCCTGAATATCTTTTGCTATAAAATGTTCAAAGATTAGGCAGATGCTCTTTCATCTCAAATGGGAGTTTTCCTGGCAAGCAGAGCTTCTACAACCGGTCTTGCATCTGTATGCGTCCGGAAAAGCACCGCAATGTCCTCTGCCTTTGTTCCGCTTCTGATGCTTTTTTTTTAATTTCTCCTGCAATATATTCTGCCTCTTCATTTACATCCTTTACTTCCTGGATATGCAGACACGGGCCACCTTTACGTTCCGCCTTTAATTCCTTCTCATACCGTCGGTATTATGCATGATCACTTTCAGGGAATTGGTCACAATATTGGAAGTAGAACGATAGTTTACCCAACAGGATCTGACTGGCGTCCGGGAAATCTTTTTAAACCGGAGCATCAATTCTGAATCCGCACCACGAAACCCATAAATTGCCTGATCATCGTCCCCTACTGCAAAAAGATTTCTTTTCAGGCAATGCCAGCATACGGATCACGTCATACTGGATCTGATTGATATCCTGGAACTCATCAATCAGAATATAACAGAACTTTTTGCCATCCTCTCAATACATCCGGTGCTGGAAAGGAAAAGCTGAAACAAAGTACCAGCATATCATCAAAATCGATCTTTCTCCGTCTTTTTTCTCTGCTCTTCATACTCTCTGTAAATCTGCCGGAACACAGCAGCCTCCCATTTTTCTGAAATAAACTCTTCGGTCTGATCCTCTGATTTTTTAATCTTTCCGATCTCAAAAACGCGATATCTTTCAGGAAATCCCCCTCATCAAAATCTCCGGTTTCGTGCTGATCACCTGCTGCCTGAGGATCTGATATTTTCATTATCCGAGGCAGATTCTTCTGTCCGATCCGGTAAGTCCATCGAGGATTCCATAATAAATCCCATAGAAATGTCCCGATCGTCACCAGGAAGTCTCTCTTTTCCCATAAGTGGTGAGGCGGGATCTCATCTCCGCCACAGCAAAGGCGATTAAAAGTAACGACAGATTTCTTAAAGATGCCTATATCCTTCAATCAAATAATTTTACTCTGTTCACGATCGGCGTCTTCCCTGATCCCGGTCCTGCCCAATACCAGGCAGGTTAATGCTTTATGAACTGCATCTTTCTGTGCTTCGTTTTAACCCCATTCTTTCCTTCCTGCTGCACAAACAATTCCAAGGCGGATTCTTCTCAGAGACTCCTCTTTGCCAGCTCCGCATCAGCTCTGTACTTTTGCAGGGTACTCTGCTTTACAATGCAGCTGTTCTCAGCCATAACATAACCGACCTTATATCCTTTTTCCGCTGCCAAAACCTTTTAATGTCTCGAAAAGTGCATCATTGCTGAAATCTTCCTGTGCTTCAGAACCGGGAGTACCTCCTGCAAGTGCAAGTGAAGCCTCTGCATCCGTTTTCATCTTTTTTGTGCGTATAAAGTGCAATATCATAACCGGAAGTTCTTCAAAGAAATCAATCTGTCTTTAATATCCGAGGATCTCGATTCTCGTCTTTAACCAGGGCTGCAATCTTTTTCAGATCATAATCCTTTGTCACAGTTTCACTGATATACGGCTTTGCAAGCTCGAGAGCAATAC
>VOFG01004065.1_pt1 | contig 16027 bp, 21 predicted proteins | sample 5384171 | NCBI WGS metagenome assembly VOFG01 (sample SAMN12384726, study PRJNA508395) | human gut metagenome | isolation source: healthy gut F | host: Homo sapiens
TACGGCTTCTATCATCTGATGGTGACGCCCGGCAATCTAATCAAACTCGGACTGGTCAGACAAGTCTCCGGCCAAAGCCAACTTTGATGTCTTAATCAACTTGTCGGTAATTCCGCCCAATGCAGATACTACGACAACCACAGGCTCCTTTTCAGCCTCAACAATCTTTTAACACTCAGAATGCTTTCTACGGAACCTACGGATGTTCCCCAAATTTTAATACTTTCATATCTACGTTTTCAGAATTGGATCTCTTTGCATGCAGGCCCACAACACCTGTCTCGACCGCTCCGAGACCTTAATATTTCAAAAGTTGTTCTATCGTTGTATAACATCCGCAAAAATAGCAATTATTTATCTAAAAGGCTTATGAAATAAAATTAATTTGTATTTTTGCCTAATAAATCATCGATATTAAGCATACACTCACATGACAAAAAAACTATTCTTCTCTATATCTTATTACTGTTCACCGCCATGCCGGTAAGCGCCGGAAAGGATTTCTATGAAGGAGAACCCGTATATGCGAGCCGTTGGCGGGATTACAGGCGAAGCTCTTACTTCGGTCTGCGTTTCGGTCTGAACGTCCCTACGGTGCGATACAAAGGGACAGGAGGAGAAGCACAGACCAATCCGTTGCCACGCTATCATATCGGTTTGGTTTACGGAAACAAGCTGGGCGACGGACTGCCCTTCTTCTTGGAGAGCGGATTGATTTACACGGAAAAGGGTACGGAAATAGAAGCCACGGAGGAAGTCGAGTTTAAGAAATGCTACATGAGGTATCTGGAAATTCCCATTGTACTGAAATACAAACTCAACACCAACGCCGACGATTTCACCGTGCAACCGTTTTTCGGCGGTTTCATGGCCGTTGGCGTAGGCGGAACGACCAAACTTTACGATTCCCGTACCAAGATTGACCCAAGCGGAGCCGACCGCTATAAACGCTTCGATGCCGGAATACGGGTAGGTTGCGGCATGGCTTTCAAAACTTCTACTTTGAAATGGGATACGACATCGGCTTGTTCAACATTGCCGGACGTAACTACAGCGAATACCATTACGACGACTTCGACGGGCATATCCGCACGGGCAACCTCACCGTGACCTTGGGGTGGATTTCTAACTCCCGAGGTAAGCAGCCGCAGCTTCCGCACAACGTTCCCCGTCCATCGCGGCCGACACGATGCCTCCGGCATATCCAGCACCTTCGCCGCACGGGAACAATCCCTTCAACCGCACGTGTTGTAAGGTTTCTCCATCGCGCACGATACGTACGGGTGCCGACGTGCGGCTCTCCACTCCCTATCATCACGGCCTCGTTGGTCAGGAAACCGCGGGAGGCTTTGCCGAAACGGCGGAAGCCCTCTGCCAATCGTGCCGTGATGAACTTCGGCATCCAGAAATGCAAAGGCGAAGACACCAGTCCGGGAGCATACGAACTCGCGGGCAGGTCGTAACTCAAACGCCCGTTCACGAAATCGGCCATCCGTTGCGCGGGAGCCGTCTGCCGGCAATTCCCCTGCTGCCAGTTCTGTTCTTCCAAGGCTTCCTGGAAGAACATCATGGCCAACGGATGCCGCACGTCCGGCTGCAAACCGGAAACAGCCATAAAATCGGCCAATGCTTTCTCCTCCAGATCTTCCGGGTGCAACTCCACCACCATACCGGAATTACTCCATTTCGACCCACGGTTGCTGGGCGACATCCCGTTGACCACCGTCTGCCGGGGACCACTGGCTGCCGGGACGACGAACCCGCCCGGACACATACAGAAACTGTACACCCCGCGGCCTTCCACTTGCTGCACAAAGCTATACTCCGCAGCCGGAAGATACTTTCCCCGTCCGTTCTGGTTGTGATATTGTATCTGGTCGATGAGGAGCGACGGGTGCTCCAAACGCACACCGACCGCCAAGCCCTTGCTTTCGATTTCCACGCCATGAGCATGCAACCAACGGTAGACATCACGCGCCGAATGCCCCGTGGCCAGAATGACCGGGCCGCGGAAGGTCTTCCCCGTGTTCGTCTCTATCCCCACCACCGTGTCTTTCTCGATGAGCAAGGCATCCATACGGGTCTCAAAATGCACTTCTCCTCCACAGTCCAGAATCGTCTTACGCATATTCTCGATGACTCTCGGAAGTTTGTCCGTCCCGATGTGGGGATGGGCGTCTTGCAAGATGGACACACTGGCCCCGTGTTGACAGAATACATTCAGGATTTTCTCCGCATTCCCGCGTTTCTTGCTCCGGGTGTACAGCTTTCCGTCGGAATAAGCTCCTGCGCCACCTTCCCGAAACTGTAATTGCTCTCGCTGTCCACTTTATGCTCACGCGATATTTTGGCCAAGTCCAACTTACGGTCGCGGACGTTCTTACCTCGTTCCACGATGACGGGACGATACCCCGCTTCAATCAGGCGCAAGGCGGCAAACAGTCCGCCGGGACCGGCACCGACCACAACCACCTGCGGACATCCCTCCACATTCCGGTACGCCGTACGGACAAATTCATCGTCCTCCGGCTGCTCATTGACATACACCCGTACCTTCAAGTTGACGAATATCGTGCGTTGGCGGGCGTCGATACTGCGTTTCAACACCCGTATGGCCGTCAGCGTCCGTTCGTCCTTTCCTTTCTCGCGGGCGATGTAACGGCGCAAGGCCTGCTCATTGGCTGCCGTTTCCGGCAAGACCCTGAGTTGGTATTCTTCTATCATATCCTTATCGTTATCTGTTCGTTTAACCGAAAAGCGCACGGAGCGCCTCTTCCACTTTCCGCACTGGGACAAGTTCTATCTTCAGTTTCGACGTGTCGAATCCCTGCAAGTTGTGGCGCGGGACAATCATTTGCCGGAAACCGAGCTTGGCAGCTTCCGCCACGCGCTGCTCGATACGGTTTACCGGACGTATCTCGCCGCTCAGGCCGACTTCCCCGGCCATGCAGACGCCGCTTTCGATACCCGTGTCCACATTGCTGCTCAACACGGCGGCAATGACGGACAAGTCGATGGCCGGATCGGTCACTTTCAATCCTCCGGCAATGTTCAGGAACACGTCTTTCTGCGCCAGTTTGAAGCCCACTCGCTTTTTCCAACACGGCCAGCAACATATTCAACCGGCGCAGGTCGAAACCGGTGGCCGAACGTTGCGGCGTGCCGTAAGCCGCCGTGCTAACCAAGGCTTGCGTCTCGATGAGGAAGGGGCGCACGCCCTCGATGGCCGAAAAATGGCCACGCCGCTCAGTCCTTCGTGATTCTCGGTGAGCAACAGTTCCGAAGGATTGCTCACCTGCCGCAAACCGTCTTGCCGCATCTCATAGATGCCCAACTCGGCCGTGCTGCCGAAACGGTTCTTGATGCTGCGCAGGATGCGGTACATATAATGTTGGTCGCCCTCGAACTGCAACACGGCATCCACGATATGTTCCAACACCTTAGGGGCCGGCCAGTGTCCCCTTCCTTATTGATATGGCCGATCAATATCACAGGGGATGTTGCTCTCCTTGGCGAATTTCAACAACAGCGCGGCGCACTCGCGCACCTGCGAGATGCTGCCGGGCGAACTGTCCACGGCCTCTGTCATAATGGTCTGTATGGAATCGATGACCAACAACTGCGGCTGCTCGTTACGGACGTGCAGGAAAATCTGGTCGAGCGAAGTCTCGCACACGACCATACAAGACGAACGGGACAAGAACCCTTCCCGTCCGTCCGCCTTTCCTCCTGCCCCCTTGGCACCAAACGGTCGGCACGCAACTTCAACTGCCGCGCACTCTCCTCTCCACTGACGCAAAAGCACCCGCTTGTCCGTCATCTTCAGTACGGTCTGCAAGACTAACGTGGACTTCCCGATGCCGGGTTCCCCACCCAGAAGCACCAATGAGCCGGGCACCAGTCCGCCGCCCAATACGCGATTCAGTTCCTCGTCAGTGCATGTCCAACCTCGGTTCTTCATCGGTCACAATCTGTCCCACGGGAATGGGCCGCCTACGCAGCGGCTCCCCCGGCAACACCTGATGAAATCCTCCCGATGCGATGGCCGACGTACTATCCTTACGTACAGTGAACTCCTTGAACGTGTTCCATTCCCCGCACGCAGGACAACGCCCCACCCACTTCGGTGATTCCTGTCCGCAATTCCCACACACATAGACGGTCTTATCCTTTGCCATAGCCTTTCCCTGTTCTTTGAAAGGATAAAAGTACGGAGTTTTCGGAGTGACCATAAAAATGTGGGAGAAAATATCTCCCAATCCCAAAAACATACCATCAAAACTTGCCATCCAACGGTGCACTGACCATCAACAAACAAGGCATACCAAGCAATACCGATAAGAACAGGAACACCTTTCATGTCGCCACGCGAGACTAACAAAATAGCAAATATACAACACTTTTTACTTGCAAAAAGAAAGTATTTCCACGATTTCCGCTTGAACAAAAACGAAACTTTAGTGCCATTTAAAATGGCATAAGTTAAAAAAGCAGCCCAAGAACTGATTTTATCCGTCATTTCCACCCATTTTTCCCTATTTTCTCCTGCGAACGGAAAAAAGTTTGGCTGAAAGCGATTTTCCATTCTCCGCAGACTGACGTTTCATGCTCGACTTTTCGCTGAAAAACACACCGGAAAGCACTCAAAACAATGGGTTAAAACAGGATCTTTTTTCTCTAACTGCCGCTTTTTTACCTCACTAAGGACAAAAACAAAATGCAAGCCTACGTTCCTCCTCACTTGCTCCCTTAAAAGTTTCCACCGCCCAATGCTCGCTTTTCGTTTTCAGAAAGACCGTAAAAATGCCACAGCTTTCTCCGTGTACAACCTCGACTTCAAAATAACACGTATTTTCACACCGTATTTCCCTCCGGACGCAAATACGCCATTCTCACCACCCCCTCACTGACGTTTTGGCATTCTGACACTTTGCCCATTTACCATCCCAATGCCGGTCCGTCATAACGGGCGGAACATTCCGGCCAGTCCGGCAAACGAACAAAAGCGGGAAGAAGTTCCGTTTTGTGTCCATACCATGTCATGCGGACTGATGACTGCAAGACTCGCTGCCCCTTCTCCGCCCTCGTCCGGCGCAACGGGGCGGAAACCGTGCCGCACCAAAAAGGTTCTGCGCCCAATAACGCAATGCCTCATCGGCAGCTTCCAGACGAACCACTCGGCTGTTACGGTTCTCCGGGGCATAGATGCCGCGAACCGCATCGAAACGGATGGACGTGCTGCCAAACAGCCGGTCCATCGCCCCCGACAGCACCAAGTCCTCGGTCGTCCCACACAGCATCTCGCGTTCCTGCGTCATCAGCCATAAGCGGTCGGACATGGCCAAAGCCTGATCCACATCGTGCGTGGAAAGCAAAACGGCCTTGTGTTCTTCCACCGCCAGTTTCCGGAGCAGGCGCATCACTTCCATACGGCTCTCCACATCCAGAAAAGCCGTAGGCTCGTCCAAAAGAATCAACGGACATTCTTGTACTAGCACCTTGGCAATCATGGCTTTCTGACGCTCCCCGTCAGACAGTTCGGCCACATAACGACGCGCCTTTCCGCCCATGCCGACCTCTTCCAACGCCCGCCATACCAAGGCTTTGTCGGCCGAAGTCAGGCGACCGAAAAAACCGGTGTACGGTTGACGCCCCAAAGCCACCAGTTCGTAAACGGTCAGCCCGCCTGCCTGCATGCGGTCGGTCAATACCACACCGATGGTTTTGGAACGCTCATGCGCACTGTAAGCCTCCAAAGGCCTCCCCATGAGTTCCAGACGGCCGGACAAAGGGGGCTGCATGCCGGCCAACGTACGCAACAAAGTGGACTTTCCGGCTCCATTGCATACCTAACAAACAGGTCAGTTCGCCCCCCCCGACGAGACAGAAATCCAACCCTTGATGCACTTCCGCCACCTGCTTTCCCTGACGGTATCCCGTAGCAATCCGTTCCCCTTCGAGCACTATCTGCTTTCCCATTAATTGAAATACTGTATTCTACGTTGGTTCACAATGACATAAATAATCACCGGCGCACCCAACACGGGTGTCACGGCATTCAGGGGAGAAGTCCCGCCTCGCCGGGCAGGATGCAAATCAAATTACAAAAGCAAGGCCACCGCCCCGCCACTCCAACAACGTCACCGGCAACAAGGAATTATGGTTCGACGTCCCAAGCAACAACCGGGCCACATGCGGCACGGCCAACCCGATGAACGACACCGGGCCGCAAAAGCCGTGACCACAGCCGTCAGGATTCCCGTAACCACCAACAACATGCTGCGCGTACGACGCACATTCACCCCAAGGTTCTCCGCGTAGCGTTCTCCCAACAACAAGGCGTTCAACGGCTTAATCAACAGGATTGACATCAGCAACCCGAGTGAGGTGAAAGCCGCAAACCACGGCAGTTGTTCCAACGAAACGCCCCCGAAGTTGCCCATCCCCCAAACCATATAAGAGTGCACGCCTTCGGCCGTAGCAAAGAAATTCAGCAAGGAAATGGCCGACGAGGCCACGTAGCCCATCATGATGCCGGCAATCAACAGCATGACACTGCTACGTATCAGCGTGGAAAGAAAAAGAATCACTCCCATGACCAACACGGCACCGGCGAAAGCACCGGCCACCACTGCCAGAAAACCGGAAAAAGAAAAAGTGCCGGCCGACACCATCCCGCCTCCGGCCAACATGACCAAAGGCCACCCCGAGGCTTGCCCCCGAACTGATACCCAAAATCGACGGGTCGGCCAACGGGTTGTTGAACACCGTCTGCAACATCAGGCCCGAGGCGGCCAAGGCGGCCCCACAGCACCAGGCCGTCACGCACAAAGGCACGCGGGATTCCCACACGATGAACGACCAGGCTTCGTTTTCCACCGTCCCGCCCGTCAACGCGCCCCAGACCGCTCCGGCCGGAATGTCCACCGAACCGAGCAGCAGGTTAGCCGCCACCAACACTAAAATGACGACGACCAATATTCCTCCGCACACATATCCTTTACGCTCCACCGGAATCATCTTTTTCAGTCCGCTAATTTACGAAAATATCTGCCACCTTCCGTCTTTGCCACGTCCGGATGGAATATTTTTATCAAATCTTCCAGCAACCATTCGGGATGGAAGGGCGTTTCTTCATAGTAAGGCACCCTACCGGTATTGCAGCCGTACACCCGCCGTTCACGGAAAGCCCGGAATCCGGCGTATGGCGCATAATCGTTTTTCAGGTCCCGATAGGTCTTATCCTCCGGCATGTTGTACTTAATCAGCCAAATGTCGGCATCCTTCGCTTTCTCATACACCGTCTCAAAGCTCAGGGGAGACGAGCCGCTGTTCTTCAAATCACTGAAAACATAGTCGGCTCCGGCATCGGCAAACGTCCGTCCGACCGTACTGCGCCCTCCCGGCACATACCACGTGGCACCAGACTTCAAATCGGCAAACACGGTAGGCTTGTCTTCTATGTCGGCCACCCTACCGGCCCACTGGAGGTAATCGGCCTCCCACCCGGGCAAACAAAGAATCGGCCTCGGCTGCTTTCCCGAACAACAGGCCGTAGAAACGTATCCATTCGGCACGCCCCAACGAAGAGGTTTCCATATAGTCGGCACATTCGATGATGGGAATGTCCAACTTGTCCAACCGGCCATATCCCCGCTGTTTTCAAACGGAGAAAGCATCACGGCATCGGGATGCAACGCCATAAGCTTCTCGATGTCCGGGTTCATCCCACTGCCCAAATCCGCGATACGCCCCGTGCGGCATCCTTCCTTGACGTAAGGCAAGTCAATATACCGGAGGTCGCACACTCCACCCACGGCAGACAGTGCTCCCAACTCTTCCATCAACCCGCAATGCACAGACGAATAAATGACGGCTTTCTGCAACGGCACGCGTACGACCGTCCCCTGCGGCAGACTGTCGGGCAAAGGCTCGTCGCGCCCGACCAACACATACGTGTGCAGTATTTCCAACGTATCCCACGGATTTCTCAGCGTAGCCACCCGGTAATCGTCGTAAGACACAATCTTCAGGTTCTCCGCATACTTCAAATCCAACGTGTCGCCGCCCTCGCCCAAAAAGGAAGCCGTCTTGCCCTCGTCCTTACAAGAGAACAGAAGCAAAACGGCAAACCAACCATAAAAAAGGCTACTTACCTTCATCTCCTTATTTTGTGACAAACACCATCTTAGAAGTGGACATTCCGGCTTCAAACGTACGTTTATAGGTTCCATCCGCCCCGTATACATGAACGTCGGAAGCAGCACCGTAAGGTACGTCAAACACATACACATCGCCAGATGCTGGATCAACAGCCAAACCATTGGCACTCTGTAGGTCTGCCATATCGATAAACTCGCTCTCCGCTCCGGTCTTTAAATCACGGACATACGCACGAGCTACCTCGGGCAAGTAATACTCTGAATAAAGGATGTACATCTTGTCTCCGGCATTGGCGATATACGTGGCGCAGCACACTTGCTCCACTTGGTCTGTTTCCGGATCGAGGCGTTGCATCGTACCGTAAATATACTGTTCCGGAGTCAAGGACGGGCTTCCTGCATAGTTGCCATTGGACACGAAGTATACATACCCGTCTTCTGCCGTGATGCACTGGGTATACGGATTGAGCATTACTTCAATATCCTTCAACTTGGTGAAAGAGGCTGCATCAACCACTGCCAACCACTTTCCTTTTGAATACCCCGAAATATTGACATACAGTTTGCCGTTGGCAGAAGTTATAGCCTCGGGATGGTCATAACCTGTTTGTGCCCCTGCATCTATAAGATTCAGTTTGCCATCGATGGCCATGGAAGTCGTGTCGATACGGGAAACCGTCCCGTCGTATGCTGTAAAATAAACCTTCCCCTCACACGCTGCCATGTAGCGAGGTTCAACCGGAGTACCGTCTTCGGTAGCCACCGGAATGGATTTCAGAACCTTGCACTTACGGTCCATGATGACAACTTTGGAAGAACCGCTCACCGTCACGTATATTTTCGAACCATACACACAAAGGTCTTGCCCCAAGTCGCCAAGCCCTTCACCATTGGCAGCCGCATAAAGGTCTTCACTCAACTCTCCGGTTTGGAAATCCAAGAACTGGATACCGGCATCGTTTCCACCCCAATTTCCGGTATTCAGCACATAAGCACCTAAACTAACAACCGGTTCTCCACCTGTATTGTCTCCACTACCACCGGTAGTATCGTCACCTCCTCCGGTTTCCGTACCCGGACCTTCACCGTTTGGTTCGTCATCTTCGCTACAAGCAGTGAAAACACCCAACGCCAAAGCCATAATGGCCAATTTACACCAATTCAATTTCATTTTTTCGTTTTTAAAAGTTTATAATGAATATGTTATCGCTACTTTGAAATTCCGTCCGGGCATGGGGTAGTAACGTACCACCTCATAGTTCTTCCCCCAGATTCGCCGCATCGACCTGCAAACGCAACTTATGCCCCTTGAACCGGAACATCCGGTACAAAGAGACGCTATGATCGGCATACGCGTCAATCAAGTTGCTTTCCTTGTTCTGGGGCAAGCGGTAACGCTCGCCAGACCATGCCACATTGTAGGCCGCGTTCACCCAAGGGTCTCAAGCACCAAACCGCCAGCCCCTGAATGCTTCGGGTATAGGCTATCTGATGACGCCACAACTTGCTACTGCGTTTCGTCACGTCTTCCGCCTGCATAAAGCTATAAGCAGCGGTCATCCCCAGATTCCAGGCTTTCGCCAAAGTCCATTCCGCAGCAAGGTTGGTATCCACGCCATACGTCTCCACTTTGCCGACATTGGACATCTTCCACACGAACATCGTAGGCACCGCCACTATCTTGTCGTCGACCTCATTATAATAGCCGTCCACGGAAAGACTCACGTAATCCGCCACACGCCCCATACGTCCGGCCCAAGTTGTCCCTACGTTCCATTGGCGCGTCTTTTCCGGACGCAAGCGGCTGTTCCCAATGAGCAGATAATAGAGGTCATTGAAAGTCGGGACACGGAATATGTCTTTATAAGAAGCACGCAAACGCCAACTTGCTTTTTTTCACAGGCCGCCACGTCAGGCTCACCGCCGGGGAAAGCCGTTTACGGTCGTCGGCCGCCCGCCCTAAAGCCACCCGTTCGGTAATGAATGTATTCAGCAAGGAAGCCGTCACCTGAAAAAGCGGATGACGATATTGTGCAGAAAAGGCCGTCAGGCTGGTATAACGTTCCGGGTATTGGCACTCCTCCAATGTCGTGGCCAAATCATTATAGACAAAATCCTGCGCCAACGAAAAGAAAGGTTTTTCACCGGCATCGCCCACAACGTGGCGGTCAGGTAGGTCTCCGTCTGGCTGAAACGGTCTTCCGTCGGTCCGGCAGCCTTCTTGTCTGTATCTTTATTCCAACTATAATTGAACTTACCCGAAGCTTTCAGCTTCCACTTCTCCGAAAAACGGTTTTCATACCTCAACTGTCCGAAATAGTTTCGGTCGTAAAGCCGCTCGGCCGCATAAGGGTTGTCATACACCACACTGCCGGGCAATCCGCGACGGGAATCGAACAGATACCCTTTCACATCAAATCCTGGCGTTCCGTCAAACGGGCAAAAAGATTCACCTCCGCACGGTATGCCCCGATGTCGCTATTGTTACGCCTCCCTTCTATCGGCTTGGTCAGGTTCATCATCGTAAAATGATAATTCCTGTCGGCACGCAAATATTCTCCGTAAAGAGAACAAGACAAACGCGATGTGAACCGATGGGCATAGAACAATGACGGGTTGGCCAAACCGTAAGACCCCGTCTTCACCTTCGCCGAAAGACTGAAATCCCGGTTTTCAAAATCAGGCCGGCTCGTTTCGATGCTCAATGCACTTGCAGCAGCCGACATGCGTGCTGTCTGATAAATATTGTCGCTTTGCCCGATAGTCAACGTCAATGAAGAAACATTATCCAACGAGAAACGGGAAATGTCTACCTGTCCCGACTGGCAATCCCCTATGGCTACACCATCGTAGAGCACAGCCGTATGCTGCGCGCCCAGACTGCGTACGGAAACGGTTTTCAACCCTCCCACGCCGCCATAATCCTTCAAAGGTCACTCCCGAAAATGACGTACGGCATCCGACACGTCTAACACGCCCATACGCTCCAGTTCCACCTTATCAAGCGTCTGCACAGGAGCACCCGAACGTACGGCTGCAGGCAAAACCTTCTCGGTCACCGTCAGGCCTTTCATCTGTTGTAGCCCCACATCCACGCTATCCGCATCATTTTGTGCAAGCACGAACACAGCCTCCATACAAAATGACACAAGCAACCATCCTCTCATTTTATGAGATTCCTTGTATACGCCCATTTATATTCTTCATTCTTCACTCAAGGCACCTTCCTCCCATCCCACGGAGATTCCGGCATGACTACGTTTTGCAGGTCTTCTGACTTACTCCGGCTTGTTGGCCTTCCCACCTTATTATAATAAGGAAGTGGCTTGAGGTTTGAAACAAACCGCACAATGAGTTCACAGCAGCGGGACTGTCGGGATTTCCACCCGATTCCCTTTTCATCCACCGGCCTGAAAGGGCTTTCCCATAGGCCGGGCGGAACAAAACGTTGCAAAGTTATTAAAAAATCAGTATCTCAAGGTCTTTTCATTGATTTATATCAAGAAAAGGGCATTTAAATGATAACAAATGACCTTTTACTTGTTTTGCAGGGAGAATAGCCGTACCTTTGTAGTGTCATAAGGAACAAAAGATATTTAGTTTTTTAGGTATTTAGCTCCGTGCAGGAGCAATGTTTAGGTAAAAGATTGTTAGATTAAAAAGAAAGGAAAAAAGATTATGACAGGATTAATGATTATCGCAGCGGTCGTAGTAGCTATGGCAGTTGCAATGGGTTCAAAGAAGAACAACGGTAAGTTCTTAGGTTCAAGTACTTCAATGTTGTTCGGTAACAAAACCTGAATGCCGGTGCAGCATGTTAAGTGCAATGCACCTTAGTTTGAAAACCAATTTAAAAAGAAAATAAGATAGGAGAAAAGGCAAGCATGCTTTTCCTCCTATTTTCGTATAGGTGCTCCGGCATCCACAAATCCGGTTCCCCACACACTCCCCAAGGTTTTGCAAAAAAGAGCCTTCATCCTTCAGGTTATACGATAACAGATTGTGATATAATATATTACGGAATGAAGGATGTTTCAGGCATCTTTCAGCTTTCTTTCATTGCGGAAAGCGGTAAAAAGTTCTCAGCCGAATGATTCTTCAATCTCAGGCAAACGATTTTTCATTCTCAGCCAAACGATTTTCCGTTCTGCGCCAAACGAAATGAAGCGTGGCTGAAAGATGCCTGAAACATCTTTCAGCTCATAACCACAAGGTAATGAAAGGATTGCCATATGACCTGAAGGATGAAGGATCTTTTTTGCAATACTCCGGGGGTAGGTATGCGGAAAATCCTGAACCATCCGGTAGGAGAAAACTTCTACCACAAAACTATAAAGATTTGTTTGCAATTATAAGTAATGTTATGTACATTTGCTGACGAATATGGTCTTTAACCTTTTTATCCCTTTTCGCCATGAACAAGAAACATCTGCTATTATTCGTTTTCTCCTATATATCATTCGTATGCAACACCCATGCCGAAAGCTATGCTCACGATACGCTCGTCAACGTGTTGCGCAACGAAGTACAATTCTATTTTGACAAACTAAAGAACAAGGAAACTCCGGCATACTTCATATCGCTCAGGGTCGTCGACAATAAGCGGCTTTTCCTAAGCAGTGATTTCGGGCTGTCTTCAATGGACGAGAACCATACGCGCATCCTCACTCCACAAGTAAGGGTAGGAAGCCCGGACTTGGACAACTTTGCCTATCTGGCTCAAAACAGACCCAGTAGCAGGTTTCCATACGAACGTCCGTCAACAAGCTTACCTTTGGACTGCGATGCCATACCGGTCATCAAAGAAGTGGTTTGGAACGGGATATTGGAACGTTACGAAGCAGCCGTGAAAATCTACCAACAAATGAAGGCAAGCCAAAAGACAAACGTCCGGAACTGGATTCTGTGCCGACATTTGCCCCCGTCGGCTGTGGAAACTTACTACGAAAGACCATACTCTGAGGCGGAAACCGGCATAGACAAGGAAAGGTTTCAAAAATATATCAATGATGCCAGCCGCTTATTCAAAGACTACGAATTGACTTCGGGCAAGGTCTTTTTAGACTATTCCCTCCAACGTACCACCATCGTAAATACGGAAGGAACCGTGATAGCACAGAACCGTAAAGCCTATCGGCTGATGTTGGAAGCGGTTGCAGAAGCGGACGACGGGACGACCTGTCCGCTATATGAAGACATCTTTGCCTATTCAGAGAAAGACTTGCCGACTCCGACCGAATTGGAAGACAAGGTACGGGACCTGGCCATACGTGCCGAAGCTCTGAGCAAGGCTCCCATGGCAGAAGCCTATACCGGCCCGGCCATTCTTTCCGGCAAAGCCAGTGCCGTATTCTTCCACGAAGTGCTCGGGCATCGTCTGGAAGGCAAACGCAGGGAATCGGTCAACAACGAAATCAGCGGAATGCTGAACCAACGCATCTTGCCTGCTTCTTTCCAACTGTATCTGGATCCTACGTTGACCACATACCAAGGAAAAGCATTGAGCGGCCATTACCTTTACGACGACGAGGGAGTAAAAGGGCAGCGTGTGGACTGCGTGAAAGACGGTTATCTCCGGCAATACCTGATGAGCCGAACCCCGTAAAAAAGAATTCACAGGAAGCAACGGGCACGGCCGTGCGGCCAACGACCGTGACCCGAATCCCCGCCAATCCAATCTCATCGTAGAAACGACCGAACCTTATTCCGAAACACAACTGAGAAACCTACTGATAGAGGAGTTAAAACGTCAAGGCAAAGAATACGGCTATTACTTCCGCACGGTAAAAGGAGGATTTACGACCCGCGGAAAGGCCAATGCCATCAATGCGTTCAATGTCAGTCCGATTGAAGTCTACCGGGTGTTTGCCGACGGACGGGACGACCAACTGGTACGGGGTGTCTCGCTGATAGGCACCCCTTGTCCATGTTCTCGCAAATCAAGGCGGCAGGGAGGAGAAAGCGAGCTGTTCACCGGGTTCTGCGGTTCCGAATCCGGCTCCATCCCCGTCTCGGGCATCGCCCATGGTCTATGTGTCCCAAATCGAGACAAGGACGAAAGCCATCATAAAAAGCAAACAAGACCTTATAAGCCCGCCGAAGACGACAGAGGCTGAAAACACGGGAGCCATGGCTGACAGTTCCCTCATCTTCAAGGCCATGGAGGACGAGATGGCACATGTATGCCATGAACTGGCAACCCGACACAACACCGTCCCCCTGTTTGTCAACTATGTTTTTGGAACGAAAACACACATCCGGAACGGAATCGTCCGGAGGCGTATGCGTCAACAAAAGAAAAGGAAATGTCAAGAACAGTATCTCCGTACATATTTTTTTGGGCGATTCGCTTGTGACAAACGACACTGGCGTAGAGCATCACCCGCAAAAACATTCCCGACGAAATCGGATATGACAGAATCCGCGATGCCTTTCGGTCAAAAAGCGAAATAGCTTATCAGGGTGCCGTCAAAGGCTTGACAACAAGAGGACGCACCTGAAACAAACCCTAAACCGGCGGACAATGCGGTTGTGCCGGAGTTCAAGAGAATGCCTCCTGCCGTGTGGATAGGCCCTTCCGCACTCACGATTCCCTGTCCCGTGACGGATATGGAGCAACTGTCCAACCGGCTGTCAAAGGTGTTTTTCAGACTATCCGGAACTGTTCAACCATTGTGTCAAAGTTTACCAGAAGCGTGTGGACTATTACCGTCTCACGTCTGAGGGGCAAAAATACTGCAACCCGACACCGCATTCCACATTACCGCGCGTGCCAGCATAAAAACAGACAGCAATGAGGTAAAGACCGAGTATTACAGGTTGCACGTAGGTGGCATCAACGACCTTCCGTCCGAAGACGCGCTCATAGGCGAGCTGCACAGATTTGCTGAATACATGCAACAGAAAAACCGAGCCAAGGCTGTGGAAGATTGTACATAGGCCCGGTTTTATACGAAGACGATGCCGCCATGGAGCTGTTGGCGGAGAAGATTGCCGATTACTCCCATTCATACTGGATCTCTATCCGGAACCAATCCAGACCGGAAACACCGCTATCTGGGTAAACAGGTCTTTCCCCGGCCTTATCCGGTATGCCAGTTGGGCAACGATTCCGTTTATAATGGTGTGAAGCTGTTGGGCTACCGTCAAGTGGACGCGGACGGGACGAAACCGAAGACTTTGCCCATTATAGAAAAAGGAATACTGAAGCACATGCTGACGGGCAGGACACCTTCTGGGCTGTCCGGCTTCAACCGGCAACGAACATTTCGACGGATTAAGCCGGACCTTGGAACACGTTACACAGCCGGTGTTTTCCGTGTCACGTCCAACCGCCCCGTCCCTTATAGCAAACTTTACAAACGTTTTCTTAAAGCGGCCAAAAAAGCGGGCTTGGAAACACCTATATCATAAGAAAGAACAGAACCTCACCCTACGCGTTGATTCGCGTAGACTTGAGCACCGGCAAGGAAGAACTTGCTAGAAGGAAACTACAACTCTCCTTCACGCGAACAATTCAAGCGCATGCATGCCATTTCAAAAGAAGAGAACGTCTATAACCTTGATCCCGCAGGAGGAAAAGGTCTTGGTATCATTTCGCCTAAAGCTATCCTTTTGGAGGATATGGAGTTAGACATCACTCAAGCCGCGCCCGTCACATAGACGAGGCTTTTTATGAATTGCGCCATTAAACGGAAATATACAAGATGACATCTACTCAGGAAAGGAGAATTTTGTTTCGTCTCCTTTCCTTTTTTTATATCAATAGTTTTAGTAACTTTGTCTCGGAATACATCCTGCAAACATGAAACCATCCCCCGAAATAGCCATAATAGACGCCAATACACTGACCTGCATGGGGCTGC
>VOFG01004744.1_pt1 | contig 16022 bp, 22 predicted proteins | sample 5384171 | NCBI WGS metagenome assembly VOFG01 (sample SAMN12384726, study PRJNA508395) | human gut metagenome | isolation source: healthy gut F | host: Homo sapiens
AGTAAGAAAGCACGCTTCGTGGTACATGAAAGGACTTTACGGCGCTGCGGGATTCCGTGCAAAATGCTACAGTCTAGAAACCCTATGACGACGCTTTAAAACTTGCCGATGAATTTTGGAATTACAGGAAAAAAAATAAATCAGGCGGGCTTTAGGCTCACCTGATAAAGAAAAATAAATAATTCCGTAAATTACCGATGCCGTTGTACCGTACAATATAACGGGTCCTGCAATGGTGAAAAATTTTTGCGCCCCACCCAGTATCAGTCCCTCGGACTTTGATTCTATCGCCGATGATACCACTGCGTTAGCAAATCCTGTGATCGGTACCAGCGTTCCTGCACCTGCATGCTTTGCAAGCTTTTCATACAGTCCCAGTCCGGTAAAAAGTGCGCTTAGGAATACCAGTATTATCGACGCCCATGCGCCTGCCGCTTCCTTTTTCCGCACCGTAATGAGTAAAATGTTGAGAATTACTTCGCCAAGTGTACAAATCAGTCCGCCGATCAAAAATGCCATGGGGACATTAACCAGCTTCTGGAATTCAGGGGACGCTTTTTACTCATTTCACTGTATTCTTTTTCGTTACCATTCTATTCGCTCCTTTCACAGATTATTTTCTACTAAATTCATCATTATTCATAAAAAATATTTTTAAAAATTACTTGACAATAATCTAAAATTATGTTAGCATAAAAATATAAAATATTTTAAAAAACTATGAAAAAGGAAGATTCATTGTCAAAGCTTACTCAGAGGTTCTGTCATCGGCTGAAAGCAGGACTGTAACAGATTTTGAATACACCGCCTTTTTGAGTCCGGTTAATACCCGGCGTTTCGTTTGCGTTATAAAACGGCTTTTTAAGGCAGAATATGTCTGTATTCTGTGAAAAGGGTGGAACAGCGGTTATTATCGCCCTTGGACTTTTTGCGTCCGAGGGGCGTTTTTTTTTGATAAGGAGGGATATATGACGGCAATACATTCAATTATAATATTTGCAGTTTTTAAACTGCTATGCAATTATGGAATTTGCTGATTTTAGTATTTTTCAGTACTTTTTACCGTTTTAGGCGGATTGTGGTTTATAGTATTCAACATTTTCCGTCATTCAAAAAGCAAAATTCATTTAAAACAAAAATGCTGTATGGCGGAACAAAATTTTTTAAAGGTTTTTTTTGCAACTGCAATACTCAGCGTTATTTTTACTTTTTTTTTTACTGATTTTCCTATTTGATTTTTGCAGTAAAGGATATAATTATTAATTCTGTTATTGTAGTCTGTTGTGAATTTGTACTTTTCTGGAACGGTATTATCCGTGTTTACTGTACTTCCGCCCAGCTTGGAATCAAGTGGAGAGTACTTGGAATAATTTTCGGCATGATTCCCGTTATACACTTAATTCTGTTAATAAAAATTATTTCGGTAACAGACCGTGAATACAAATTTGAATTTGGAAAACGTCAGCTTGAAGATAAACGAAAAAGAACAGAAAGTATGCGATACTAAATATCCTATTCTGTTGGTGCACGGCGTATTTTCCGTGATTCTAACTTTTTTAACTACTGGGGACGAATTCCTGAAACACTTATCAGTAACGGTGCAAAAATATATTACGGCGGACAGCAGTCGGCGGCGTCTGTTGAAGAAAGCGCCAGAGAACTGACGGAAAAAATCCGCACTATCGTAAACGATACCGGCTGCGGAAAAGTAAACATCATTGCTCACTCAAAGGAGGTCTTGATTCAAGATATGCAATAAGCTGTCTGGGAGCGGACAAATATACCGCAAGTCTTACAACTGTGAATACTCCTCACAAGGGCTGTCAGTTTGCTGAATATCTTTTAAATAAGGTTCCGATTCTTTCCGTCAGGGGAGTGGCGGACAAGTACAATAAGGCTCTTAAAAAGCTTGGAGATACTGATCCTGATTTTCTTGCAGCCGTAAATGATCTGACCGCTTCTAGCTGCCGTGATTTAAATGAAAAATGTCCCGATTCTCCTGAGGTTTTTTACCAGAGTATCGGCTCAAAAATGAAAAAAGGCGTACAACGGTCAGTTTCCTTTAAATCTTTCTTCTATGTTTGTAAAGATGTTCGACGGTGCAAACGACGGTCTGGTTTCGAAGCATCAATGAAATGGGGAGAAAAATTTACTTTTTCTTGAACCATCCGGAAACAGGGTATTTCCCATGGCGACGTTATAGACTTAAACCGTGAAAATATTGAAGGCTTTGACGTTAGAGAATTTTTTATGTAGGCGTTGTTCACGACCTTAAGGAAAGGGGATTTTAATTTCCCTTTGTATAAAAAAATATTAATTTATGGAGGAATATAAATGATAAAATTAACGTTAAAAGACGGAAGTATCCGTGAAATTGAATCGGCAGCGTCCGCTGCGGAAATCATCAAGGGCATAGGCGCAGGACTTTACAAGGCTGCATGCTGTGTTAAAATCAACGGCGAAGTAAAGGATCTGAGGACTGTCATTGACAGCGACTGTGAATTTGAAGTCATGACTTTCGATTCATTGAGGGTAAAAGACTTTCTGGCACACGGCTTCCCATATTCCACACAGGCAGTAAAGACTTTATCCAAATGCAAAGCTTGTAATCGGTCCGGCAATCGACAACGGTTTCTACTATGATTTCGACCTTGAAAAACCCGTTCACAGCAGAAGAACTGACAAAAATCGAAGCTGAAATGAAGAAAATCGTTAAGGAAGGCATTCCGCTGGAAAGCTATGAAATGTCCCCTGAGGACGCTATAAAAACTCTTGAAGAACAGGGGAGAGATCTACAAAGTCGAGCTTTGTCAGGAGCATGCGGAAAAAAGGCGAACCTATTTCATTTTACAAGCAGGGAAATTCTCCGACCTGTGCGCCGGTCCGCACCTTTATGACAACTGCTCCGGTGAAAAGCATTCAAGCTGCTTTCATGTACAGGCGCTTACTGGAGAGGTTCGGAAAAAAAACAAAATGCTGTCCCGTGTTTATGCAACGGCATTCCAAAAGCGTCACAACGAAGAACATCTCAAAGCTCTTGAGGACGCTAAAATGCGTGACCACAACAAACTCGGACGTGAACTTGGGCTGTTTACAACTGTTGACGACTACATCGGTCAGGGACTTCCGATAATGCTCCCCTAAAGGGTGCAAAGGTTATCCAGCTTCTTCGAGATGGATCGAAGACGAAAGAAAAAAAAAAGGCTATCTCATACTAAAAACTCCTTATATGGCAAAATCCGACCTTTACAAAATCTCCGGTCACTGGGACCACTACCGTGACAGTATGTTCGTCTTAGGCGATCCTGACGACGAAACTAAGAATGTCTGGCGCTGCGTCCAATGACATGTCCGTTCCAGTATCAGGTATTTTTAAACAGACAGCGTTCCTACCGTGACCTCCCTATGAGACTTGGCGAAACTTCTACTCTTTTCAGAAATGAGGACAGCGGTGAAATGCGGTCTTATCCGTGTAAAGACAGTTTACTCTCGCCGAAGGACACCTTATCCTTCGTCCGGAACAGCTGGAAGAAAGAATTTAAAGGCTGTCTGGAGCTTGCAAGATATATCCTAGACGTTTTAGGTCTTGAGGAAGATATAACACCGTTTCTCTCAATGGGATCCTAACAATACCGAAAAATATGAGGGTACTTTCCGGAACAGTGGAATGAAGCTCAGGAGCTAATGGGTAAAATTCTGGATCATCTTGGAATAAATTATACTATAGGTATTGATGAAGCGGCGTTTACGGTCCTAAGCGATTTCCAGATCAAAGAACGTTCACGGCAAGGAGGACACTCTTATTACGATTCAAATTGACATGCTCCTTGCACAAAAATTCGGTATGGAATATATTGATAGTTGACGGTTCAAGAAAAACACCGTACATTATCCACAGATCCTCTCTTGGCTGTTATGAAAAGAACTCTTGCTCTGCTTATTGAAAAATATGCCGGAGCATTCCCGCTGTGGCTCGCTCCCGAACAGGTTCGCTTTATTCCGATTGCAGACAGACATCTTCCGTTCAATGAAATTTTCTGAAAAAGCTTAAAGCTGCCGGTATAAGATGTACTATTGACGACAGAGCTGAAAAATGGGATACAAAATAAGACAGGCACAGCTTGAAAAAAGTACCTTACATGATTATTGCAGGGGGATAATGAAGCTGAAACAAAAACAGTTTCCGTACGTTCAAGACGTGAAGGCGATCTGGGTTCAATGTCCCGCAGGAGACTTACTTGACAAGCTTCTTGACATTGCAAGTAAAAAAGATAATTTAAGCTTATAATTACTAATGAGGGCATTATCTATGCCCTTTTATTTTATTTTACCGTAAAAAATTGAGGGACGCTCTATTTTAGAGCGTCCCTGATTCGATTCATATCAAATTCCGCATTCGTCATAGTCTTTCCACTGTTCTTCGTAGCTTCTGTTGCTGCTCATTCTGAATACAATATAAGCTACAGATGTAATAGCGCGATAAGCGCTACAAGAATAGGGATAAAAGTACGGCAATCGAATTTCTTTTTTTTTTTCTTCCATTTTGAAAGCCTCCTGTTTTTATATTTTATTAAAGTCCCATTTCAGCTTTAAGTCTTTCAAGCTCGGAATTTACCTTTGAATCGTTTTCCAACTTTTTCAAATTCCTCTGCGTCATTACTTCCCGTATCGGACGCTATATCGGCAAATGCCTGAGCTTCAGCTTCTTTTCTTTCGATTTTTCTTCCATTCTACTGAACTTTTCAGATGCGCTGGAGGAATCAAACCCTCCTGTCGCATTGGCAAGAGCTTTCTGAGTATCCGCCATTTGGGAACGTGCAATGAGCATTGCCTGACGGCTTTTTGCTTCTTCAAGCTTTGATTTTCAGAACTTCAACCTGTGTTCTGATAGTTTCAGTCTGCTGAGAAATGGTATCGTACATTTCCTTATACTGCGCAGTATCCTTATCAGCCTTGACTTTATTTGCCAGAGCCTTTTTGGCAAGTTCTTCATCTCCGGCAGCTCACCCATCTTACTTGGGCGTGAATTTTTGATGTCACGTCTTGCCTTTTATGGGGAGACCTATTAGTTCATAAACTGTATGACGGATAAAGTTTTTTCTTTGTTTTACTTTCTTTCACATGAAAGAAAGTAAAGTACGTGTTTCTTTGGTTCGTTTCTTGTCAACTCTTGAAGCTTTAGCAGATATGACCGCCCCTACCGCTCGTGTTATACGTGACGGTAAGCTGAAAACTATTCCTGCGGCAGAGCTTGTCGGGAGACTTGATAGAGATCGAGTCCGGAGACAAGTGCCGGCGGACAGTGTTATTCTGCAATGCAGCGGCTTATATGCCGACGAGGCTATGCTTACAGGAGAATCCGATCAGGTAAGCAAAATATCGGGCTCGCCTGATGATAAAGACAATTCCTTAAATCGAAGCTGTATCGTTTATTCAGGTACTGTTATCACACGAGGAAACGCAAAGGCTCAGGTTATTGCTACCGGAAAAAATGCACAGGTCGGAAAAATATCTCATATGATAAGCGACGCAGGTGAAAGCCGTACTCCGTTGCAGAAGCGTCTGGGAGAGCTGGGTAAGGTCGTAGCGCTTATTTGTATAGGTGTGTGTATCGTTGTGTTTTTTTGCGGGGAGTACTAAAGAGGCAGAACCTGTTTTCGATATGCTTATGACGGGCATCACTATCGCTATTGCCGCTATTCCGGAGGGTCTGCCGGCTACCGTTACTATCGCTCTGGCGCTTGCAGTCAGCAGAATGCTTAAACTCAACGCACTGGTAAATAAGCTTCATTCCGTTGAAACTTTAGGCTGTGCTTCAGTGATATGCTCCGACAAAACCGGTACTATAACAGAAAATAAAATGACTGTAAAAGCATATCTACACTGATATGAAAGAATTCGACGTACTGGGAAGCGGTTACAAAATAAACGGTGAAATTCGTCTGGAAAATACAAAGCCTAATCCTAAAAACAATACCGCCTCTCTATGAACTCCTTAAATGTTCCGTGCTGTGTTCGACTGCTTCCATCGAGTCGGACAGTAAAATAAATTCAGAAACAGGGGAGCGATCGAGGGTAAGGGAGAATGGACTGTAAACGGCGATCCCACTGAAGTCGCTTTACTGATAAGTGCGGCAAAGGGCGGAGTTACCGCAGGCTCTCTCAGTGATATGAGAAAAATCCATGAGATCCCTTTCGACAGCGAAACTAAAATGATGACGGTTATCACCCGTTCGCCTTCCGGTCAGGAAACTGCTTATATAAAGGGGGTGCGGCTGATATACTTTTAAATAAATGTGCATTTGTTATGACGTCAAATGGGGAAGTCCCTATTGACCGCAGTGTGACAGATAAGATAAATGCGGAAATTTCTTCACTTTCAAAAAAGAGCGCTGAGAGTTCTGGCGCTGGCAAAAAAAGAAGTGAAAGCAGGAGAAAGTCATTCAGGCGGACTGGTATTTCTGGGACTTGCCGCAATGCAGGATCCTCGAGAGAAGAAGCAAAGGCTGCTATAAAAAAATGTTCGGCGGCTCATATAAAAACAGTAATGATCACAGGGGATCACAAGGAAACCGCTATGGCTGTTGCTAAAGAAGCCGGACTGTTAAAAGGCGGCAAAGCAGTTACAGGGAGCAGAGCTTGACGCTATGAGCGACAGTGAGCTGGACAGACGTCTGCCGGAATTTTCAGTATATGCAAGAGTAAATCCGTCCCACAAGCTGAGACTTGTTAAGGCTTACAAACGAAAGGGCAATATCGTTACAATGACAGGGGACGGTGTAAACGACGCTCCAGCTATAAAGGAAGCAGACGTAGGCGTTGCAATGGGTATTACTGGTACTGACGTAACCAAGCAGGCGGCTGACGTAATACTGTGACGATAATTTTGCGACTTTAGTAAAGGCAGTTGAACAGGGAAGAGGAATTTATGCAAACATCAGAAAATTTGTGAGATATCTGCTGTCATGCAATATCGGAGAAGTTATTACAATGTTTTAGGTATTCTTATGGGATTCCCTATGGTACTTCTGCCTACTCAGCTCTTGCTTGTAAATCTTGTAACAGACGGTCTGCCGGCTATCGCTTTGGGTATGGAGCCGTGTGAAAAGGATGTTATGAAGCAGCGTCCCAGAGGTCCTGATGAAAGCTTTTTTTCAGGGGACTGCTGTTTAAGATTATATTCCGAGGAATTATGATTGGTCTTTGTACTCTTGGCTGTTTTACTACGATTTTAAGAGCAGGCTGCGATCTTGATACTGCTAGAACAGGCGCACTGGCAACCCTTATATTCTCTCAGCTTATACATGTATTTGAGTGCAAATCGAAAAAAAGGGCATTTTCGGCATAAATTATTTTTTCAAATATAAAGCTTATTTTTGCGGTTCTGGCGTCCCTTGCCGTTATTCTTGCGGCAATTTATCTACCGGGCATTCAAATGATTTTTGATACCGTTGCGCTTTCTAAAACCCCTCTTCTTATTTCTTTGGGATTTTCTTTTGCAGTTCCTGTTGTTTCGGGCATTGCAGGGATTTTCATAAGAATGATATGGATTCCTGATCTAATCAAAAGATAATACATATTGCCGTCTGGGATACGGGTATTATCAGAAGCGGCGGCGGAGCCTGAATAAACTCTGACTACATAAGCGGTTTCATTATCCATGTTACAGGTGTTTCCTGTAAAGCTGTTATTATATCCCCAGCCTGAAACTATTTCGTGTACTTCAAATGCGTTTCTGATAATTGTATTGCCGTTTTGATAAGCCGTATTGTTCTTGATAATACAATCATTTCCTTTGGTCTTTAAAAATGCATTTGCAGATGTCTGACCGCTGATATCGTCGCCGTACATTACGCAGTTTTCTACAATTGTTCCGGTGGTGTATTCTTTGATATCAACAAGCTCGGCAGTTACTCCCGGACCTAAAATACAGTCTGAAATGGTATTGAAGTCGCAGTTATAGCCGTAGCCCGAAGTGCTTTCAGAGCTTCCTACGTAAATTGCTTCGCCGTAGCCGGGACTTATTCTTCCGGTATTCGTTACTGTACAGCCCCTGAACGGTGCAGTAGGAACTGTTATCACGAAGATGTATGCCTTCGCTGCCTGTTTCACTTACTTGGCAATTTATGATATTTGAATAATTTGAATTATCCAGTATTATTCCTTTTTGTGCGTTTGATACTGCAATATCTTCAATATTCAGTAATCACCGGTTATGTAAAGTACTACGCCGTTTTGAATGTTCTGACCGTATAAAACTGCCGGATCTTCAGGATCTTCGCTTCTTATAGTGATCGGCGATTCCTTTGTTCCGTCGGCAAAAGACCAGAAATTTGCGCCTTTTGATCCCGTCGACTCTGAAATATATGTTCCGCTTTTTAAAACAATTTTCAGAGCTGAGCGTTGTTCAGAGCAGAACGGAGCTGTGCGGAATTTTCTACATATATTATATTTGTGCTACTATATAAAAGCTCTCTTTTTAATAATATTAAGTCGAAAACATTGCAGATTCCGTCATTGTTTATATCACAGTCAGATGTAAGGTCTGAATTTTTCTTGACAAGATAGTCGGAAAGGTCTTTTTATATCGGAGATATCGAATACGCCGTCGTTATTGATGTCAGATGTTTTTCCGGCAGAAACAGGAAGAAAGCTGACAGTAGATGATAAAATTCGACAGAAAGAATGAATGCGGTAATTTTATTTAATTTCATATATACCCTTTTTAATAAATAAATTTTTAGACTTTATAATTTATTATAACACATAAATAGTTAAGGTACAATAAAACCGACGTCTTTTTGACGTCGGTTTCAAAGCTTAATTGGTATAAAGCGGCATTCTTTTTTTATACCTGTATTTTATGAGGAACTTATGAATCGGTTGCTTCAACCAGCTTGTCTGAGGATCTGAAAGAAGAGTAATACACCATATAGCTGAAATTGCAACTATTATATATATTGCTCTGCTTATAATAGCGTCAGTACCGCCGAAAAGCCATGCAACCAGGTCGAACTGGAAAATTCCAACCAGTCCCCAGTTGATTCCGCCTATGATAAGCAGAATCAGTGCGAGCTTATCCCACATTCTGTCCACCTCATTTCTTTAAGAACATTTTTCTAATGTTCATGAAGTTATTATTTTCATCTGTTTATTAAATATTCTATAATAAATCATAGTAATTTTTAGAAATTAACATTTTATTTTTTTCATAAAATCACATTTATATCATAAAACTATCACAAATAAACGGCATAATATACTTGTCAGTTAATTACTGACAAAGTTGAAAGCAGTTGATAAAAATTTTTAATGATTTCATCTCCTCTAAAATTATGTCACTCTTTTATTGAGAGCCCTCTGTTTATAACAGGGGATTTCTTTTTTATTTTGTAATCGGACACACTGTATGCTTCATATATTTTATACAGTAAAAAATATATGAACGGAGGCATAATATGGGACTGACAGCTAAGTCTACAGGCAGGCAGTTAATGTCTGATGGAATGATTAAAAAATCCAGTGAAGAACATATTATTGCACTGGCAGGTAATCCTAATGTGGGAAAATCCACAGTGTTTAACGCCCTTACCGGCATGAATCAGCATACGGGTAATTGGGCGGGTAAAACAGTATCCAGCGCTATGGGAAGGTGTACATATAATAATAAAAAATATGTTTTAGCAGATATTCTGGTACGTATTCGCTTATGGCACAGTCTGCGGAGGAGGAGGTCGCCAGAGATTTTATTTGCTTTCAAAATCGGACGCAGTAATGTCGTCTGCGACGCTACGTGTCTTGAAAGAAATCTCAATCTTGTTTTTGCAGACTATTGAAATAACTCCTAAAACTGTTGTATGCGTTAATCTTCTTGACGAGGCGGAAAAAAAATATTCATGTGGATATTAAAAAATTGGAGACTTTTCTCGGTGTTCCGGCAGTGGGAGTAACAGCAAGGGAGGGAAAGGTCTTGACAAGCTTATGGAGGCTGTGGAGCGAGTAATTGAAAACCGACCTGAATCGCCGTTTATACCTGTTTATGATGCAGAGCTTGAAGAAGAGATCCAAAAATAACTGCCGCCGCAGAGCCGCTTACGAACGGTAAGATTTCCCGAGATGGACAGCTTTGCGTTTAATTGAAAAGAACGATAAATTAATTAATAAAATTTCAGATTATATTAAGCATGATATTTCCGAGGAAATGTACGGTCAGCTTAACAGATGTGCGGAAAGTCTGGCAAGAAAAAACTGGAATCCGCAGAAAATAAGTGATAATATTATATCTTCTATTATACAGTCTGCACAGAATATCGCTGAAAATACTATTACTATTGCCAAATCCGATTATTATGAGCGTGACAGAAAAATAGACAGGATCTTAACAAGCAGAGTCTTTGGTATTCCGATCATGATAGGACTTTTAGGGATTATTTTCTGGCTTACTGTAGTCGGCGCAAATTACCCTTCTCAGCTGCTGTCAAAAAGGCTTATTCTGGCTGGGTGACAGAATAAATGACTTTGATTTATGTTGACTGTCATGATACTGTAAGAGATATGATCGTTAACGGTATTTACAAGGTTTTGGCTTGGGTCGTTTCTGTTATGCTTCCGCCAATGGCGATTTTCTTTCCGTTATTCACTCTTCTGGAGGACCTCGGCTATTTGCCCCGTATCGCATTTAATCTCGACAAGTATTTCAGACGCTCGGGCGCATGCGGAAAACAAGCGCTTACTATGGCAATGGGATTCGGCTGCAATGCCGCAGGAGTTACAGGATGCAGAATTATTGATTCTCCCAGAGAACGCCTTATAGCTATACTTACTAATAATTTCGTCCCATGCAACGGCAGGTTTCCTCCCTTATTTCAATTATAACAATGTTTTTACAGCGTCTGCCGCAGGAGCAATGCGCTCGGGACTTTCGGCACTGATCCTTCTTGTGGTAATACTCGGCGGAGTATTGATGACTCTTTTTGTATCATGGATATTGTCTAAAAACTGTATTAAAAGGCGTTCCCTCGTCCTTTGCTCTGGAGCTTCCTCCGTACAGAAAACCTCAGATAGGAAAAAGGTTATTGTACGTTCAATTTTCGACAGAACTATTTTCGTTTTGGGCAGAGCCTGCGCAGTCGCCGCTCGGCAGGACTTCTTATCTGGTGTCTCGCAAACTTTACCGTCAGCGGTGAAACAATTCTTTATCATCTTTCGGAATTTTTACAGCCGCTGGGAATATACTTGGAATGGACGGGGTTATTCTTCTTGGATTTATTCTGGGATTTCCGGCAAATGAAATTGTTATACCTGTTATTATTATGTGTTACATGTCCTCCGGAACAATTATGGAAATGGAAAATATGCACGCACTTAAGCTCTTGCTTACTGACAACGGCTGGAACTTGGGTCACAGCTCTTTGTACAATGATTTTCATTCTTTTCATTTTCCGTGTTCTACAACGTGTCTCACAATAAAAAAAGAAACAGGAAGTCTTAAATGGACTGCTGCCGCTTTTATTCTTCCGACAGTCTGCGGTGCAGCGATATGTTTTATTATTTCCTCTTTGGCGAGACTTACCGGAATCGCTGCATGAAAATAATTCGAATGAAAAATTATATAAAATTTTGTCAAAACGGCTTGAACAGTATTATTTTTTGTGTTATAATAACTGTAATTGTAATGCGGCTGCTGCCGATTGACAAAAGTTTTATAAAAGGAGTAAAAATATGAAGTTTGGTTTTTGATGACGCTAAAAAGAATATGTCATTACTTCCCCTAAGACACCTTATCCATGGATTAACTATCTTGGAACTCAGGGTTTTCTCCCTGATTTCTAATACAGCCGGCGGTTACCACTTCTACAAGGACGCTAGACTCAGAAAAATTACACGTTACCGTTACAATAATGTTCCTGTTGATATGGGCGGCCGTTATTTCTATATTAACGATAACGGTACTATCTGGTCTCCTGGCTGGGCTCCTGTTAAAACAGACCTTGACAGCTATGAATGCCGTCACGGTATGGGCTACACTATTATCAAAAGGCGCTAAAAACGGTATCTCAGCAGAAGTTACTTTCTTTGTTCCTCAGAACTACAACGGTGAAATCAGAAGATGGTTCTTAAGAACGAGGGCTCTGAAAAGAAAAACGATCAAGCTGTTCTCATTTGCCGAATGGTGTTTGTGGAACGCTCAGGACGACTCTACAAACTTCCAGAGAAACTTTAATACAGGCGAAGTTGAAATAGAGGGTTCAACTCTCTTCCACAAGACTGAATACAAGGAAAGAAGAAACCACTTTGCTTTCTATACAGTAAATGCTGATATTGACGGCTTTGACTGTGACAGAGAAAGCTTCCTGGGACTTTACAACGGCTTTGAAAATCCTCAGGCAGTTGCAGCCGGCAAGGCAACAAATTCCGTTGCTGACGGTTGGTCTCCTATTGCTTCACATTATATGGAAATTACTCTTGAACCGGTGAAACAAAGGATCTCGTATTTATTCTCGGCTATGTTGAAAATCCTGTTGAGGAAAGAATTCAATGCCGACGGCTCTATGAACAAGTCAAGAGCTTATGAAATGATTGAAAAATATAATACTCCTGAAAAGGTTGAGGCTGGTCTTGCTGTACTTAAGGCTCTGTGGGACGCTCTCCTTTCTAAATATACAGTTGAAACTCCTGATGACAAGATGAACAGAATGGTAAACATCTGGCATCAGTATCAGTGTATGGTCACATTTAATATGAGCCGTTCTGCTTCCTACTTCGAATCCGGTATCGGACGAGGCATGGGATTCCGTGACTCGAACCAGGATCTTCTCGGTTTCGTTCATCAGATACCTGAAAGAGCCAGAGAACGTCTGATTGATCTGGCTTCTACTCAGTTTGAAAACGGCGGCTGCTATCACCAGTATCAGCCTCTTACTAAAAAGGGCAACGACGAAGTCGGCGGCGATTTCTCAGACGATCCGCTGTGGATGATTCTTTCCGTTGCAGCTTATATCAAGGAAACAGGCGATTACGGTATTCTTGACGCTAAGGTTCCTTATGACAACGATGAGAGCAAGGCTCAGACTATGATGCATCACCTGAAGCAGTCCTTCTATCATGTGGCTGAAAATGTAGGTCCTCACGGTCTGCCGCTTGCTATGAGAGCTGACTGGAACGACTGTATCAATCTAAGCTGCTTCTCTTCTGAACCAGGTGAATCCTTCCAGACTTCTACTTCACCTAAGTACGGCGAAGACAAGTACAGCAAGACTGCTGAATCAGTAATGGTTGCTGCACTGTTCACATATTCAGGTCCTAACTATGTTGACCTTTGCAGACATATGGGCGACGAAGCTGAAGCTCAGAAGGCTCAGGCTGAAATCGACAAGATGAAGAAGAATATTATGGATTACGGCTTTGACGGTGAATGGTTCCTCAGAGCGTACGATGATTTCGGCAAGAAAATGGGTTCAAAGGAATGTGAAGAAGGTAAGATCTTCATTGAACCGCAGGGATTTGCTGTTATGGGCGGCGTAGGCAAGGAAACAGGCGCTGATCTTAAGGCACTGGAAAGCGTTGACAAATACCTTAACAGCGAACATGGTCTTGTTCTTAACAATCCTGCATTTACAAAGTATTATATCGAATACGGCGAAATTTCCACTTATCCTGCCGGATATAAGGAAAATGCCGGTATATTCTGTCATAATAATGCTTGGATCATCTGTGCTGAAGCTTTTGTTGGTCATGGCGACAAGGCTTTTGAATACTATTCAAAGATTGCTCCGGCTTACAGAGAAGAGAAGTATTCCGACCTTCACAGAACTGAACCATACGTATATGCTCAGATGATCGCCGGTAAGGACGCTAAGCGTCATGGAGAGGCTAAGAACAGCTGGCTTACAGGTACTGCTGCTTGGAACTTTGTTGCAGTTTCTCAGTATATTCTCGGTATTATCCCTGACTGGGACGGTCTGAAGGTTGATCCTAGCATTCCGTCTGCATGGGACGGTTTCAAGGCTGTCAGACAGTTCAGAGGTGCTTCTTACTCTATTACTTTCAAGAATCCTGATCACGTATGCAAGGGCGTTAAGTCTGTTACAGTTGACGGTAAGGCTATTGAGGGCAATGTTCTGCCAGTATTCGGTGATGGTAAAACTCACGAAGTTGAAGTTATTATGGGTTAATTTTATTTAATCTCTTTTATAAACGGTTCTAAGCGGAAGATTTTTATCTTCCGCTTACTTTTTTCCAGCCTTTTGAAAAAGGCTGGGCGAAAATATGCCGATTTTCATTGACTTAAAAATTTTCTGAACTCTCGCAAGGCAATCAAATGACGTATTTTTTGCTGCAAGTAAAGAAGTTTTATCAGCTTTTTAAAAGCTAAAAAAATTCATATTGACAAAATCGTATTAATAATATATACTAATTATAAATTTAACTTAAAAGGAGACTGATTATGGATTCTGACGGGAGTCAAATTATTTGTATTATTTTACTGATTTTTTAGTACTGGTAAAATTTTTTACACGGCATGCGAGTATGCAGATATTGAAGTTAACGATTCAAAATCAAATCCCTGGCGGAAAAAGATAAAAAAATATCAGAGGCTTTCCGAGCTTATCGGAAAACCGGTCAGAATGATAGTTTCATTTTCTATGGGAAAAACAGTACTTAATGTTTTTATTGTTATACTGGCTGTTTGGCTTAGTATGTTCTGGACTGATGATGTCAAAAGCAGTTTGCGGTATCTGATTATCGCTTTGGTCATACTTTAGTTCCACAGTGTTAATTACTGCATTGACAGAAATTCTGCCTAAGAAATTAGTAGGCCGTAATCCGGAAAAATTTGCGGCGGCAACAGTTGTTCCTGTGAAGGTTTATATCGCCGTTCTTTCGCCTCTGGCGCTTTGGCTTACGGTATTTCTGCTGTATTCTGCAAACTGTTCTCCGTTCCGGTATCGTCAGAGCGTGACGCTGTAACAGAAGAAGAAAATAAGAATGATGGTGGACGCCGAAATGAAACAGGAGTGCTGGAAGAAAGTCAGAGGGAAATGATCAATAATATTTTTGAGTTCGGCGACGCTGATATTTCCGATGTTATGACGCATAGAAAGGATATCTGCGCTATTGAAGTGAACTCGAAAATGGGGATATCGTTTATCTGGCAATTAATGAGGGGTACTCTAGAATTCCGGTTTACGAGGAAACTGTTGACAATATTATCGGTATAATTTATGTCAAGGATCTGCTTTGCCTTGTGGGTTGCGAGCATTCCGAGGATTTTACTGTCAGACAGTTTATGAGAAAGGCTGTATATTTGCCAGAAAACATGTATGTGCAGCGACGCTTTTGAAACTCTTACAAGAGAAAAAGGCTCAATGTGCAATTGTGGTAGATGAATATGGCGGTACGGCTGGTCTTGTTAGTATGGAAGATATGCTTGAGGAAATAGTTGGAAATATTCAGGATGAATATGACGACGAAAAAGCTGAAATATTGAATATTGATGAGGGAGTTTATATTATTACAGGAGATACAAATCCTGAGTATGTTGAGAAAATTCTGGGAATAGAGCTTCCGGAAAGACATAATTATGATACTATGAGTGCTTTTATAGTGGATTTGCTAGGCAGAATACCGGAAGAAGATGAGACACCAAGTGTAAGATACGGAGGAGTGGAGTTTACCGTTTTGCTGACTGAAGATAATTGGATATCTAAAATAAAAGCAGTTTACTTAAATGAAAAAGCAAGAGAAGACGAAGGGTAAAAACTTCGTCTTTTTTATACGATACAATAAAATAAGGTAAAATTAGCAAAAAGTTGTATAAAAATTAACATTCAAGTAGTAAAAAACGTCGAATAAACTATAAACTCCTACAAACCTGCAAAAAGCGGTTGACAAAAGAGGGAAGAGGTGATATAATAATAAAGCTGTCGAACGAGAGAGAGCGAGTACGGAATGGAAAAAATTTTTTTGAAAGAAGTAATTGACAAAGTTCGGAAGATATGGTATTATAGATAGGTCGTCTT
>VOFG01004232.1_pt1 | contig 16013 bp, 22 predicted proteins | sample 5384171 | NCBI WGS metagenome assembly VOFG01 (sample SAMN12384726, study PRJNA508395) | human gut metagenome | isolation source: healthy gut F | host: Homo sapiens
CTGTTGTACTTCGACAGTTACATCGGTAGCTTAAAGTTCACGGACCTCCAGAATGCCGTCGTCGCGCAGGAGACAAAATCCGTCGTCGCGACGTGATATGGTCGGCCAACACGATCCCGACTGCCTCGAGCGCCGCCTTTAACACCAGCGTAGTCTGCAGTCCTCGGGACTGGGCAGCGCAAAGGCCGCTGGGGTGGTTATGCGCGAGCACGACGGAGGTTGCGTTCGCATAACGCAGCCTTTACGACGCGCGCCGCAATGGACGTTCACCACGATGGATGAGCACCAGTCGAGCGCCGCCACTTCGCGTCGAGGCAGAGAAGGTACACGACCCTCGCTTTCGCCGTGGAAGGTACGGCAGCAGGTATTGACCGCATTTGGTAGTAGAATCTCAATCTGCGCCGCCAGCGAGGCGGCGCCGCGCCCTGCGGCACAAGCCCGGATCAACTGCGCTGCGGCGTCTCCGACACCGCTGCTTTCGGCTCAGTTGGCGCAGAAAACACGCCGTCGAGCGTCGGCGGCTTAAAAGCGCGTGTGCCGCCGGGTTCGATATGCGCGCAGCAGCACCTCCAGCACCTGCACGTCGAAGGAGTCCATGCCTTTTGATTTGACTGCCGCATGCGCATCCGTTCGCGGTGGCATCGTGAATGGACATGGGGTTCCTTTCCTTCCCGCTCACATCAGCGGCACGAAAGCAGCCGCAGCAGCGCCCGCAGCACACCGCTGCGTCTGGTGCGGCAGCCAGTGATCTCCTTGCACTGGGAAGCGTTTATTCAAAATCCGCCTGCACCTGTGCGTTCCACAGTGGTGTCATAGAATACACGGCGTCTTCAAAATGCAGATACAGGCTGCGGAGTCCGGTCGACATTGCCAGGCGACGACACTGCTTCGTGTCGGCCAAAGATAGACCAAGATAGATGGATAAAACCCGGCGTGTATTCAAAAATACACGCACCCGCGCGCGTCAGTTCCCTCATAGTTTGCGCGCGCGTGACCGCGTTGCACTTGTCGGGATGCCTGGCGTGATGATGCGTACATCGACGCCAGCTGCGACACAGAGCGCCGTGGTCATTTTATCGTCAGGGATCAGATACAGCGTCATGATCCACATCCGCTCCTGTGCAGAGGAAATGACGGACTACCAAAAAATTGTCGCACCGACGTCCTCTGTTGTCGAAACGGACTATCGGCCGTGCCGCCGGATAGTCCACGCGAGCGCCACGTCCTCTCGACCGGTCAACGCGTAACTGAAGGGACCAAAAACATAACTGTCATCGACCACACCGACGCGCCGCAGTCTTCAGTGACCGGCGCTCATATTCGTTGATATAATCGCCGGTTGACGCGCCGGTAAACGCAGCGCCCCCGTCAATGATCAGCTTGCGGTGATCGCGGTTATTGAGCAGGCGAACAGGATCGGGATATAGAGGGTTGAACGCGTGCGCGCGGATACCCATCTCACACAGCTCGCGTAACCATCGGCAGGCGCGTGATGCAGCCAAAATCATCGCCACGACGCACATCGACGCCTGCCGCCGCCTTTTCCCGCAGAAGCTCCAGAATGGGGTCCACATCTTCCGGTGGCGATGATGAAAAACTCAGTATAAAAATATAAAAGTGCTCCGCTTTTGGTCTCACTCCAGCATTGCGGCATAGCAGCTTTTCGCCGGTGGGAAATATTCCGCGTCCGCATCGTCGTAGATGGGGTAGCCGGAGGCCGAAAAGCAGGTAGCGCGCGTGGTTGATGCCGCCGGGCGTTTCAGCGGCGCCAGCCAGCTCCATAAGGGCGCGTGCGATCAGCCGCGGCTGCTGCCATGGTGACGGCCTCGATCGACTGCATCTTCCGAGTGCTCGTGGCTTCGAAATTTTGTTGCCGCTGAACAGCAGATGGGTCGTCAGGCCCGCCACGAGAGAAGGCCAGAGAATCAGCACGATCCACGCGCGATCTTATAGCTGGGATTGACGCCGCGCGAGATGATGGAATGACGACCGCCCAGCTCCAGCACGTTTCATGGCAGTCCGGATCCAGAGAGAGTCGGTCCGCAGATACGTCGCCATCACGATCAGAAATACGATCTGCAGCAGCGCAATGCCGAACGACACCGCAAACCCGCTGAAACACCAGCACACCCAACCCCCACCAAACAACAACACCACAAACAAGCCTCTGCTGAAAATTTAAAAACTTTTTGTTTAGAAAATCCTGTTGCTTAGTTTTCAAACGGGAATCTGGTGTAATAAAGCGAGACTGAATTTATTTCGATTTTTCTACACAGGAGCATGAACCATGGAAAACTGTATCCGCGTGCAAGTGCGCGCGTCAATAATCTGAAGAATGTCTCCGTCAGGAAATCCCGCGCGACAAGCTGGGTCGTCCTGACCGTCGTCCGGCTCAAGCGCAGAATCGTCTCTGGCCTTTGATACGATCTTTGCCGAGGGGCCAGCGGCGGTATGTCGAGTCGCTGTCGAGGCTACGCGCGCATGTTCCTCGGCCAGATGGACAGCCGGATAATTTGACTCCATCGACGGCCCTTTCTCCCGCCATCTCCATCGACCAGAAGACCACCGTAGGTCCGTTGGCGTGCGAAATTTATTCATCCGCCGCGCACCACTGTGGTGGCGAGGATCACTGCCGGGCGGTCAAGGCCAGATGCGTTGATTGGATGGTGAAACAGGACAAAGGTTGGAATTTTATCCCCGTCGTGCGCGGCCGGGGCGAAACTGGAGGTCTTTGGTTGCCAGGCGCGGCGGCGCCGCGTGCGCGTCAGCGGGAGTTTGTACGAGCTGACGGAGATATTGCGCTCGACAAGAATAAGCACCACATTGAGGTCGTCATCGGCCAACCGTAAGCCCGATCTTTGAGGGGCCTGACGGATTCGATGAAACAGCGTCCAATCTCTCCGGCAGCTCAAGTCGTTTATCAACAGGGATAAAGGCTGCGCTCGCCTCCCGAACTACGCCTGCGAGGACTGCGGCATCTCCATGCCAGGAGCTGTCCCCGCGGATGTTCTCCTTCAACAACCCCACGGCGCCTGCCCGGTCTGCGCGGCCCTCGGCTACGCGGCTGAGGTCGCGAGACCCGGCTATCGTGCATTCGACTTGAGCTCAAGTCCATCCTGACGGGCGTGCGATTCAGGCCAGCGGCTGGAACAAAGTCCCACGACTCCATCTCCCGGTGTATTTTGAAGCGCTGGCATCACTGTCGACGATCCGTCGTTAACGCCGGGCGTCGAACGTTATTCTCTACGGCACGGGCACGGGAAAAGCTCACGATCTATTATGGGCGCCGCGACGACGCCTGGAACGGCCGTTTGAGGGCACGTTGTCAATAACGTCTCCAGCGCCTCACCGAGACACTGATCCGGCAGCCATGCGCAGGAGCTTGAGGAGTGTATGTCCGGCGCCCGTGCTGCAATGTCCACGAAGGCGCCTGTCGACATAGCCGCCCGCCCGTGCGTCTAAAGCGCGACATCATGGATTTCTGCGCCATGCCCATCTCGCCCGTCGAACATCGTCGGGCTCACGGGTGTGATGCACGACCTCGTCGCCGACGGAAACTCCGTCCTCCTCGTCGACCACGACACGCAGATTCTGCGGGAAGCAGACTGGATCGTCGAGATGGGCCGGAGGCGGCGCACGCGGCGGCCACGTCATCGCCGAGGGCCGGTCGCAGCCATCGCGGAAGATCCCGTCTCGCAGATCGGCCCATTCCTCGCGGGGCGCGGCGGCGCGGATATCCGCCGGCGCGCGGCGCGGAGGAGCTGTTCGCAGGCGGTGAAATCCGGCTCTCCACCGGGGGGATCCCACCGTGAAGCCGCTGGAGGTCACACTGCCGAAGGGTCGGCTCACGGTTGTGACGGGCGTCTCCGGCTCGGGCAAGACGACGATGGTGCTCGAGAGCCTCGTCCCCGCGCTGCAGGCGCAGATCACCGGCGCGCCCTCCCCGCCCACGTCAAGGCGTAGCCCGCGCGGAGGGCATCCGCCACGTCAAGCTCATCGACGCGACGCCCATCGGGCTGAACGTCCGCTCGACTGTCGCAACCTACGCGAACGTCACGACGAGCTGCGCAAGCTCTTCGCCCGCTCCCCCGCAGCGAAGGGCGCGCAGCCTGAAGGCGGGCGACTTCTCGTATAACACCGGCTCTCTGCGCTGCCCCGGTTGCGACGGGACGGGCGTGGTGAGTCTTGACGCAGTTTCTCCCGGACGTGACGGTTCCTGCCCCGACTGCCGCGGCTCGCGCTACGGCCGCGCCGCGCAGGAGATCCGGCTGACGAATGCCGACGGGCAGTCTGCCTCCCTCCCGGGGCTGATGGACATGGACGTCACGGACGCCGCGGCCTTCTGCCGCGGGATGAACTACCGTCCGCCAGCGGCTTGAGACGCTCCCGCTCACTTGGGCTGGGGTATCTCACGCTCGGCGAGGAGACGCCGAGTCTCTCCGGCGGCGAGGCGCAGCGTCTCAAGCTTGCAAGCGAGACGGGCCGCACGCAGACGGACGCCGTGTTCGTCTTTGACGAGCCGTCCATCGGCCTGCACCCGCTCGACGTGCGGGTGCTGCTGGGCGTATTCCAGACGCTGCTCGATCGCGGCGCGACCGTCGTCGTCATTGAGCACGATCTCGATGTGATCCGCAGTGCCGATTATGTCATCGACATGGGCCCCGGCGGAGGTGATGCGGGCGGCCGCATTGTCGCCGCCGGCACGCCGGAGGAGATCCGCGCCAACCCCGACAGCATCACCGGAAAATACCTGTAAGCGGTGAGTGGATCAGTTTTTCTTATATAAACGCCCGAAAACGGAATTGATTTCCCCGCGCGAGCGTTATATCCCTGACGGACTATCCGCAGATTAAGGTCATGCAGATCCAGTTCAACTACCTCGACTACGACGATCCCGCCGTGCAGAGCCGCAGGTGCTACGAGGTCTGCCGGAAGCACGGCAAGCCGGTCATCGTGATGGAGCCGGTCAAGGGCGGCAACCTCGTGAACCTCCCGGACGACGCGCACCGTGCTCGACGGGCTCCGCGGCGGCAGCCCCGCGAGCTATGCCATCCGCTTCGCCGCGGGCTTTCCCGGGATGCTGATGGTGCTCTCCGGCATGAGCGACCTGCGGCAGGTGGAGGATAACATTGCCTTCATGCGCGACTTCCGGCCGCTGGATGAGCGGGAACTCGCCGCCGTCAAGCGCGTGCAGGAGATCTTTCACAGCAAGAATCTCATCCCCTGCACCGTCTGCCGCTACTGCACGGACGGCTGTCCGAAGCACATCTCCATCCCCGACCTCTTCGCCACCATGAACACGAAGCAGATCCACCACGGCTGGAACGCGGACTACTATTATAACGTCGTCCACATCGCCCCCAGCCGCAGGGGCGTCCGACTGCGTCAAGTGCGGCCGGTGCGAGAAGGTCTGTCCCCAGCACCTGCCCATCCGCCGTCTTCTGGAGGACGTTGCAAAAAATTTGAAAAGGAAGCGAACTGACATGAAAGCGCTCATCGCATTTCGCGCGGGCGAGAACTACTTCGGCGGCGCGTACCGCCGCATCTCCGTCGGCAACACCGAGCAGGCCGCGCGGATGCTCGCCGCAGTCACCGGCGCGGACACGCTGCGCATCGAGCAGGTGCAGCCGTACTCCGAGGACTGACAAGGCCTGCGTCGCTGAGGCGCGGGAGGACTGGCAGTGCGGCGCCCGCCCGGCACTTGTGAACCTGCCGGAGAGTCTCGACGGCTATGACGAGATCTACCTCGGCTACCCCAACTACTGCGGCACGATGCCGATGGCGGTCTACACCTTCCTCGAGCACTACGACTTCACCGGCAAGACCATCCGTCCCTTCTGCACGCACGAGGGCAGCGGGCTCTCCGACACCGAGCGACATCCGCCGCGCTGCGCCGGCGCGGCCGTCACGAAGGGGCTCGCCATCCACGGCAGCCACGTCGCCGAGGCCGAAAGCGCCCCCTCGCCCGCTGGGTCCGGGAGGAAATAAGCCCATACCGGTAAATAAAAAAGAACTGCACAGGGTACAACTGTGCAGTTCTTCTTATTTATGCACAAATTCCTCTTAGCGAAATCTTTATTAATTTTAATACTTCTGTAACTACTTTTCGATTATCTTCTGATATGATACTATTGGTATAGAAAATGAAGGGATGTGATTTATGCACAACATGATCTCGTACACCTGTGAAAGTCAATGAACAGAAAGAGAAAACAGAAGAAAGGACAATGATTTATGAAACGATGATTCGCTCTGATTACGGCCCTACTCTGCATCCTCCTGCTCGTTCCTTCCGCAGCTTTGGCAACAGAGACGGAAATTCCCCCCGGCATCGGCCTTCCTGAGAACACCGTAACTTACGAAGCCTTTTGATACCCCTATGACCGACGTACCAGAGTATCGATTTGTCGACCCCGAAAAGGCCAATCTCCAAGCCACCCGCGCCGGATCCGGATACCTCTATTCAAAATATGTGCTTTGATTCCAAAAACTGTAACACAATCCTGAAGGCGCTTCTGGCAACACCGCATCTTTTTACATCGCAACTGGATTTGATTTGAATCGCTACTACTAAAAAAATATGACGTTTACCAGGGTTCCAGCGCCGGTTTAGGTGCAGGCCTTCGTCAGGAACTCGTAGGCACCGAAGCTGTGCTGGCTCATGTCCCTCATAGAGTTGATTATAGCGTCACCAGTACAGTTGGTTAATAATCCTATTTTTTATTCTGAAAGGAGCTTCTATGCGACGCGCGGACATCTTCCTGTGCGGCAGTGTGGAGACCTGCCGTATCAGTGACTGGTATGGGCCCTTTTGAAGAACATCTTCATGTGGGTTTTTCCATGCGAGGAGGTGCAAAACCGACGCCCTTTGCGACACCAACGGAGGCAGCCGGTCAAAGAGCATAATGGCAAAGGTCATTCCGAAAAGGACATCAAGAAGGTCTACCCCAAGAGAAGAAGAAAAAAGGCCAAGAAGGGCGAAAGCCCGAGAAGAAGAGCAATCTCCAGATCACCGACGAGGGCGTCGTCGCCGTGCAGGAATTCAACCTCGACATTGCCGACCGCGAGTTCATCGTCCTCGTCGGCCCGTCGGGCTGCGGCAAATCCACCACGCTGCGTATGGTGGCGGACTGGAGGACATCAGCGCGGGCGAGCTGTACATCGACGGCAAGCTAATGAACGACGTGGCCCCCAAGGACCGCGACATTGCGATGGTCTTCCAGAACTACGCGCTCTACCCCCACATGACGGTGTATGAAAACATGGCCTTCTCGCTGAAGCTCAAAAAGGTGCCCAAGGACGAGATCGACCGCAAGGTGCGCCAGGCGGCGGAGATCCTGGACATCACCCAGTATCTCGACCGCAAGCCCAAGGCGCTGTCCGGCGGTCAGCGCCAGCGTGTCGCCATCGGCCGCGCCATCGTGCGCGATCCCGCCGTCTTCCTCATGGACGAACCTCTCTCCAACCTGGACGCGAAGCTCCGCAACCAGATGCGCGCCGAGATCATCAAGCTGCGCCAGCGCATCAACACCGGACCTTTATCTACGTCACCCACGACCAGACCGAGGCCATGACGCTCGGCGTATTTTTGAGTTAGCTTGAAATATGCTTGGGATGTATATTGAAAGCCCTGGTCGCTGTGGAGCTGCAACTCCGCAGCGACCCTCTTTTTTCTCTTTGCGCATAGCAAGGCGGATCGTGTCCAGCACAAGGTTAACCGTTTGTTCTGTGCCAGTCTTATAAGCGACAATGCTGTTATCGTATAGATCCCGGATCATTGACAGATACAGAATGCCTTGCTTTGTGTGTATATACGAAATGTCTGTGACCCATTTTCTGTTAGGCTTGTCAGCATGAAACTGCCTGTTGAGCAGGTTCTCATAGCGATGCAGCTGCTGTCCCATGTTGACCCACTTCCTTCGCCGGCGAATTTCAGACAACAGATCGTATTTTTTCATCACACGCAGAATGGTTTTGGGGTTGCAATGTATGCCTTTGGATTTCAACGCAAGACACATCCTGCGATATCCGTATGTGTTGAAGCTTTTTTCCTGCTGCTGGCGGATCGCGGCCGCCAGTTCCGCATCCTTTTTCCGGCTTTCCTATCCTGCGGACAAAATCATAGTACCCGCTTCGTGATACACCAAAAAATCGACACATCGTGGATACTGAATATTCCGACCGATGACGATGGATAACAGCGTACTTTGCCCGTGGCCTCACTTCCTTTCTATGGATTGCAGAAAATCCCGCAACAGTTCATTCTCCATTTTCAGCCGCTTGTTTTCGTACTTGTACTCGGCTAATGTTTTTGCAGGCTTACGGCCTCGCTGCTTAGGAATACCTTCTGCATTCCCGCCTACGCTCTCTTTTCAGCAGTTCCTTTACTACATACTTGTCCTTAAATCCGTAGTATTCGGCGATCTCCCGCTGCGTTTTCCCTGCTTCTATCATTGCTTTAATCTCTGGATACAGCAACCGTACATGGGTATAATCTCTTTTTGACATAACAGCACCCCCTGATGTAGTTCTATTTTCCTACATCAGGGGGGGTGTTTTGTCTATTGTCCGTTTTACTGGGCCTGTTTCGTCTCCCGCGGCTTCGAGGTATTGCTGCCCGAGCAAGAAGGCGATGACCTGATCGGCCGCCTTTTTCGCCGCTCTGCACGCGTACCCGGCTGCGCGACCAGAATGGGCCGACGCTCAGCCCCTCGATCAGCGCGGCGATCTCCGCGCGCGTGATGCTGCCCTGCTTCTTCGCGCGGCGCACCACGCGGCTGCCGCAGGCGCTCAGCAGGCTGCGCTGCAGATCCTCCCGCTGGTTCACGGACTTTTTTCAGTCCCCACACATAGAGCACCGCCCCCGCAATCGCAAAAAGCGCGATGCCCAGCATAATCTGTCCGACGGTCATTGCGGCGCCCTGTCCTTTCCGGCGTAGTAGATGAAGCCGTTGTTGCGCAGGATCTGCATATACTTCGCCAGCCGCTCGTACAGCGGCTCCGCGTCCGCGCCGAAGCGCTCACGCACCAGCTGCGCAATCTGCCCCACCGTCCGCTCGCCGTCGATCAGGGGAAGATAAAGCTCCCCATCTCGTCGAGGTCGATATGGCTCACGCGCGGGCGGTGAAAGACCTTCTGCGCGATCCACGCATAAAGCCGCGGTGCACCATGTGGATGGTGACGTTTCCCTCCGCGTCCGCATCCCAGCTGTTCTTCGTCGAAACGGCGGGGATATAGTCGAGATAGTTTTCGTCCTTTTTCGCTTTTCTTGCCATAACGTCCTCCTGTGGCCGCCGGAAAGTGTCCGGGCGGCTCGCGTCAGTTTTCGCGGCCTTGCGGCCCTTGCTGCAGAAATAGAGAATGCTCAGCAGCAGGAGCGCAAAGCAGACCAGACCGCCGATGTTGCCGAGGTTCACCTTATCGGAAATGTCGGTGTTGACCTTCGCCACCGCGAACATCGCCAACAGGATGCCCACGACACCCTCGCCCGCGATCATGCCGGAGGTATAGAGGATGCCGGACTGGATGCTGTCGCTTTTCTCCTTCTCGGAGGCGTACTTGCGCTTCTCGACAAACAGGCGCACCAGACCGCCGAGCATGATGGCGGCGTTGAGGTGGATCGGAAGATAGATGCCGATGGCCACCGGCACGGGCAGGCCGAGAATCTCGATCACCACAGCGAGGAACACGCCCGTGAACACGAGCGTCCACGGCATTTTTGCCGCCCATGACGCCCTCGACGACCATCTTCATCATCATGGCCTGCGGCGCGCCGAGCTCATCGGTGCCAAAGCCCCATGCGGCGTTGAGCAGGTAGAGAATCGCACCGATGGCGACGGCGGAGACGCACACGCCGATCAGCTCGCCGTATTGCTGCTTCTTCGGCGTCGCGCCGAGGAGGAAGCCGGTCTTGAGGTCTCTGCGACGTATCGCCCGCGATAGCGGCGATGATGCAGATGACCGAGCCGATGGCAATCGCGCCGACCATGCCCTCGGAGCCGGTGGAGCCACTGGCCTTCAGCGCGATGGTCGAGATGAGCAGCGTAGCGATGGCCATGCCGGAGACGGGGTTGTTCGACGATCCGATCAGGCCCACCATGCGCGAGGAGACCGTCGCGAAGAAGAAGCCGAATACCAGCACGATCAGCGCGCCGAGGAAGCTCACCGGGATGGCCGGGAACAGCCACATGAACACCGCGATCAGCAGGCACACGGCGAGCACGACCTTCATGGAGATGTCCTGCTCGGTGCGCAGAGTACCGGCGGCACCCTTACCGTAGGACTTGAAGGCCGCGGCGAACGTGCGCACGATCATCGGCAGAGACTTTGATCAGGCTGATGATGCCGCCCGCCGCCAGCGCTCCCGCGCCGATGTAGCGGATGAACTTGCCCCAGATGGCGCCGGTGCCGCCCGTCGCCCAGAGCTCCGCCACGCTGACATCGGCGGGATAGATGACGAGGTCGCTGCCGAAGAGCGTGATGAGCGGCATGAGCACGAACCACGCGAGCGTGCTGCCCGCGAACATGTAAGACGAAATGCGCGGGCCACAGATATAGCCCACACCCGCCAGCGCCGGCAGAACGTCCACGCCGACGGCGGAGCCCTTTGTAGGCGTCGATGCCATACTCGACCTCGCTCGGGAACAGCTTCAGGCCGTCGGTCACGAACTTGTGAGACCGCGGCGATGCCGAGACAGAACACGGTGGAGGCGCGGCTGCCGCCCTCCTCACCGGCCATGAGCACCTCGGCGCAGGCCTTGCCCTCAGGATAGCCGAGCTTGCCGTGCTCCTGCACGATCAGCGCCGAGCGCAGCGGGATCATCATCAGCACGCCCAGCACGCCGCCGCACAGGGCGATCAGGCCGATCTCCACGACGGAGGGCATGTCGCAAAGTCCCTCCGCCGCCCACATAAACAGGGCAGGCATCGTGAAAATCGCGCCCGCGGCCACGGACTCACCGGCCGAGCCGATGGTCTGGGACCATGTTGTTCTCCAGAATGGAGTCCCGCTTGAGGATGAAGCGGATGGCGCCCATCGAGAGCACCGCCGCCGGGATGGAGGCGGAGACCGTCATGCCGACGCGCAGACCGAGGTAGGCGTTGGCGCCGCCGAACACGATGGCCAGCAGCGCGCCGAGTACCACGGAGAACACGGTGAATTCCGGCACAACCTTGTCCGCCGGGACATAGGGTTGGAATTTCTTCTCTTCCACGTTTTACTCCTCTTTCTTTTTGTATTATCGCGCGTTAAGAATCCGCACAGACACGTTTCATTTACGAAAAACATCACAGAAAGTCAAGTGAAATTGCATTTTTCTCCATATAATCTTTTTCTAATTTTGCTCATTTTTTAACAGGGCGATTTACTGAACCCATTGCTGTATCAGCGTTTGCGCGGTTTTAGATTTGTCTAAATCTTTTTCCCGGATCCATGATATAATATACCCGATTTCATGTTGGGAGGTCTGCCCTATGACGATCCGTCAGCGGCTATCCGGCCCAGCTTGAACCGGTCACGCTGCCCCTTGCAAAGGAGGACGGACATGGATAAAATACTGATTATCGAGGACGATCCCGACATCGCCGCCATCGAGCGCGACTATCTCGAGCTGAGCGGCTGCGCCGTCACCATCTGCGCAAACGGCACCGACGGTCAGCGCGCGGCACTCGAGGGCGCGTTTGACCTGATTCTGCTCGACCTGATGCTCCCCGGGGACGGACGGGTTTTCCATCTGCCGCGCCGTGCGCGCACAGAAGGACATCCCCATCCTCATGGTCACGACGCTCGGCAAGGACGCCGACAAGATCCACGGCCTCGGCTTCGGCGCGGACGACTACATCGAAAAAGCCCTTCTCGCCGAGCGTCCTCGTCGCGCGCGTGAAGGCGAACCCCGCGCATCCGCAGCTGCTGCAGACGGTCTGGGGCGTGGGGTACCGGCTGCGAAAGGACAATGAACCGTCCTGAACCATTTTGCATTTGAGGAGAGAGAACAAACATGTGGATTTTCTTTTGCGTTCGGCTCGGCGCTCTTCGCGGGCCTGACCGCCATTCTGGCCAAGTGCGGTATCCGAAAGACCGACTCCACCGTCGCCACCGCCATCCGCACCATCGTGGTGCTGGCGTTTTCGTGGCTGATGGTGTTTATCACCGGCTCACAGGGGACGATCTCGTCCATCAGCGGGCGGACGCTGCTGTTTCTGGTGCTGTCGGGACTCGCCACGGGCGCGAGCTGGCTGTGCTATTTCAGGGCGCTCCAGCTCGGCGACGTGAACAAGGTCGTCCCGATCGACAAGTCCAGCACCGTGCTCACGATCCTGCTCGCGGCGATCTTCCTGCGCGAGGGCGTCAGCCTGACGAAGGGGATCGGCGTGGTACTCATCGCCGCGGGCACGTTCCTGATGATTGAGAGAAAAAGGAGAGCACCGGCGAGACGAAGAGCGCCGCGTGGCTGTGGTACGCACTCGGCTCGGCGGTGTTCGCAAGCCTGACCGCCATCCTCGGCAAGGTCGGCATCTCGGGCGTGGAGTCGAACCTTGGGACGGCCATCCGCACGGGCGTCGTGCTCGTGATGTCGTGGCTGATGGTGTTCGTCACGGGCAAACAGCTCGCGCTGCGCGGCATCCCGCAGCGCGAGCTGGGCTTCATCTGCCTGTCGGGGATCGCTACCGGCGGAAGCTGGCTGTGCTACTACAAGGCGCTGCAGGACGGCCCTGCGAGCGTCGTCGTCCCGATCGACAAGCTGAGCATCCTCGTGACAGTGCTGTTTTCCTACGTTGTCTTTCACGAAAAGCTCACGAAGAAATCGGCGCTGGGCCTTGCCGGCATCGTCGCCGGTACGCTTCTGATGCTGGTTTAAGGTCTGTTTAATCTCTGTTTATCCCGCGTTTTAGGGGCTTCCTTACAATGGACACGATCCGTTGAGGAAGCTCTTTTTTTCATTCCGATCGGAGGTGGTTTTACGAAAACGGTCGATCATCTGCCTCTGGCCCGGCAGTCTCGCCGCGCACCGCGCCTATGAGTGGTCGCTGCACGCGGTGTTTGCCGATTTTTTCCGCGAGACGCACAGGGACTTGCCGCGGGCGGCTATGCGTCTTTGCGGCGGCATACTGCGAAGAGACGTACTGCCCGGAGCGCGACTGCCGGTACATCCTCGCCGCCTGCGCGGCGGTGCTCGGCGCCGTCATCGGCGCTGTGACCATGCGCTGCGGACGCAAATGGCTTCGGTAAACCGAAAATTTCATGCAGAAAGGCCTGCCCCTGTGCGAGGGCAGGCCTTTCCGCTATGGTTATGGATGAGCTAAGCAGGGGATGGGGTTACGCTTCTTCGCGCTTCTTGCTGCCAACCACGGCGGCAGCGGCCAGACCGGACACACCCAGCGCCGCGACCCACAGCATCACGCCGCGGTCACCGGTGGAGGGCTTGTCGGGGTTCGTGGGCTGATCGGGCGTGACAGGGGCGGGCGTGATAGTCACGTCGCTCATGTCATACAGGCTCGTCTGACCGGCCAGCAGGCGGTAGTACGCCGCGAGGGCATAATAGCCCTGCTCGGTGGCCATGCCGTCGAGCTCGCCGGATGCGATGTGGCGGAAGCCGCCGCCGTCGACATAGAAGCTGCACAGACCGTCCACGGCGTTCACGCCGTTCTTGATGAAGCGGCTGTCGGTCGCGGGATTGATGCCGAGAGCCGTCAGCGCGACGATCACCTGCGCGCGGTGGACTCGGACGTCTTGCCGCTGAAGGCGGTGGAGAAGGTGCCGTCGTCATTCTGCATGGCGCTGAGCGCATTGAGCGCCTTGTCCACGGCGGCCTTTACGGCGTCGTTCGTGTCATAGTAGGGCGCGAGCGCCTGATGGCCATGGCGGTGATATCGGTATCGGCCGCCTTGCCCATCAGCGCCCAGCCGCCGTTTTCGGGCAGCTGCGCGCCGAGGATGGCGTCGATGAGCTTTCGCGCGTCACGTCGCCCTGCGGCGCATAGTCGTGGCTGTCGAGGGCGATGAGCGTCCAAATCGGGCCGTTGATGCCCTGATAGGTGACATAGCTCATCTCGTCGAGACCGGCCAGCAGGTTGTGGCCGCCGACATTCGTGACATCCTTGCCGATGGCGGTCAGGGCGAGGATCACGCGGGCGTTGTCGGTCGCCCGGTTCTCGTCGAGACGCTCGTCTGATAGGCGTTCTCGGCGTAGGCCGCGCGGGCGGCAGCGTCCTTCAGCTCGGCGAAGCGGGCCTCCGCCGCGAGGAGGGTGTTGTAGTTGCTGACCTCGGCCTTCTGGCTGTCGGTCAGGGCGTCATAGGCCGCGCGGGCAGCGGCGATCGCGTCGCCGGAGGTGAGCGTCACGTCGCCGATGGCGTCGATGGCCTTCTCCGCGCCGTCGATGGCGACGACGTCGGTATAGCGGGCCTCGGCGGCGGTCAGAACGTCAGCGTTCGTGACCTGCTCCTTCTGTGCGTCGGTCAGCGCGTCGGCGCTGGCGCGCGGCGGCGATGGCGTCGCCGGAGTCGGGCGTAACGGTGCCGATGGCATTGATCTTCTCGATGGCGTCATTGACATGCCAGCCCTCGAGCTTCAGAGACAGCGCGGGGAGCTGGGACATCACATCGCCGATCGTCGTTTCCGTGTAAGTGCCGAGGCCTACTCCATAGCGGGCCGCGCGGTGCGCGCCGGTCGCCTGACCAAAGCCTCTGGCCGCCTTAATAGCGCCGGACAGCGCATAGGAATACCCGTCCAATCGCTGGGAATCGTCACGGTAACGGCCTGCTTGGAAGCAGTGCTGCTGAAATCGTAGGTTCCAGCCCAACCGGCCTGACCGCTGACAAACTCCGTGCCGTCTCGCCCTTCACGTCAACGATGGGCGTGCGGTTATACACACCGGCCATCTTCTCCGCGGGGTTGATCAGGCCGTTAAACTGCACCTTCACCTTCGTACCGGGCGCCAGTTCGGCGTCGGCCGCCAGCTGATTGCCGTCCTCATCGTACAGGTCATAACTGATGCCGCGGGCGGTGACCACCTGATAGCTGGCCACGCCGTTTTTCTCGACCTTGATAATGTGCCTTCCGGTGGTCAGACCGCTGACGGTGACGGTACCGTCCTCCGACACCGCGACGCCGTCGGCAGTGAAGCCGCTGAACGTCATCTTATCGCTCACCGTGGAGCGCGCCACGGTGACGGTCGTGCCGCTCTCGGGCTTGAAGCTGTAGGACGCGCCCTCGCTGCCCAGATGGTAGAGGATATCATGCTCCGCATCCAGCGCCGTGCTGGAGGTGCCCAGACGGTCAACGACCATATTCGTTTCGATGCCCGTGCCGTCCTGATCCACCGTCACCACAAACACGCCGGTGAACTCCGGCCAGATGGCAGAAAGCTCCGTGCCGCCCATGCCCTCCGTATGGGTCATGGCATCATAGGTCACCAGCACAATTGCCGTACCGGCCTTATTGGCGGTCACAGACGCCACACTGCTGTTGTTGGCGTCCGGCGTAACGGACACGACATCACTGTCATTGCCGTTTTCGTCGATCACGCGATAGTGGACATCCGGCAGGGCGATCTTCGTGTTCATGTAGTTCTCAATCGCCTGCCAGTTGCGGAACACGTTCATCTCAAAGGACTGTCCCACATCCATGTTCTTATAGCCCTTTTTGGTTGATCGTCAGGTACATTGCCCAGATCGTATATATTCTTATCAAATCGGCTGACCGTGTCCTTGGTAAAGCTGCTGTCACCGATGTGCAGATCCTCGCTCGTAACCGTGATCGTCTGCGCCGTGTTCCACTTACCAAACGTCCAGTACGTCACACCGTCGGGGTGCTGTACGCGGACAAAATGGTAATTATAGTTCATATAGGAGTCTCTCTCAGGGACAACCGCCAGCGTAAAAGCTCGCGGTAACGCCGTCCGCATCGTCGGTAACCGCCGCGGGCTCCGCAAATTCATAGATACCAGTAGTTGCCGGAACGTACCGACGCTGACCGTGGAGCCCGCCGGGGCCTTCACGGTAACGGTCGTCGCG
>VOFG01000087.1_pt1 | contig 16001 bp, 19 predicted proteins | sample 5384171 | NCBI WGS metagenome assembly VOFG01 (sample SAMN12384726, study PRJNA508395) | human gut metagenome | isolation source: healthy gut F | host: Homo sapiens
GTTCCGTCCATGGAAGAAAGTCACCGAGAGCCACCCATCGGTTTGTCTTGTCCAACTCATCAAGGGATGAGCGGAGCAAACCGAGGTCAAGTTGCTTGTATTTAGGAGTGTAAAACTTCATCTTGCTATGGAATTAACTATATAAAGGTACGAGTTTTTTTTGTTAAATAAACCATTTCTTCTTCCGGAACCAGGCCAAAAGCCTCCATTCCATAAATCACGTCATAGAAAGAACCGCCTTGTGAAAAGGAAACGTCCCCGTGAGTACGCACAGCTGCATCCGCACGATCCAGATAAGTATTGTAAACCGTAAACATTTCGGATAAATCGTATTCACCCTTTCCCATACGAAGCAATTCAGATTCCAGGAATGCCATTGTCGAATAACACCAACAAGTTCCGGCTCGATTCTGGTTCTTAATCGAAGTGATCGGATTCTCCTTCACTGTCGTAAAAACAAACCCTTCTTCATTTTCCTTCTTCCCTGATTCTTGTGCATGGATTGTTGCAGACATCGTCATGGCGAACAGCATACCAACCGCAATAATTGTCTTTTTCATGTAAATCTATTTATATTATGTTATTAGATTAATTTTGAAGGGCAAAGATACGATTAAATTGACAATGGGCAATGGACAATTGACAATTTAAACTGTATCTTTGTCAGACATAATAACTATAATATAAAGAAAGCATGAAGATCACAATTATCGGCGCCGGAAATATCGGCGGTGCCATAGCACGAGGATTAGCAAAAGGTCATATGTTTAAAGCATCGGATATCACTTGCACGGCACAATCAGATACGACTCTGGAGAAAATAAGGAATACGAATCCTGATTTCGTCCTCTCGCTGGACAATGTAGAAGCGGTCAAAGGCGCCGACATCATCGTCATTGCCGTAAAACCGTGGCGCGTAGAAGAAATTATCGACCAGATCAAAGGCATACTCGACTATGACAAACAGATAATCGTTTCCGTTGCCGCAGGTATCACATTCGATCTGCTGAACACCTATCTGACCAAAAACACGGGGTTCGACGATTGCCTGACAACCCCGACTATTTTTCCGTATCATGCCGAATACGGCAATCGAAGTGCTTAGCAGTATGACTTTCGTAGCAGCCCGTAATGCTTCCAAAGAGCAAACGGACTTAATCATTAATATCTTCAACGAATTGGGAAACGCGATGTTGGTCGAAGAACGCCTGATGTCTGCCGGAACCGCTTTGGCTTCCAGCGGGATCGCATTCGCCTTGCGCTATATCCGCGCAGCCATCGAAGGCGGTGTCGAATTAGGTTTTTACCCGAAGCAGGCACAGGAAATCGTTGTCCATACGGTGAAAGGAGCTGTCGACCTCTTATTGGAAAACAAAAGCAATCCTGAAACGGAAATCGATAAGGTAACAACCCCGGGAGGTATCACCATCAAGGGATTGAACGAAATGGAACTCTCCGGCTTCACCTCTTCCGTCATTCGGGGATTGAAGGCAAGCAAATGATGATTTTTATTCTGCAAACGTGTTATTGATTACGAAAACAACTGTCATACCATCATGAATACAATAACTTTTTTCACATGTAACATATAGCATATTTTCAGCAATATAGTTACATTTTTTTGTCGAGACCCGGGTGTCAGACATCTACAGACCCGGATCTCAAGACCGCTCAGATGGAGGTGTAAACGGCCCTGATACGGGCATTTTGAGGAAAAAATCTAACGTCTTTCTTACAAAAAAGTAACGTGTTTCGGCAAAAAAGGCTTATGCTTTCCTGAAAACATTCCGTTTTTAACACTTTTGGAGTGTATCTGTTTCGGGTAAAACGGCTAAAATGATGGTTAAACAACTGATTTATGATAGTTGCATGATAGTTAAAAAGGAAACTATCATATCTATATATCATGATATTCAAGTTGTACACAAGAAACATGATGGTATGATAGTTGTTTTTTTAAAATCCATTATAGTGTTGACAAATTTGAACCACAAATGCCGATTTATCCGTTACTTTTCTCTTGAAAGAATAGTAACGGATAAAGTTCAAATCCGATCAGAAAGCACGGACCGCTTTCCGGCGATCCAATTCTGCTTTCAGCATACGAAGTTCACGGCTGGTTTGCCCGGCAACCGAAGTGTTTTCCTCGGCACGGCGGATCAGGTATGGCAAAACATCCCGCACTTTTGCATACGGTACATATTTGGTTACGTTATAACCTTCATGAGCCAGGTTGAAAGAAATATTGTCACTCATACCTAACAGTTGCGCGAAGAAGATACGGGGATCATCGCGCTTTAAGCCTTTTTCATCTATCAGCTTGGCCAATTTATAGTTGCTCTCTTCATTATGCGTCCCCATAAACATTTCGAAACAGTCGAGATGATCCATTGTGAAGCGGACAGCCTCGTCGAAGTTCTCGTCCGTTGCCTGCTTATCCTTACAGATCGGATCGGGATATCCCAAAGCAGCTGCCCTGGCACGCTCGGCTTCCATATAGGCACCACGTACGAATTTCACACCGGCAATATATCCTTTCTCTTTCGCATCGTCCAAAATACGGCGTAAATACGGCATACGGTCATGGCGGTACATTTGCAAAGTAGCAAATACGATCGCACGTTTCTTATTATACCTGCGCATGGCCTCATCGGTCAAAGAGTCGATGGCATCCTGAAAACAATAGTCTTCAGCATCCACAATCAAGCGTACGTCATTGTCGTAGGCACGCTGGCAAAAAGCCATAAAGCGTTCCTTGAACTCCCGGTAAGCTTTTACTTCTTCGATGGTCAATTCCTCTTGCTTTTCGGATACCTTAGCAAGAAGTTCGTCCGTTATGATGGTGGACGGTTTGAATACGGCATAGGCCAGATTATCATTTCCCTTTGCAAAATCAATCGAACGTATGGTTTCCTCAAAAGTAGCTTGTATTCCTTCGGGCGTTTGCTCTCCTTCGGCTGAAAAATCCAAGGTGGAGCGTACATTGAATTTCCGCAGATGGTCGATCGCCTTTGTACAGTCCTGCAAAGTTTCACCTCCGACAAATTGCTTGTATAAAGTCGGCTTGACCGCCCATCCTAACGGAAAATGAATATTCAAAGCAATATTACTTACTACACTGGCACACTTTACCAGCCACGGATATTTCATCGTATTGAACAGCAGATAAGCATTTTTCAGCTCAGACTGCGATTTGGCAGAGAAAGCAATTTCGGTATTATTAAAATCTAACATGGTATTTGATATTAGTTGACAGTTAACGCATTAAAATGAATAGGAATACCGTCTCACAAAATGTGCCAATCACCAATTCATAAGAGAAACTCTTTCATTGGCATATTGGCACATCCTGATTTATCGGCTCATTGATAAAATTAATTACTTTTCTCCAAGAAACGGATAACCATAGCTTGTCGGCGGAACCAAAGCCTCTTTGATACAACGGGCATTTGTCCAGCGAATCAAGTTCAACGGCCCTCCGGCCTTATCATTCGTACCCGAAGCACGCGAACCGCCAAACGGCTGTTGTGCAATGACGGCACCTGTCGGTTTGTCGTTGATATAGAAGTTACCCGCGGCATAACGCAATTTATTGAATGCCATATCGATCGCATAACGATCGCGTGCAAAAATAGAACCGGTCAAACCATACGGAGATGTACGGTCGCAGAGTTCGAGTGTTTCTTCATATTTATTATCATCATACACATAGATCGTGATAACCGGACCGAAGATCTCCTCCACCATACTCTTGAACATCGGGTCCGTATTCCGGATGACAGTCGGTTCAACAAAGTAACCTACGGACTTATCTCCATTTCCACCGAAAACGATTTCCGCATCAGGAGACTGTTTTGCATAATCGATATAGCTCATGATATTGTCGAACGAAGCTTCATCGATAACCGCATTGACAAAATTCGTGAAATCCTGGACATCTCCCATTTTGATTTCTTTCAGCATATCGCCGACATAGTCCTTTACTTCTTTCCAGAGTGAAGCAGGGATATAGGCACGTGAACCAGCCGAACATTTCTGTCCTTGATACTCAAACGCACCGCGCACAATAGCTGTCGCCACCTCCAAAGCCGGAGCAGAAGGATGGACAAAGATGAAGTTCTTGCCGCCTGTTTCACCGACAATCTTCGGATAAGATTTATAATGTCCTAAATTCTCACCGATCTGACGCCAAAGGGTGTTAAAGGTTGAAGTGGAACCTGTGAAATGGAAACCGCCTAAATCACGGCTGGCCGTTATGACTTTGCCGATCACGCTTCCCTGCCCCGGAATAAAATTGACAACACCGTCGGGCAAACCGGCTTCCCGGAACACTTTCATCAGGAAATAGTTAGAATGGATAGCTGTTGTCGACGGTTTCCAGACTGCCACATTTCCCATCATGGCAGGCGCCATGTTCAAGTTAGAGGCAATGGAAGTAAAGTTGAACGGCGTGAGCGAAAACACGAAACCTTCCAAAGCACGATATTCCATCCGGTTCAGGATACCTGTTTCCGAATAAGGCTGGTCGGCATATACCTGACTGGCATAAAAAGTACTGAAACGAAGGAAGTCGATCAATTCGCAAGGAGCGTCGATTTCTGCCTGGAACGGATTCTTGCTTTGTCCCAACATGACGGATGCGTTCAATATATAACGATATTTAGTGGAAAGCAATTCTGCTACACGCAGCATGACGGAAGCACGTTCTACCCAAGGAAGTTCAGACCATTCCTTATGCGCCTTCATTGCTGCATCGATAGCCATCTGCACTTCTTTCTCTCCGGCCTTATGATAAGTGGCCAATACATGGTGGTGATCATGCGGCATCACGACTTTGCCGGTATTGCCTGTACGGATTTCTTTACCTCCGATAACCAATGGTATATCCCATTCTTCAGAAAGAGCTGCGCAAGAGCCTTTTTCAAGGATGATTTTTCACTTGAACCAGGAGCGTATGCTTTTACCGGCTCGTTAATAGGCTTGGGGAAACTAAAAATTGCGTTGTCCATAGTATCTCTTATTTATTAAGTGTTCAAAGACTGATTATTTCAGCGCTGTAAACATAATCAATAATTTTCTAAAATAAGAGACAGGAGCGTTAAATTAAATTTAAATCAAAGGGGCCAAGATATTCTCGTCCAGCATCAACAATTCAAGCCGTAGAGCTGTTATCTTAACATATTAATCATCTTAAATGTAAAAAATATGGCTATAAAGAGTGTTTGGATAGAAGAAGATTGTATCGCTTGCGGCACATGCGAAGGCATTTGTCCCGAAGTATTTCAGGTTACAGACCGCTCACGTGTAAATGAAGGAGTAAACTTCAACGATTATGAAGAAGGTATAAAAGAAGCCGCCGAAAGCTGCCCGGTCAGCGTCATCAAATACGATTAAGAAGCTTTCTTATACAGCATCTAATAAATTATTATTCAACAACCTACAGTTTTCTACCGGAAGAAACGTTTGTTTCCTCGGCTGGAAACTGTAGTTCTCTCCGCAGGAAACTATAACTTCTTCAGCGGGAAGCAGCCAATACAAAAAAACATCTTCCGCACTTCCTTTCAAAATAACTAAATAACATTACATTCCTCTTTCCTTAGACATTTTGCTTTTTATTCCTATCTTTGGAGCATCATAAATATAATAATCAACGGAGATGAACGAACAGATAAAACAAATTGCGGAGCGTTTGGCCGGACTTCGGGATGCATTGGAAATCACGCCTGAAGAAATGGCCAAGGTTTGTAACCTGACTCCCGAACAGTATATGAAGCTGGAAAGCGGTACTGTAGATATTTCAGTAAGTGTATTACATCAGATTTCACAGGCTTACGGGGTTGAGTTGACCACGCTTATGTTCGGTGATGAACCTAAAATGAGCAGCTACTTTATCACTCGCAAAGGAAAAGGTATTGCCGTGGAACGGACTAAAGCATACAAATACCAGTCGCTTGCCGCCGGGTTTGTCGGTCGGAAAGCAGATCCGTTCATGGTTACCGTCCATCCGGCTCCAGACGGGACACCGATTTATCTGAACTCGCATCCCGGACAAGAGTATAATATGGTACTGAAAGGCCGCATGTTATTACAGATCAACAACAAAGAGCTGATACTGGAAGAAGGCGACAGTATCTATTTCAACTCCGAACTGCCGCATGGAATAGGCACTCGATGGAGAAAAGGTCAGTTTCCTGGCAATAATCCTATAAATTGACAATTTAATCATCATGTTAGAAAGATTCATAAACAAGACGACCTTTGAGTCGCAGGAAGATTTTATAAAGAATTTCAAGATAAAAGTCCCGGAGAACTTCAACTTCGGATATGACGTAGTAGATGCATGGGCGGAAGAAGAACCCGATAAGATTGCGCTGTGCTGGACAAACGACCAAGGGGAACACATAGACTTCACCTTTGCCGACCTGAAAAAATATACCGACCAGACTGCCGCTTATTTCCAGTCGCTGGGAATCGGCCACGGTGATATGGTCATGTTGATACTGAAACGCCGTTATGAATTCTGGTTCTCGATTATCGCGTTGCATAAATTGGGAGCAGTGGTGATCCCGGCTACCCACCTGCTGACAAAGAAAGATATCGTCTATCGTGCGAATGCCGCCGATATCAAGATGATCGTCTGCGCGGGCGAGGAAGTGATCACCCAACATATCATCGACTCGCTGCCCGATTCACCCTCTATAAAGAGTGTTGTTTCGGTAGGTCCCGAAATCCCCCGAAGGCTTCGAGGACTTCCACAAAGGTCTCGAAAACGCGGCTCCGTTCGTACGTCCGGAACATCCGAACAGTAACGACGACATTTCACTGATGTATTTTACTTCCGGTACAACCGGCAACCCGAAGATGGTGGCACACGATTTCACCTACCCGCTGGGGCATATCGTGACCGGAAGTTTCTGGCACAACTTGCATAAAGACAGCCTCCACCTGACGATTGCCGACACCGGTTGGGGGAAAGCCGTATGGGGAAAACTGTATGGACAGTGGATTGCCGGAGCAACCGTATTCGTGTACGACCACGAGAAATTCACACCGGCCGATATGTTACAGATGATACAGGACTACCGCATCACATCTTTGTGCGCACCTCCTACCATCTTCCGTTTCCTGATACGCGAAGACCTGACAAAATACGACCTGTCGTCCCTCCAATATTGTACCATTGCCGGCGAAGCCTTAAACCCTGCCGTATTCGACACGTTCTACAAACTGACCGGCATCAAGCTGATGGAAGGTTTCGGACAGACGGAAACAACCTTGACCGTCGCCACTTTCCCGTGGATGGAACCGAAACCCGGATCGATGGGTGTCCCTAATCCGCAATACGATGTAGACTTGTTGCGCCCGGACGGAACCCGTGCCGAAGATGGAGAACAGGGACAGATCGTGATCCACACTACAAATGGCAAACCGATCGGTCTTTTCAAGGAATATTACCGGGATGCCGAACGCACACGCGAAGCATGGCACGACGGCCTGTATTACACGGGCGATGTCGCCTGGCGTGATGAAGACGGTTACCTCTGGTTCGTGGGCCGTGCCGACGATGTCATCAAAAGTTCCGGCTACCGCATCGGCCCGTTTGAAGTAGAAAGCGCCCTGATGACGCATCCGGCGGTTGTAGAATGTGCCATCACTGGTGTTCCAGACGAAATCCGCGGACAAGTGGTAAAAGCCACCATCGTTCTGGCAAAGGACTACAAGGATAAAGCCGGAGACGCTTTGGTCAAAGAATTACAAGACCATGTCAAAAAAGTGACAGCTCCGTACAAATACCCGCGCGTCGTCGAGTTCGTAGACGAACTGCCGAAGACGATCAGCGGCAAAATACGCCGAGTCGAAATCCGAGCAACCGACAATGAAAAAGAAACACACAAAATAATGGTCAATTGCCAATCATCGATTGGCAATTCAACCGTATTGCGGTCAAGATAGGCAGCAACGTGCTCACCCGCAAGGATGGCACGTTGGATATTACCCGGATGTCCGCCTTGGTGGATCAGGTGGCCGAACTACATCGGAAAGGCGTGGAAGTCGTCCTTATTTCCTCCGGTGCGGTCGCTTCTGGACGCAGTGAGATAAAGGCCGGCAAAAGCTGGATCCCGTCTCTGCCCGCCAGCTGTATTCCGCAGTCGGGCAAGCCAAGCTGATCAACCGGTATTACGAACTGTTCCGCGAACATGGCATGACCTGTGGCCAGGTGCTCACCACGAAAGAGAACTTTGGCAGCCGCACGCATTACCTCAACCAGAAACATTGTATGGAGGTAATGCTCGAAAATAAAGTGATTCCCATCGTGAACGAAAACGACACGATATCGGTTACAGAATTGATGTTCACGGACAATGACGAGCTTTCCGGACTGATCGCCACCATGATGGGAATGGATGCTTTGATTATCCTTAGCAATATCGACGGCATATATAACGGCAACCCATCCGATCCGTCCTCCACGGTTATCCGCGAGATCGACGGCAGCAAGGAAGACCTGTCGGAATATGTACAAACCAGCAAGTCGTCATTCGGTCGTGGCGGCATGCTTACCAAATGCAGCATTGCACAGAAGGTGGCCGACGAAGGCATCACGGTGATCATTGCCAACGGCAAGAAGGACAACATCCTGGTAGACCTGCTCGCCAAAGACAGCCGGACCGTTTGCACGCGTTTCATCCCGTCAAACAAACCTGTCAGCAGCGTAAAAAATGGATCGCCCACTCCGAAGGCTTCGCCAAAGGCGAGATACACATCAACCGGGGGGCCGAAGAGGCACTGTTAGGTCCGAAGGCGACCAGTATCCTGCTGGTCGGCGTCACCCGGATCATCGGCGACTTCGAGAAAGACGATATCGTCAAGGTTATCAACGAGGAAGGCGTCCAGTTAGGAGTCGGATGCGCAGGTTACGACAGTACGGAAGCACGAGAACTGATCGGCAGCCGGGATAAAAAACCGTTGGTACATTACGATTATTTGTATCTGGATTAACAACAACGAGCATACGACCATGATTAACGAATTATTGCAACATACCCTCGCCGCTTCGCGCCAGCTTGTCACGCTGGACGATGCCACCATCAACCGCATCCTCATAGACACGGCTTCGGCTTTGCTGACACGCCAAGCCGAAGTCTTGGCTGCCAATGTCGAAGATTTGTCGCGTATGGACCCGGCAAATCCGAAATACGACCGCTTGAAACTGACGGAAGAACGTCTCGCAGGTATTGCAGGAGATATGAAGAACGTCGCCTCGCTACCGTCGCCTCTTGGGAAGCTGTTAAGCGAAACAACACGCCCGAACGGCATGGTGATCCGCAAAATGACCGTTCCCTTCGGCGTGATCGGTGTCATCTACGAAGCACGCCCGAATGTCACCTTCGACGTTTTCTCCCTTTGTTTCAAGAGCGGGAATGCCTGCGTGTTGAAAGGAGGTTCGGATGCCGACAGTTCCAACCGTGCCTTAGTGGCGATTATCCACGACGTACTGACAAGACAAGGCGTCGATCCGGCTGTCTGTACACTCCTGCCGCCTGACCGCGAGGCGACGACCGAGCTGTTGAACGCCGTCGGCCTGGTGGACCTTATCATTCCGCGGGGCAGCAGTTCACTGATCAATTACGTCCGCGACCATGCCCGCGTACCGGTCTTGAGACGGGAGCCGGTATCTGCCATACCTATTTTGACAAAGATGGAGACAAAGAAAAAGGGCGCGAGATCGTCAACAATGCCAAGACACGCCGCGTCAGCGTCTGCAACGCTTTGGATTGTCTGATCGTCCATCGCGACCGATTAGGTGACCTCCCTTATTTGTGTGGAAAACTGTCCGGCAGCAACGTCATTATCTATGCCGACGAACCCGCTTTTGCCGCTCTTTCAAGGCACTACCCTACCGCTTTGCTTCAGCCGGCTACGGCAGACAGCTTCGGCACCGAGTTCTTAGACTACAAAATGGCGATCCGTACAGTCTCCTCCTTGGATGAAGCCCTGCAACATATCGCCCGCTACAGCTCGAAACACAGCGAAAGCATCGTCAGTGAATCGACAGAAGCCATCCGCCGTTTCCAGCAAATGGTCGATGCCGCCTGCGTCTACGCCAATGTATCTACGGCTTTCACCGACGGGGCACAGTTCGGTTTCGGAGCGGAAATCGGTATCAGCACACAGAAGTTACATGCCCGCGGCCCGATGGCGTTGCCTGAACTGACGACCTACAAGTATATCATCGAAGGAGACGGACAAATACGAAAATAGTCCCTGCCTCGGTGTTAGTATTATCATATGACACTGACAATACAGATATAACGGTATTGCCATAAATCAGAAATCATTGTTTATCTTTGTAGGCAGAACAATTTTAAATGAGACATGATATGAGAAACTTCACTTGTGTACAGGATTTGGGCAACCTCAAGCAGGCACTCGCCGAGGCTTTCGAGATTAAGAAAGACCGTTACCAGTTTACCGGGCTGGGCAAGAACAAGACGTTATTGATGATATTCTTCAACTCCAGCCTCCGCACCCGCCTCTCGACACAGAAGGCCGCCATGAATTTAGGCATGAACACGATGGTGCTCGACGTGAACCAGGGAGCCTGGAAACTGGAAACCGAACGCGGCGTGATCATGGATGGCGACAAGCCCGAACACCTCCTGGAGGCTATTCCGGTGATGGGTTGCTATTGCGACGTGATCGGCATACGTTCATTCGCCCGTTTCGAAAGCAAGGAAGATGATTACAACGAAAAGATATTGAACCAGTTCATCCAATACTCCGGCCGTCCGGTATTCAGCATGGAAGCGGCTACCCGCCATCCGTTGCAGAGTTTTGCCGACCTGATCACGATCGAGGAGTATAAGAAGACTGCCCGTCCGAAAGTCGTCATGACTTGGGCACCACATCCGAAAGCCCTGCCGCAAGCCGTGCCTAACAGTTTCGCCGAATGGATGAATGCGACGGACTACGAGTTTGTCATCACCCATCCCGAAGGCTACGAACTCGACCCGCGCTTCGTCGGCAACGCTCGCGTAGAATACGACCAGATGAAAGCATTCGAAGGCGCGGACTTCATCTACGCCAAGAACTGGGCAGCCTATGCCGATCCCAACTACGGCAAGGTTCTCAACACGGACCGCAGTTGGACCGTCGACACGGAAAAGATGGCGTTGACCAACAATGCCTACTTCATGCACTGTCTGCCTGTACGCCGTAATATGATCGTGACAGACGACGTGATCGAAAGCCCCCAAAGCATCGTGATCCCCGAAGCCGCCAACCGCGAGATTTCAGCACAAACGGTGCTGAAGAAGATATTGACTTCACTCTTGCCGGGGATTAATCCCCCGGCTAAAGAATCCCCTGGCAAATATCACAGATTATACGTCAGCGTCACCCACGTCACCTGTGCGTCACGGTTGCGGACCTGGGTCATTTGCAAGTCTTTCGTATCGACGATCGTTGTTTCTTCGAGGCCGTTGAAGATGTTATTGATGCTCAGGTTGGCACGCAGCTTGCGGTGCATGAAATATTGGGAGATACCGGCATTGACGCTGGAACGGTGCTTGATCTTTCCCTGCGGGGTCAACTGGTCGGAGATGTAAAAGCCATCGAGCTGCAACTCCGTTGTCGGCGTGATGCTGATGTTGACAGAGCCTTTGATATCGCCGCAGACCATCGACTTCTTCCGGTCATAACCGATCGTGCGCCCGTCGATCTCATCCCGATAGATATCGCCTGACAAACCGAGAGACAGCATACGGATCGGTTGCCAGGTTGCGGACAGTTCAAAACCGAATGTCTGGCTATGGCCGATATTCTCTTTTGTCCAGATCGTTCCGTTTTCCCCTTCATCCAGGACTTTGTCCATGATGCGGTTCTTCTTATTCCGGTAATACAGGCTCGGTGAGAACCAGAAAGCAGAAGTAGCATACGAATAAGACAACTCGACCGAATGGATCATCTCGTCTTTTAAATCAGGATTCCCCTTCCAGACATGCGTAGCGTCGCTACGGTCGGTGAACACATTCAGGTAGCTGCCGTAAGGACGGATTACGCGTTGCACATAGCTGAAAGCCAACTCCCCGACTTTATCCGCCCGGTAGCCCAACTTCAAACGGGGGAAGAGATGGAAACGAGAAGTGCTCTTAACCATCGGTATCTTTTCAAGCACATCGTCGGTCTGATAACGCGTATCTATCTTTTGCAAGTTCAGTTCGCCTTGCACGCCGGCTTCGGCATAGAAACTGCTCCATCTCTTTTCCAAAGCAGCCAGCAACAAATTCGTACGGCGATTAAAGTTATATTCATTTTCTTTCTGCGGGTCGGACTGCCACTCTCCGGCAGCCAGTTTGTTCCCGTAAGCGTGATAGCTCTCATCCTTGAAACGCCCGATGTATCCTACCCGCAATGCCAGTCATCGGCAAAGAGTTTGCCGTAGAGGACAGACAGGTAATAATTATTCTTGTCCTGATTGACATAGTAATTATCCTCGGCAATGATCTTGCCTGTTTCCGGCTTCTCGTTCTTGTATTCGTTATCTTCGTCATACCCGAAATTATTGTAATTGAACACGACGTCCAGACGATCCTTCGGATTGTCGAAGGTATGGTTCCAACGCGCCTCTGCGGCATAGGCTTCCTGCCGTTGGTCGTTATAACGGTGGCGGAACATCACCAGTTGCAGATTCCCGTCCACCAGCTTATTGTTATGGATCTTCCCGTAGCGGCTGTAATCCATCAGGTTATACAGACCGTAAACCGTGATCAGGTCGTTTGCCGTCAGGTCATATCCGACACTCAGATCGGCGAGATGCACATCGGGGCGGGCGGACGCATTATTGTTCATGACGGTTGTCCCCCCTTTGTTCGTCGTCGACTTGCTGAACGTACGCTTACGGAACTCCCGGCGATAATTATATTTTCCGACAATATGAAACTTGCCCGGATGCAAATTCAGGATCGCACCGGCATTATAACGTTCCTGGAATCCGGCTCCCAACGTCAGGACCAGAGGCGAATCAGCAGCCGTATAAACAGCAGATGACAGGTTCAGAATCCCTGCATCTCCATCCGGCACAAGCCCGATGGAAGGAGTCGACGTCATCGACACCCGGTCGAAGAACAGTGCCGGAAGCTGGATCAGCATATCCCCGCTATACTCTTCCAGCAAGCCGTAGGGCACTCCGTTTATCAGCAAGCCGGGATTATTGGAACCACGGAACGTGATTCCTCCCTCGATATCGGTCACAACGGAAGGCAACAGGCGGAATACGTCGGCTGTCGTCCCCGTCAGGCCACTCAGGTTGCTGTCCACCTGCAGGCGTTTCACTGCCCCACCGGTCAAGCCTCCAAAGCGTTTTCCCTGGATTTCAACACTCTGCAACGAGACAGTTTTATCTACAGGAACCTGTGCGAAAACAGACAGGCTCAGGCAAGCAATAGCCGGAAGGAGTAATAGTGTTCGTTTCATATATATAAATCACATAAGTTTAAAAAAAAAAAGTCTGTATGTTACATGCATACAGACTGTCCTCGTCACTGATTGCCGAATGATTATTCAGCAGGAGCAGCTTCAGTTTCAGCAGCCGGAGCTTCAACAGCAGTTGAATCACCTTCAGCAACCGCAGTTTCTTCTGTTGTAGCTTGTTCAGCTGGAGCGACAACTTCTTCTACTGTAGCTTCTGTTTCAGTTTCTGCAACTTCAGTGTTTTCTGCTGATTTGTTGCCACAAGATGCGAATGATACAGCTGCGATAACAGCAGCAAATGCAACTAACTTTTTTTCATTTTGTTTTTTAATTTAAACGGTCTATAATATCTTCTTGTCTTAAAACGATGCAAATGTATGTATTAATCAAATATGTTGTACAACATATTGCGCTTTTTTTCAAAATATTTTATACACAAGCCTCAACGATTTGATTTACAGACCATATAAACTAATCAATAGTTGCTATACAAGTAACGCTTAATACTTTTCTTAGGCGTCTTTTCGAATTCTGTCGGATACAATTGCAGGGCGGAAACAGCTTCGTAAGGTGCTAAAAAGTTTGTTAAGTTCGATCCGGTTCTGCTCCATGATGATCGGAAGATCTTCATGCGAAATTCCCGTGCTGTCCACCGTATCGTAATCCGGATAAACAAGCCCTACCAGCTTACCGTTCTTCTCTATTATGATGCTTTCCATTACGAACGGCAAGTTGTTCAGCTTCGATTCGATCTCTTCCGGATAAATGTTCTGTCCGCTCGCCCCCAAGATCATCGTCTTGCTACGGCCACGGATATAAATACGGTTATCGGCGTCGATCGTCCCCAAGTCACCCGTACGCAACCAGCCGTCCTCCGTAAAAACCTTGGAAGTCGCTTCCTCGTTCTTATAATAACCTTTCATCACATTTTCGCCGCTCACCTGAATTTCTCCTACCTTATTATAAGGATCTTCCGAGTCGATACGCACCTTCATGATGCCCTTCAATATCTGGCCGCATGAACCGGGAACATACTCGTCATTATGGTCATAGCTGATCAGCGGTCCACATTCCGTCATACCATAACCGATCGTGAACGGGAATTTGATCTTATAAAGGAAATTCGTCACCTCCTCATTCATGGCCGCTCCTCCCACGATCACTTCACGAAAACGTCCGCCGAAGGCATCAACCAGTTTCTTCCGTATCTGTGCATAGATACGGGAATCCAGCAATGGAATATTCAACGCCACCTTCATAGTCGTCTTGCTAAGCTGCGGCAGGATCATTTTCTTGTAAATCTTCTCCAGGATCAACGGGACCGTCAGGATCAGGTTCGGTTTCACCTCCTCGAAGGCTTTCAACAGGATTTTGGGAGAAGGAACCTTCCCCAACAGGTAAACATGCGCTCCGACAGCCATCGGAACCAGGAAATTGAACGCACAACTATAAGCATGTGCCAACGGCAGAAAACAGAGTTCGCGTTCCCCCTGTACAATACGCCAAGCTCGATGCCGTACATCACATTCCCCGCCAGGTTGTTTCCGGTAAGCATAACCCCTTTACTGAAACCGGTCGTGCCGGAAGTATAGTTCAACAGGACCACTTTGTCATTGTCCAGTTCCGCATATTCGATATCATCCTTGCCGAAACCGTCCGGATACTTTTCCGCCATCTTCTCATCCATGCCTTTCAAAAGCTTCTGAATGCTTTCACCATCGCGCTGATGCAGGCAACGGAAATCGGACAGCGAAAAGACACCACGCACGTCCTCGATCATTTCCTCTTCCAGTGTATCCCAGATACGGTCACTGACAAAAAGGAAAACCGACTCGGAGTGATTGATAATATGATGCACATCGTTCGGACTGAAGTCCTGCAAGATAGGTACTATAATCGCTCCGTAGGTCACAGCGGCCATATAAACAATACACCAGCGGGCACTGTCTTTTCCGATCAGAGCAATCTTATCTCCCCGCCGTATCTGACATTCTTCAAATAGGATATGGATACGGGCAATCTCTTTGGCCACATCGGCGAAAGAAAAGGTCGTCCCTTTGCTGTAATCCGTCAAGGCGGGCAGTTCCCAGTTCTTCTTGAAACTTTTCTCGTATATCTTGATAAAATTCTCTTGTATCATACTGCACACTGTATTATAATTCGCGCAAAAATACAGACTATCCGACCTAAAATCCGCAACTATCATCCAATACACGATTAAGGGTAGATTTATGAGTCGTTAGTAGCAGCTTTCAGTAAAAAGCAACAGCACAACATCAATATGTAGCCACCATCCCCTTACCCCACGATGCGACTTGAGGTAATACGCAGATTCTAACCGGAAAGAAAGGATTCTTATCCGAATTCTGTTTTGAAAGGTCTTGCATAAGCCCGGTTTTCAGTATAGATATTCAGCAATTCAGTTCACCAGTGGAAACCAAGGCTTTTTTATAAGCAAGGCGTTGAGCTTGTCTGCCGTATTGAAATCATAGGTCTTGCCCTTATCGGAAGTATATGAGATGTTTTCC